>JAALOO010001105.1_pt1 | contig 20136 bp, 18 predicted proteins | sample 7257641 | NCBI WGS metagenome assembly JAALOO01 (sample SAMN14085613, study PRJNA598686) | mite metagenome | biome: ENVO:01001000; feature: ENVO:01001002; material: ENVO:01001226; isolation source: single female mite from University of Michigan culture on fish food culture... ...
TCTCTCTCTCTCTCTCTCTCTCTCTCTCTCTCTCTCTCTCTCTCTTCTAATTAAGCTCATAGGTCACAGTTATTAGTTGGATAGAGCCCACTTCTTCCATTTCTCTGTCGGCACGCTCACTCTCATTCACTCTCATTTACTCTCACTCAGTCACTTTGATCGAATTAATGTCTGATGCATTTCGACCCCTCTTTTTCTTTCTCTCTTTCTCTCTCTCTCTCTCTCTCTTCTTCATATGCTAATGTACTACTCTGTGGAGTTCAACCGTGCTGGCAGGAACCGAGAAAAGCAGCAGCAGCAGCAGAGATCGACCTTTCTCTCTGCATCTGTTTTCTCTCCTCCTCCTCCTCCTACTCGGATTGTAGGCGAATATAAGTTGGAAATTATTTGCTAATCACACTGTCAATCGATTGATACGGCAAGGGGAGGCTAGGCTAGGATAGGGCAATTAACTGTAGAGCAGCAGAGGAGGAAAGAACAGGCAGGGGACGATGATGACAGCGAGGAGAGAGAGAGAGAGAGAGAGAGAGAGAGAGAGAGAGAGAGAGAAAAAAGAGACTTTCACTCCAACGTGGTCGTCGACGCCGCCGCTGCATGACTGGAATTCGAATGAGAGGCAAGAGGGAGAAAGAATTAGAGGCTGCATGGCTGCTGCCGCAAATGGATCAGCAGCATAAGAAGAAGGATCGGTGCGGAGGCCGCATCTTCTTTTTCTTCTTCTCCATTTTTCCCATTTTTCCCTCTTTCACTCGAAACACATACCCAAAACTATTTGGCGGTGCTTCATCAGCAGCTAACACAGCAGTAGAATCCGCAACGACTGCTTCCAAATCTCCGGACATTTGACACAGACACTAATTAGATATTGCCTTCCTCCTTCTCTCTCTCTCTCTCTCTCTCTCTCTCTCTCTCTCTCTCTCTCTATTGATCTTTCCTCTTTCCTCTTTCCTCGCTGGTCTTACCAGCGCTGGTTGCCGGTGGTCCAAAGATGGAATGGTTGCTGGTGCTGATGGGACAGATGCACCAAAGCCAATGAAGGAGGGAAGGAATGAAAGATGGTTCAGCAGAATTAAAGCTCATTCTGTTGCTGCTGCTGCTGCTGCCCTTTGCCCTTTGCTTTAGGTGCGCTTTTCCCCCCAGTTCTTTTGCTTTACCCTTACCAGAACGATGAGAATGAGGATGATGATGATACAGTGAGAGACTATCTCCATCAGCAGCAGCAGCAGCAGTGTCATCAGTGTTTCAGCTTTGCCCTCAGTCTCCGTCCCTCTCTGTCCCATCAGCTTCAGTTTGAGCCGACATCGATCACCGTCGTCGTCGTCGATTTCGAGCAGTGGATGTGTCAATGTCATTGCAGCTCTGTCGTTGGTTGTGCCGTCAGTGACAGTGGCAGAAACGGCAGCAGCAGCAACTGCCGAAGCGCACGGTTTCAGTCCAGTGCTGCCGTTGATGAGTCTCATTTGTTATAATTACCCACACATCAGCAGTGACGATGAGACAGTGTCTCAATGAGAGACGCTGTGTGGCTCTGATGGCCAACTTCTGCTGGTAGTAGTGCAAATGGCAGAAGGCCCCTGAAGATCGATTGTGCGCCTTTTGATTTTCACTTTCTCCCTCCCTGCTGCTTCGTCTTTCTGTGATCAGCCAGTTTTCCAAGCCAAAACACGAATCGCTTTAAATTCTCGATTCCTCAGCCAAATACGTGCAAAATATTGTGCAAAAAGTCAGTGTCTCTTTTTGCGGGGCAGTTTGCACTGTGTCTGTGTGTGCTCGCGGATGTATTCAAATTGCCCGAGATTGAGGCTCGTTTCGAGCAAAAGAGATAGAAAGTTTCCTTCCCCCCCACTCCATCCCTCTTCAAGGGTGGCTGAGGAAATTAAATTTAAAAGTGGCAGTGACTATCTCGGCTACTGCTACTTCAAAATTACAACTGCTGCTGCTGTTTATTACTTCCTCGGGGACCTCAGGCGGCGTCTGTCCTCTAATTCGTCTCCTTCTTTCTCTCTCTTTCTCTGTCATCATCAGCAGCATCCCCAAACCACCGGACCATCGAGTCATCGATTGAAAGTGCCCAGAAGGTGCCCAGTGGCCAGAAACTGCACCGTGCACTAGTGTGGCACTAGTGCTCGGGCGCACTTGAGACCTTCTGCTAAATGTTCACTCGCTCGCTAGCTCTCTCAGAAAGCTAATTAAATTTTCAATTGCCAACATTTTTGAATCGAAAATTGTGTGCCTCTCTCTTTTTCTCTCTCTGTTTGTGTGTCGCCTTTTCATCATATCTGTGCTCCAGTCCAATTTGTACAGTTTTACAATTTGGCCAATACAATTTGAGCGCGCCAGTGAGCGATTCAGTGTTGTGTCCAGCGCTTAATTAGCGACAGCCGTTCTTCTCCAGCACCAGCAGCAGCACCACTTAATTGATGACAATCTATTTTATTGCTTGGTTTTCGGGTGGCTTCTTTTCTTTTTGCTCTTCGTTTCAAACAAGATCTCAAATCTCCAGTGAATATCAGTTCTGACTACTGCAAGGCTTGCCCACCTTTTCATCTTCATTTCATCGACCTCCTCTTCTTCCTCTTTCTTTTCGCACACTTCGCAACTTAATTTAAAGTTTTTTTTCTTCTTCATCACCATCACCAGCACAGCACAGCACAGCACAGCTTCCCTTCTAGCCATCGTATTAAATTTAAAACTCTCGACAGCCACTTAATTTTTGCTCTACTCTCACTGCGAGCATTAGTGCGAGCAGGAACAGTTGTACGTTGTTTAATTAGATTATTGCACAACTGAGCGCAGTGTTTGGGAGTACTACTCTTCGCTACTCTCGCTGACCAAGCGGAAAGCTCAAAGTGAAGCTCACTTTCTCTTTCTCACTTTCCAGTGGGAATTGAAGACGGACAAGCTGAAGGACATTCTGTGCAGTGAAGAAGGCACAGGCTAGGTTCAAATTGAGTATCTAGCTGCAGCTTTTAACAGCCAAAAAAGGGGGGGGAGGAGGGAATTATACCAAAGATGAGAACTGTACTGAGTTTGTCGCATTAGCAGCGCAGAGTTGTATTTTATAAAATGCTTTTTTTCTTTCTGTTAAAGTTGGTCTTCTGGTCAGCAGCAGCAGCAGCAATCGTCCTCTAATGAGGCCATATTGTGTCTGGGTATTGTTGGCCCTGCTTTTTTTCCGGACACTTTGGATACATTTGCATTCACACTGGCACGTCGAATAACTTGGCTTGATTCTTGCTGCTGCTGGTGGCTGTCTAGATTATTCAAATTATTGCAGAACTAGATCTCAACACATCAAACATAAGTTGACGCATGATTTTTTCCTATTGTAGTGATTCATCTACTTCACACGTCTGTCAGAGAAACACTGAGATTTAGTAGAAGTTTGATGTGTGCATCCTCAGTCTTTTTGGGTGAATACAAATGAAAAAGCAGTATGAAGCAAAAAAAATTAAAAGTCCTAACGTGTCGTCAAAATGTCCTCTCTTTTTTTGCCGCTGCTCGTCAGTCACAGCTCAGGAACACAGCTCACAGTTTCTTTTTTCTTTCTCTTGTCTGACTGGCAAATGAGGCTAATTCTTCCTATTGCAGTCCCTCAATCTTGCGCCACCATTGTCTGGTGGTTTCTATGACATTGCAGTTGCTGCTGTGTGCTCTTTTTTTTGTTGGGGAGTGAAAATGAGCAAGAGCGGAAATTGTCGCTTAATCGACTGCTTCTGGTGCTGGTACAGAAAAGAATAGAAAGAGAAAGAATCGAGCTAGCGGACAATTACTTGAAGAGACTGCCTGGAAAGTTGACTGCCAGGCTGGCAAATTCGGGCCTATTCTCTCTCTCTCTCTCTTTCTCTGGTCGCCACCGAATGACAAATGACACACGAGCTAGGCGGCAGTTTTAGCCTTCCTTTTTCCAGGGGGGTTGTGCATCGATTGTGTCGGCGACAGGCAAACAAAATAGGGGGAGAACTAGTGAGCCGATCACCATCATCATCATCACTGAAACTACGACGGCGACCAACAGTCTTCTGCACATCACCACCACCATCGTTCAATTAGAGCAAGACAAAGAAGGCAAAAAAGACGAAAAAGCTGTGCAGTGCCAGTGAAAAAGCTTTTGTTTGCTTTGCTTGTTAGAAAGCAAAACGGGTGACATTATTTAAATTGGACGTTGTCCAGAACGAAAAAAATTGTCAGCGCCGGTTGCTGCTGTTGTTACAAAAAACGTCATCACATGATAAAAAGAGGGACTTTTCGGTTGAGACCCTTTGAAAATCATCATCATCAACTGATGACCTTTGCTAAAAAAGTGACTTTTTTATTTTTTTTGCAGAAAAAATCAGCTTCATAGAGTGAGAGTACAAAATGATTACGATGATGATGAGATTGACGACGATGATGAGCTTCTAATTGCCAACTGACACACTAGCTTCGGCGGCCAGAGCATGCAAACTTTGCCTGAAAAAAAAGTGAGAGCTAGAGCAAAGGGAAGAAAGAAAGAGCAGCCCTTGTTTGCCTTGTTCCACCACTTCAGTACTACGACTACTCTCAAGTACCACTCTTGAGTATCATTAAGATCAGACATCTTTCGTCTTGTTTTAATTCTATTAAGAAAGTGCGAGGGGGGGGGACAACATCTTCTGCATGCGACTGTCAGCTAAACTTTTTGTGTTTGCGACCGAATTCTCTTATTTCTTTGTCTTCAAAAGTCAATGTCGAAGATTTCTTCAAGACTCAGACTGTGTAGTGGTTGCATTACGTGTCAGCAGACAGTCAGTGTTCTAGTTTTAGTTCTCAGTTTCATTCTCTCTCTCTCTCTCTGCTCAGAAAAAAATCTGCAAAAGTAGTTACACATCATTAGTCCAGTGGTACTACCAATTATGAGGCCCAGGGAGATAGAGAAGAGAAAGAGAAAGCAAAAGAGATGATTAGTGAATGCGCAATTCTCTGTCGCAGTTTTTGTTAACGCCTCCTGGGCCTCGTTTTCTCCTTCTGCTTGACAGTCAATTTTGTGCTCAATTTTGTGAGCAATTTAGTTGCAAGCAGCTTCTGAAGTGTACTTTTATTTTGTGTTGTTTTGTTAAAAACTTTGTACTCACCGAACTTGTTTCCTCTTGATTAGGAGAAGAACTTTCTGGTGCTGATCTGATACACACTGAGTGATCATCACTTTTGCTTATCAACCGATCACCATCACCATCATCATTCCTCATCAGCCCTTTGGTGCCATTAATGGTTCCTTCTCGCACCTCCTTCACCAAAAAAACAACGTCGGTACCACCACCACCTCAAGCTCGAGCCGGTGAATTTACTCCTTTGTTTGTTCGTAAGTGAGGACGGCAATTTGTCGACACGTTACCCCATTGCACTTATTACTTTTCTTTCTCAGTAATACTACTACGCTAGTGATTCCCTTTGTCGGTGCGCTATCAGTGTGTGCATGTCTGGGACAATGTGCCGCTGCTGCTGCTGGTGACACGCTCAATTGAGATAGCACTTTGACTGTGTGCCGCCTGAGTGTGTGTGTGTGTGTTGTAGCACTATACTCAATGCGACAGTGCCAGTTTTCCATTGCCTTTCACTTTGGCGGCTCACACCTTTCTTTGCCCACCTTTTTTCTCTTTCTCTGTTGCTTGGTGCCACAGACTGGAATTTTCTATGGAGTTTGATATCAAAGTTTAACCAACACCAGCAGTCCTCAACTGAGGACAATCACTATCACTACCAGTAGTACTCCATAGAATCATAGAAAGCTCAGAAAGCTCTGTCTTTAAGCAGGCGACTTGTCATTGCGCGGTCACTCTCATTTCATTGGTCCTCTTTGGTCTTTTTAGTCTTTGATGTGTGTGTGTGTTTTGTGTGTTGTGTGTGTTGTCTGGCGACACACTGCCAATTGAGCAGTGTATTAGTAGTGCAATCAATGAGTGTGACACACTGGTGGTGTCAACACTAGTGGACATGTCTGCTTCGACATGACTTGCGATCCGACAACAACACTCACCGAGCCGAGCCGAGGACTAGTAGGGGCTCACTGGCGGCGGCGACGGCGGCAAGACCAAAGAAAGAAGGGGAGAACACTGGAGCACTTGCTGGACGACGACACGCGGCAACCACTGAACTACTACTACTACAGCTCAGCTTGCAAGTCTGCTTTTCTTTTCGCCGCCTTTCTGTTGCACCACCGAGAGTCTTGACTGGTGCCAATTTGTCAGTGAAGTTGCTGCTGCTGCTGCTGCTGCTGTCTAGGGCCCACTGCGAGCTTATTACGGATGAAAGAGAGGGAGGACAGGCAAAGCTAAGAGGCAGGGAGAGATGATCTAACATGGTCAAATAAAGTCGGTGGAGGACAGGGCTACTTGTCACTTGTCGCCACCACCACCACCACTACCACCACCACGAGCCAGTCTTTTGGTCATCAGCCGCTTTGAAAGCTGAAGACTATTCAGTTTTATTGCCGCAGTTTGTGTGTGCTTGTGTGTATTTACTGTTTGTCCAGTCGCTTTTACGAGCACATCAGTCAGTGAGCTCGGGTACTCTCTGCTTCTCTCCTTTTCTACTTTTTCTCTTCGAGACTCTTATCAGCAGCACCGGCTACATTGGGTTTTTTGCTTGCACCCTGGGACCCTCTATAGATTTGTTTTGTTTAGAGTTGGACCTCTCCATTTGTCATTTTACGATTAGCTGTTTTCCTTCTTCTTCTTCTTCCTCTTCTCTTCCTCTCCCCGTCATCGACCACTTTTTTGACTGATGTAATCAGCCTGTTTGTCAGTAGTCAGCGAGTGGGTGAGTAAGTGCACAAAGTGGTTCAAATTCAGCATTGAATTTTGGCTGATAAAGTGGCGGTGATAGTGAATCAATGGCGGCGGCGGTGGCGGCGGAGAAGGGGACAATCACTTCGGGTGACATAGTCACAGCGTACCACTTTGATCTTTCTTCTTTGTCAAACCAATTTTGCCCACTTTATAATAGCGAAATACGACAGATTCAATTTTTGATTGCCAGCGCTGATGATGTGCTCTGTGCATTTGGCATTTTTTTGTAGCTATGGTATCGATGCTCTCTCACTTCAGAACTGAAATGCGAAAGAATGAGAGCGACAGTCGGCGATCGATTTTCCCTCCTCTTCTTTCCCTCTTCCTTCTTCCTTTTCCATTTGTTTGCCTAATTGTGTGCTCTCATTCTCTCTCTCTCTCTCTCTCTCTCTCTCTCTCTCTCTCTGCTAAACACAAACACTAGGGTACAATTACTGATTCTGGCGCTGTGTTATTAGCGCGCTAATTACGCTCAATTAGAATCACCTAATTGTGTTGCTCGTAGTGGGACTTCTTCTTTTCATGGGTTCTTTTTTTCTCTTTTTCTCTCATTTTGCCGGCTCTCCATTACACACTTGGGCACATTACTCTCTCTCTCTCTCTCTCTCTCTCTCTCTCTCTCTCTCTCTGTTTGTCTTCTCTCGATTGTGATCACTTTACTCTCTCTTGCTCACATTTGCATAACAATGCCGTCAACAGTAAGCAAGCCACTTTCAGCAGCAGCAGCGGCGGCAATGATGATGATGATGTCTGTTTGCTTTCTTCAGCCGCCGGTCCTTCTTTCTTTTTAGCAGTTCTACATTTCAACACACACACAAACACATTTCAGCACAGTGATTTAACGGATAGCAGAGTTAGCAGGCTCAGCTCAGCTCGATCGAAATTTGAGCTTCCAGCAGATCAATAGATCAACTGCGGCAGCGGCAGCAGCAACAGCAACGCTGATCATAAAGTGTGAAACACACACACACATACACAGGGTGTTCATATTTCCTCCTCAAAAAGCTCTACTGTTTTGCCGCCTCTCGTTTCAGTTCATAATCTGCTGCCTCAGTGCAATCTAGATGCCTGGTGCCACCAAATGAATGACCGGGGAGAGGGGACTGAAAATGAAAAAGAAGAAGAAAAAGTGAGCAATTCTGTCGATTAATGGACACGGTGTGAGCACTTGCTGGCTGGGCGAAATCGCCTGTCGCCGCTGCCCTTTTGTTTGATTTGTGGCTGCTGCTGCTGCTGGTCTCCCTCTTTCTTCTTTTTGTCTAAATGCGGTGTTCACTTTTCACTTTGCCATTGTTTTTTGCCTGCTACTGGCACTAACTGTGTGTGTGTGTGTGTGTTTTCCCTTTGTCTGACTATCTCACTGTCACTCTCCTGTACAAGCCGTTTGTCGCCGCGTGAGCCACTCCAAAGGAGAAAGAGCAAAAGAAAGAGAGACGGACATATGTCACACTGCATGTTCTCGGAGTGGGCTAATCTCTCCGCATATTAATTCGGCGGACTCGGTGATAATCTCGTCGTCTACTCCCGACGCTAATATACAAGATATTGTAATCTCTCTCTCTCTCTCACTCCTTCAGTCTCGCTTCATCGTATTGTCATGCACACCAGGCAAGGCACAAGAGCTAATTTCGACCAAAACTAGTGCAACAGAAACCTTCTTTTTTACAGTTACAGTTTGTGTTTGTGTAATTTGTGATTTACTGCTGATGGCTGTTGATAGTGAAGCTCAGCCTGCTGCTGACCACACACTGCTGCTGATGACAGCGACAGTGATCATCATGAATAAATTGCAGAGACTAGTGTAATTAGCTAGTTTTGTGCTTTCAGAGAGACTCTAATTAACACTGAAAAAAAGAGAGCTTCCCTGGTGCAGAATTAATAGGGTTTGGCTTGTTTTGTGGAAAATTGGAATCAGAGTTGAGAATGAATGAATGTGTAGCCAAAAGCTAATCATTCCAAACATAGTTTCCAATTGGTCACTTGACTCTCAGCAGCAATTCATAATTGTCACGTGCAGCTTTAGCTTCCGATTAGAACTTGATGCACTGAATCGGCGAATTTCCTGGCGGTAGTACAAAAAATGGCACTTTTAGTGTTCAGTAATGTTCAGTAGCAGTACTTTGCATACCTCATTTGTCGTTGTCATTTGTCATTTGTATTCGCATTCTCCCTCTCTTTCTCTCCAATGTTCCATCTGTTTGAGCAGTGCTGCTGCACCGAATGATATGGAGACCACTGCAATATATTTCTTTTCAAAATTGGCAGTGGTCACCAGAAGCAGCAGCAGCTTTTTGGTGGTAGTGGTGGTGGTGGTAGCTTATTAATTATTTATTATATTCCGCAGGCTGGCCAATTCTGGCCTGGCAATCTCTGCATTTGTTTGCTTTATTTAATTTTGACTAAAGCGGTATTATTGTTGAGTTGAGTGAGAAAGGAAACGCAAAAGCAAAGACGAAAGTGCGAGAAGTCACCGGACAATGCTGGTCAGATTATTATAAATTCAAATGAACCGTTTGCTTTTCGGTGCTGTTTGTCTCTTCTACAGCCACCACCACCACCACCACCACCACCACCACCAACTCTACACTTTTCCAAGTCATACATAATTTAATAAGGCAAAGTGTGTCCACTGCTGCTGCTGCTGCTGCTGCTGCTCACTCTACTGAACAAATACACTTGAAAATTTAATTTCCATTTGCAAAGAGACTTCTTCTAGTCTTGAAGTCTTCTGGTTTCTGGAAATTTTTGCTGAGGTGATTGCCAACTGTGGTGAAAGCGCCACTTGGATCGTATTGACAACGACAGTGCCATTTTAAACAGTCAGTTGTTTGTCTGTTGGTGGTGGTGGTGGTGGAAATGGTGCTGGGTGCTCCTTTTGATGAAGTAGTCTTCTCTTACTACTACAGAAGCTCGGAAAAAGAGAGCGAATTTGTCCAAACCAGAAAAAGAGTCTTTTCTAATCAACTGACGAGTGTGTGTGTGTGTGTGTGTGTGTGTGCTTGTGCGGGGGTGACACCAGCACCAGCACCAGCACTCGTTTTTGGTTCAAGTTAACAGGCAAGGACAGCAAACACCAAGCAAGTGAATCTAAAAAAATTGCTATTTTTTTCTCTGGCTCCTGTTTGCTCAGTCGATTTGCTCTTGGTCGTTTTCTTGCAGTTTCTTGCAGTGTGTGTGTGTGTGTGTGGTTAAATTGAATGGGCGACAGTTTCAGTTTGGGCAGCACAACGATGGTTGCCAAAGGCAGTCATTCTTTTTTTCGATGGAGATTCTGCTGGTATCCCCCCCCCCCTCCTCCATCGATTGGGCACAAGTTTTTATTATTTCTCTCCATTTCAATTTGTTTATTAAGGAAAGTTGATGAACGCCATTGTGATTGAAATTGCTGTTGCAACAGCAACAGTAGCAGCAGTGATTCTCCGAGTTTAGATGAGTGAGATTGTCTATCTGCTAAAAAAGGAAAAAAATGGATTTGAGCTGAAAAATTGGATAGTTTAGGAGAATGAAACTGGAAAATGACAAATACATTTGAATGGCGGCGATAAAAAAACTGCGGTTGATTTAAAACTGGCAGGCCACTTTGGTTTTTATTGGCCCCGCAACACACCAACAACAGCCCCTAAAATGGGCTAATTTTATCGATACTTCTGGCGAGCACATATTTCGATAGATGCCCGCTCTTTCCTTTCATTCTTTCCTCAAGTGACACTTTGGAGCCGATTTGCAAGTGAGCAGCGGGTCGAAGGGATGTTGCAGTAGAAAAAAAATTGAACAGGGAACGATCGATGAGGGAGGGAAAAAATTTAAAGTGGGGGAACAGGAGGACCATGATGATGATGTTGCTGACACACCGAGAACTTCTTTTTTGGCCATTGTGTTTGGGCGCATTAATGGGCGCACTAAAGCGACTGCGGGGATGTCTTTTTTCTTATCTGTTTCTCAATTGCCACCACCACCACCACCACTACCACCACCCGTTATCTAAATTGAAATGCTAGCACCCTCTGCTGGCTTTTAGCACCGCCGCCGCGTATGAATATTAAGTATGAGCAGTGTATGGTCGGGGAGATGGATTTTAGTGGCCATGCAAAAACCCTGCAGACAACTGCTCTAAACAGACGCTGTTGAACACAATTAGAAGTAGTCGGAAAAAAACGGGCGCCATCACACTTGATAATGGGTGGCACTGGTGGGGCCATTATCAACAACGGTAATTATTGTCGCCATTTCTGTGCTACAGTACACTGTGTACACTGCTCCGCTGAAGGCTGTTAATTTTGAATTTTAGTATTTTGCTCTCTCCCTCCAGTGCTCTCTTTTAGATTGAGAGATCAATTTGAGCTAATAAAAATTTATTGTCATCGATTTTAAACTGCCAAGGGGGCAAAGGGCGACAGCAGAGTTGACAACAGAGGGTTCTCATTTTATTTTAACACACAGAGAATAAAGTGTCGAGTGTAATGGGCCCGCTGATAACAGAGAGAGTTGAAGAATGGGCTGCGATTACTGCCGCCGCTGCTGCTGCTGCTGCTGTTGATGGGGTGAAACCTTTTTATTTTTTAAAAGTTAGAAGCTTCTTATGTTCGCTTGAGCACTGCTTAGATTCTCTGGTACTGGCTCTACTGAGATTCCTCAGTAAATACTCACACACACACTGTTATTCACCTCTACCGCAATTTAAAAAAGCAGCTGCTGTTTAAAGTGCAATGGAGCACAAAAAAAGTTCTTGCTGATGTTTTTACTGCTCCGCAGAGAACGGCGGTGAGCTTCTTGATCATCAGTATTTCTTCTTTTTTCTGCTACCGAGTGGAGGACACCTACCTAAGTGGACTGATAAATACGGTGGCTTAATTAATTAGTAAATGAAGAAGGAAGCAGGGGGGGGGGGAGAAGCCAGCCAAAAAGACAGTCACCATCAATCGATTCCTGCCGCCGATTGATTTTTTTGTCCTTTCCTTACCACCACACGTCCTTACCTGCGCCATTTGTCATTTGCCTTTGATTGCCTCCGCCTGACGCCTTCTTCTGCTGCTTCTGCTTCTTCTTCTTCTGTCGGTTTTTTCTTTTCCTTTCCTTTCACCCTCCGTTTTACCCGTACAACGCCAATCACTTTTGCGGCAACTTTTTTCGGCGCCCTTTGCCTTTGAAGTTGCTGTTTGTTCAGCAGCAGCATCAGCGGCCACAAATGACTCAGTTAGTCAGTCAGTTGATTGGTCGGCTTCCTCCTCTTTCCCCTTTGACTGACAGCAGCAACCAGCAACTAGCAACTAGCAACTAGCAACCAACCAGAGACTAAAGGTCAAAACAAAAGTTAGAAAAAGGTTGACTGTTTTTGCTGCTGCTGCTGCCTCGAAAGCCACGATCACCACCACAACTACCGAGAAGACAGTAAAAAATCGCTCGTTTTCTTACCCTCAAATTCTTTTCATTAATTTCATATTTAGATTATGTGCCATCTAATTTGGTTCTGTTTGCATCTGCTGCTGCCCTTTTAAACTTTCTTGTCACCACCACCACCTACAGCTGTTGCTGCTGCCGCCGCCGCTTCTGATGACAGGAAAAAGGCCTTTAAGGCGATCATTCAGTTTGATCATTTCTGCTGATAGTGACGAGCGCCTGGCGCCAAAATGCACCGGCCTGCTCTGTTCTGTTCAGTTTTTTAGGAGTCTTTCTCTCTGACCGAGGACTGCTAACTAGCTAACCACACATTGATTTGATAACTTCATCAACATCGCTCTTTGCAAAGGTTCTCAAGACTTGTCGCGACAAAATTAGTGAAAAAGAAACAGAGAGATGGGGGGGGATGTGAAATGGTAAATCAAATTAACCTTAATCAAATGTGTTTTCGGTGTCGCAGTCGGTTTGTGTGTGTGTGTGCGAGTGTGTGCGTGTGATTGCTCCTCATTATCGTTTTATGTTTGAGCTGGGGGAGTTGATCGGGAGCTGATTTTTTGCTTTACCACTGCTGCTGCTGTAGCAGCATCAGTGAACATGGCCAATTAGGCAGGTGTGTGTTGGCTGTGTGTTGCCTATCTTCATTGACTAAACAAAGCAGCAGCAGCGGCAGCAAAAGTAGTGTGGAAAAGGTCGACGCTGGCGCGGCGCCAGCTAAGCAGGCTGAGCGAGTGCACAAAGTGAGTAGTAGAGATTGGTAGAGATAGAGCGCCACTATAAAGGCAGGACAGCAGCAGCCAGGTTGTGGTTGTTGCTTAATTAATAAAAGGCTGCCAACCAAAGTACTGAAAAACAGCTTTTGGATTTTCAGCAGTGCTGGTGCTGTTGCTGTTGATCTACTAGTACTAATGTCATTTTCAGTTTATTATGTGAACTGATTAAGCACACCTTTGCACACCTTTGAGCACCTTGAGATGAGAGGGATTCAGTGGTCATGAGCGGTGTTGTCGAAACGGTTTTCATGCTGAAATGCCCGAAAGAACGAGAAAACGGCATCATTTCTCATCATTGATTCAACAGGTGGTTGCTGGTGACAGTGGTGGCGGCGGCACCAGAGACGAGTTATGGACAGGCGATAACAGGACTGATTGGTTGAGGGGGAAATAGAAGGAGGAGGAGAAGGTAAACTTATTAATTGGCAACTGTTTCGTCGGCAAGTGCTTCCTTTTCTACCTGTCTGCTTGTCTGCCTGAATGACTGACAGACGGGGTGCAAGTACAAGCTCTGACGCTCTGGTGGTATCAATGATGCGGCACGTTTAGAGGCAAACGACGGCGGAAAATGCTTTGCTATTTTATTTTCTCTGCTGCTGCTGTTTTTGCCTTTTCAGCTCTTCATCTGAAGCACAAACACTCACAACTTTGACATCGTCTGTTCATCAGATAACAGTAGCAGTAGTAGTGGTGGTGGTGGTGGCGACTGCCAACGAGAAATGTCTTCACATTCGCACACCTACTTTTGGTGGTGAAAGAACGACGACATCGGCAGCAGCAGCAGCAGCATTCTCCCTCGCCTTTTCTCCCCACCTTGTGTTACTAATTAAATTAGATTAGCACTGCTGCTGCAGTCAGTGCTCGGAAAAATGCAGGTAGTAGTGCTGATTTCTGCCTCTGATTTGATCGACTGATTGAGGAGCTCCTAGCTCTTCTCAGCTCAGTTCAGTCAGTCAGTCAGTCAGGCTCTGTCTGCACTGACAGAAGTGTTCACACACACACATACACACACTCACTCACTCATCATACGAAAACATATTTGCTAATCGGTTTCTTCTTTCTCTTCTGTCTTCCTTCTGCAGACCAACTTTTTCATCGTCTGATTGCTGCTCTCTGATTCACCCAAACTGTATACTTGATGCTCATCATGGAGCAGTGCAGAAGTAGCAGAGGCGGCGGCGGAAAATCTGCTCACCCTCTTTCACCCTTTTCTGCTGCCGGAAAATCTACCACCTCATCCGCCGTTTCCTCTTGTTGTGAATCAGAAGAAGAGGAGGAAGAAGAGGCAGAAGAAAAAGAGGATAAAAAAGAAGAATCCAAGCCAAAAGGGCAGCACGATTCTAATTCTGGTGCATCAGAGAGCTCATCGTCGTCTTCGCCGCAGCCTAGCTCACCAAAAATTAACGTCACCGATCACTATGAAGAGGGGTCAGATCAGAAATCAAATCTCGAGGAGAACATGGAAGCAGAGGAGGATGATGATGAAAACGATGAAAATGACGAGGTGATCAGGAATTCGAGGAGTCCGCAGGAGAAGACAGACATATCATCGCTGAGTGCTCGGCATTTGTTCGCCTGCATCGGTGCGGCCGCAGCAGCAGCAGCCGTTGCAGATTCTATGACGCCCACCGAAGAAGCTGCTGCAGGCTCCCCCACGGATTCTTCAGCAGCAGAAGCGGCGGATGTGACAGAAGTGGCAGCTCAAATAGGTGACACTCCCCTATCCTCTTCCTCCTCCTCCTTTGCCGACCTGAAGCAGCTGGAGAGCGACAAGAAGGCCGTCTATTCGCATCCGCTCTTTCCGCTGTTGGGTGAGTAAAGAGAAGGTGATTGAGTTTTGTATTTTGATTTTGAATCTTTCTTCTTCTGTCATCATTGCAGCTCTTCTCTTTGAAAAGTGCGAACTGGCCACCCAGTCCATCAACGCCTTTGACTCTGACCCCAGCCTTTCGGCGTTTAACAATGAGATTGGCGAGTTCATTGAGCACCAGCAGAAGCTAGGTCGGCCGCTGCTCACCGACGATCCGGAGGTGGACTCGCTGGTAAGCAGGCGAAACTGTTTGTTCTGTTCGGTTTAGTCAACATTCTCATTTTCATTTGTTTCTTTTCTTCTTCAATGCTAAAATGATTAGATGATGCGCTCCATTCAGGTGTTTCGCATTCACCTGCTCGAGCTGGAGAAGGTCTCCGAGCTGTGCAAGGACTTTTGCCACCGGTATATCTGTAAGTAAAAGAAGGGGAAAAGTGATGTTGTTTGTGTAAAATCTTCAATAACTTTCTTTCTTTTAATTTGTCAGCTTGCTTACGCTCCAAAATGCGCTCCGATGTGCTGCTGCGAGGCGCTGGCAGCTCTTCAACGGCTGATGATGAGCTTGTTCGAGGTTGCAAACTCCTGTCGGCGGATGCTTTATCAGCAGCTGCTGGTGTTGGTGCTGGTGCTGGTGCTGACGGCCACCAGCAGTCCACTCTGCAGCCGTTTGACATTCTCGGCGGCAACTTCTTCACCTCCTCCTCCCCCTCCTCCTCTTCACTCCCCGGCTCCTCGCAGGCAGGCATGTCCTCACGATCACCGACGCCCAGCTCAATTAGCTCAAGGTCTTCTTCGGAAGGATCGTCGTCGTCAAAGTCCACCTCTTCCACTACCTCTTCTCGACGCAAAAACAACAACAAGCCACTCAACAAGCACAAGCACAAAAACATTGGCAGCAGCAAAAAGCACAAAAGCAGGTCCACCCGTACGCCGTCATCGCCGTCGCCGCAAAAAATGGGAGTCACCTCTTCAGCGAAGAATGGGAAAGGCAAAAACGGTGGTGACGATGGTGATCACCACTGCTTTTCAGCAGCTACCACCACCACCACCACCACCACCACCACAGAGGCGGCCACATTGCCAACTCTCAGCCGAGCTAAGTCATCCTCCTCATCCTCACTTTCACCTTCACCTCATCACCCACTACTTTCGCCATTACCTCTTCATCCTTCTTCCATGTCTTCACCATCAGCAGCAAATCAACTGGCAGCAGCAGCAGCAGCAGCACTCAACTTTGAGCAGGTCATCCAGCCGTACCTGCGAGCTGCACACGTTCTGTCAGCTGGAAAAGCTGTTTTTCACCACTCTTCCCTGTTTAATGGAGCTAATCTGGAGGTCAGCACTACTAGTCCGAGGACGCCAGTCAGTTCGAATTTAGACGAGGAGGAAAAGGATGAGGAAGATAATGGTGGTGGTGGTTGTGGTGGTGATTATGATGACTCTGCTAAGGAAGAGGATGATGAGAATGATGACAACAATGTAGCCCATGATCTGTCGGTGAAGAAGCTGGTCACCGCCCACAACCATTCTTCCCACTCCCACTCCCACTACCATCACCATCATCATCATCATCATCTCCAGCATCTCCACCATCAGCAGCCTTCTTTTGCCAGCCACACAAAAGCGACAGGGAAGAGCACCTTAGACCTTCTAAACATCAACAACAACAACAACAACAACCACCACCCACTTCATCATCCTCACCTCTTTAAAAATATCACCACCTCACCACTCTTTTCAGCTGAAGACATCCTCTCCGGTAGCACCACCGGTAGTACGACGGCAGCCATCAGTGCTGCTGCTGCTGCTGCTGCTGCCCGGAAAGTCCCAGCAGCTCACAAGGCCAAAAAGACGTCCGGTGAAAAGCAGTCCACTGGTGGTGGTCACTCAAAGCGAGGCGTCCTGCCGAAGCAGGCCACCTCCATCATGCGCTCGTGGCTCTTTCAGCATATCGTGGTGAGTGATTGAAACTTGGTTGAAAAATTGTTCTCTAGTTTTGAATCTAATTTCCCTCCATTTTTCAGCATCCATATCCGACCGAGGACGAGAAGCGGGCGATTGCCTCGCAGACGAGCCTCACGCTGCTGCAAGTGAACAACTGGTGTGTGTACAGCAGTACTCCTGTGTGCTTCAGTTTCTAAAGTATCAGCTAACAGCAAACGTTTTTGCACAGGTTCATCAACGCTCGGCGGCGCATTCTCCAGCCGATGCTCGACTCGGCGAACACCATCCACCACGAGCTGGTCGCCTGTTCTGCTGTTACTGGCACACCAGTGATTACCTCCTCTTCCTCCACCGAGCTGGACCTCTCGCTGAAGGGCGGAACAAAAGCGGTGAACAGCACAGTTCAGACCTCGCCGCAGTCAAAGAAGCTCAAGACGGGCTCCTCCCCGTCCTCCTCCTCCTCTTCTTCTTCTTCCACCTCTTCCTCCTCCTCATCTTCCTCCATCTCTCATCTCAAGCATCATCAGCAACCGGTGCTGAGCACCACCACCACCACTGCGAGCCGCTTCTGGCCACAGTCGCTGGCGAACATTATCCACACCCGAGATCTCAGTAGTAAATGATGGTGATGGTGATGATGACTGGTTGACTGATTGAAGGACTCACCATCGCTATTTTTCTTCATCGTCGTCATCCTTCTGGTGCCCACACATCATCTCATGTGTACATATCAGCCGTTGTGAGACAACTCGCTCATGTTCATTCATTCTCCTCAGTGTGCTCGTTATTGTTCAATGTTCATTTCACTTTTGTCCCGGTCTGTCTGGCCATGACTGTCTAGTAGAGAGACCTAACTAACTCAGCAAAGCTATTATCTAATCTGGAGTGCTTCTTCTTCTTCTTCTTCTTCCTCTTCCCTCTTTTCAACTCAAATCGCCAACAACTCTGCTCAACACTCTGGTACTCAATCTATTCTCTGGAGAACAAGTCCAACCACAGCAACAGCAACAACAACACCAACTCTTTCCACTTTTGTGTTATTTTTTTGCTAAATTGCCCTCCTCCTCCTCCTTTCCAATTCAATTTCAATTTCAATTTCAATTCCTCCCTCCTGATTTGTGTACAACAAATAAAACAGCCACCCTTTTGTGATACATTTCACTACTGTTGCTGCTGCTGCTGCTGCATCAGCTCGGCCGAGACCCGACGGAGCAGGTAGAGGAAGAGGCCGGCCAGCTTGAGCAGCCTCGCCCGGAGAAAGTGTCCACAGACGAGGAGACAGGGCGTGTAGACGAGGAGGCTGGAGACGAGGCGAAGGCGTCGCGGGAAGGCGATGTCCACCAGGCGACCGGCGGCGAAGAGGAGGTTGAAGGCGAGCACCAGGCGAGGAAGTAGCAGCAGCGGGCTGGACGGCGGGTCCAGGTCCTCAAAGACGAGGTACAGCTGACAGAGCAGACTGAGGAGGAGCTGCGAGAGGCACTGGGCGTGCAGGCGTTCGGCGCTCTTGATGCGCCCGTTGCGGTTGATCTGTTCGCTGTGATTTGGTGAGGTGGAGAAAAAAGCAGAGTTTTTAGTTTGTTTACATTTTGCTTTGCCAGGGCTTTCTTCCTTCCTTCTTCTTCTTCTTCTTTCTTCCCTACCTGAGCGAGACCTCCTCGGAGCTGCTGTTGTGCAGGTCGTTCACCGTTCGCAGGTACACCTTCCACAGCTCCAGGGCGAGCAGCCAGAGCAGCGAGTAGAGGCTGCCCTGGAAGACCACCGCCAGACGACTGCCCAGACGACTGGACTGGGCAGGAGTGCTTCGGGTGGACTGCCTCTTTGGCGCCCATTTCTGCTGCTGCTGCTGCTCGGCTGCTTCAGAGAAGGGCAGAAGGAGCTCCTGGTAGAGGAGATCTTCCAGCGGGCCGAGCACTGCCGCCCACTCGGGCAGCAGCGGCTCCAGGGCGACGAAGCCGACCACGCCGAGGAAGAGCAGGGCGATGAGCAGCTGAAGAGACAGGGGGAGGACAAAACGGTGGCCACCTCTTTGCTGCTGCTGCTGATGCTGCTCCGGCTTGATCAGCTGGTCGAGAAAGGTGTACCTGGCCAGCTTCGAAGTGTCCTTGTCCTTGGTTTGTGAGTTGCTGTCGCGAAGGCTCTTCATCCTCTTCTTGCCCTTTGTTTTGCCACCGTTGTTGTTGCTGCTGTTGCTGCCGCTGCCGCTGTCTGAGTCTGACGAGCTAGATTCGAAAGTTGATGAGGAGGATGTGTTTGAAGAGGATGATGAACTGCTTGGCAAGGCGTCGACGATGAGGGGCGGCTGACTTTTGGGAAGGCGGTTCAGCACCAGCACTCGAGCACTGTGCTGGCCTAGAGTGAGCGGCTCCTTCTTTGATGCGGCCATTGCTTGCTTGCCTGCTTGCTTGCTGGTGAACAAGAGGGAGGAATTCAACGAAGTAATTCAAAGCAAAGCACTCTCCAGTTCAGTTGACGACAGTTCAGGTGAGCTGTTTCCTAGTTAAGCAGTGTTCAGCAGTCATCCATTTCTTAGCATGAATCAGCAGATGATTTTTGTTTTTGTTTGCATCAGCTGATATAGTTTGCTAAAAATAAATAAAAACTCTAAATGAAACGAAACTCGGAATCGGATGCAAAGTTCTCTGTTTATTAAATATACACAATTATAAAAAAAATAGTTAAGCAAGCAAAATAAAGTTTAATCCACTAATGAACAAATTCATGTTAGTTAAAAATCAAGTACAAAAGTTAAAATCCAATCAAAAGCCAAACAGACTAAAACATATTTCCAATCCTCAAAAGAATACATCAAGAATTGATACCAGTTCCTAAGTAAACCATAAGTATTGTAGTTACACTGAAAGCCCTGTAGGTAGTAACCAAAGGGCGTTTCAATGGCACTTATATTGGATGCAATGGAGAAGCATTTTGGGAAAGGCAGAGATGGTGGCATCAGCAGTGAGGTCATTTGATCAGCTCCAATGAGAAGAGATATATCCTCTTCTTCTACAGGGTGAAGGGTGATATTTAACAATTTTTCAATTTTTTCAGTAAAAAAATCTGGTAATGTTGCCATATGAAAGTCAAAAAGAGATTTACACATCAGGATTAGTTCATTCTTGGGCTGTTTGTTACGGCGAATTCTATTAGGTTCATTCACTTGAACAGTAAATTCTCCGGTTTCTGTGACAGTTGAAATTAGTTTCAGTTCTTTTGCTAATTCAGGTTTAATGAAAGATTTGTAAGAGCCCGAGTCGATAAAAGCAGTCACTGTTTTCTTGTAACGTCCATTCGAAACAGTTAAAGGTAGCAATGAAGGTAAAAAGTGCGTCATTAAATCAGAATCCACAATGACACCAAAAAATCTGTACAAAAAATTGACCAGAAACTGCATGTAAATGAATCGCATTTT
>JAALOO010001108.1_pt1 | contig 20102 bp, 25 predicted proteins | sample 7257641 | NCBI WGS metagenome assembly JAALOO01 (sample SAMN14085613, study PRJNA598686) | mite metagenome | biome: ENVO:01001000; feature: ENVO:01001002; material: ENVO:01001226; isolation source: single female mite from University of Michigan culture on fish food culture... ...
TCTCTCTCTCTCTCTCTCTCTCTCTCTCTCTCTCTCTCTCTCTCTCTCTCTGTTTATCGAGCAACTTATTAGGTCGATTGTCTACAGTCTGTCTGTGCTGCTAGCTCAGGTTCAATCTAGTCTAGCGCATATCGTCTAGCCCAGTGCTTCTGAGAGGACACTATTAGTGCCCGAGAGTGGTGCACATCTGCAAAAGCACACACTCACACTTCTGCCCTCTCTCCTCACTCAATTTATTTCCATTTATCAGCTCTTTACCTGCAGGCCATCTACCATTCATCTAGTCGCTCTAACTGATCGGCTAATCAGTTGATCGACTGCCGCCGCTGCTGCCATTGTAGTGACGGTATAAATGTCAAGGTATCTGCGGAAGGCAATTATCACACGAGAGATCTCTCTCGGGCAGGAGCTCGTGTGCGCGCGCTCTCATTACGCTCTCTCTCTCTCTCTTTGTGTCAATGTGCGCTCCTTAATTACTATTCAATCAACCTCTTTTGTTTGTTTGTTGCTGTTTGACTGATAAGGACAATTGTTGCATGTGGTCACCTCAATAGGTATTTCAGAAATACATCACTGCACCCAGTAGAAGAGCCTCCAGCAGCCAAAGTACCTTCGTTGTCACCTCGCTGTGCCTCATTTCACTTCTTTTCTTCATCTTCACCTTCTCCTTCTAGATATTTCCCTTCTTTACCTTCTTGGATTTATTTAGTAGTATTAGCAGCTCCTGTAGAGCTCGCCAATTATTATTTATTATTTGTGCTGTTGTAATCGTTTGCTCGTTCATTCGCTTGCTCGCTATTTATTATTTTTCGCGAGTCCCCCTCACACGACGCGCGCGCTTTTGTAGAAGTAATCTCTTTTACTCAAGTGCAAGTGCAACGGAGTTACATCATTAATTACACTTTACTTTTATATTATTATTATTTTGTACTTATTTCATTGATTACATTACACACACACACACACACAGACAAACTGAGACATTTAGCCAGTCAGAAGATAGTAGTAGGCATCACCATCATTAATAGCTTGGTTCAAGCTTTGTCCGTGGTTAGTGCAGCAGTAGTTATATGAATTAGATATTACATTACACTTGGACATTACATTACATTACATTACATTTTCTGTACGGCGGCAATGCCAAGCAGGGAGCACAGGTAGAAGAGCAGTTGCTGTCGTATGAGTGCGCAGAGGCGGACTCGTGCCGCCATCAGCTGCAGTAGGTGATGGTAATGGTGGTCAGTAGCAGCAGCCGTTTTTGTTTTAGCATCAGTAGCCGTAGCAGCATTCGTTTCACTTGCCTCCTCCTCAGCTCTGCTGCTCTCCTCCGCCGACGGCGGCAGTTGCAGTCGCAGTATCTTCACCTTGCGATAGTAGACGCTGAAGCCGTGTGCAAGTCGCGCCAGCAATCGGCTTACCTTGTGCACGTCGAGGACGGGGCAGCAGACATCCACAGCTACAGCCTCAGCCTCAGCAGACGTGACCATTACGGTCTTCGCGTGGTTTTCTTCTTGCTGATCATTAATGTCAGCTGAGTCGCCGGTCATCGTCGTCTCCGTCTCCGTCAGCAGCAGCAGTTGACTGTACAGCTCGTCGGCGAGCTGCGCCAGGGGCAGCCAGTACAGCAAGACGAGGTGCCACTCGTCGTCGGCGGTCAGCGACTTCAAGTTCGCTGATGCCGTCGCTTCTGGAACAACTTTGGTACAGTCTGGCGAAATAGTCGTACTTTGATCGTCGCTGATGTAATCTCCGCCTGATTTGATGCTGCTTCTGCTGTACTTGTCGAGAATGGAGTTGATGCGCGCAATGTTGTACTGGAGAAAGGCCGCCTCGGCGCGCGTTGTGTCCGGAATGGAGGCGCTGGTAATTGGGCTGTGCAGCGGCCGACTGAGGAGGTGCAGCACCTGGGCGGTCGCCTCGATTGTCTGCTCATTTTCGTCCTCTTCCTCCTCTTCTTCTTCTGTCGATTTATTCTGTGGTAGTTTTTCTTCAGTGTCTTTGTCACCCCCGCCGACTCCGGCCACCTTGATCAGCCTGATCCTAACCCTCCTCCATTTAACTCCTTCGCTTTCCAATTCTTTGGTTTTCCACCCTTCCAGAGCTGTTTGTAGTCGCGCCAGCTCGCCCTCCGCCACCACGATAATTATGATCAGCAGATTCGATTGATGGTGATGATGATGGTGGTGATGGTAATGGTTTTTAAGGGCAGCGAAGAGGTGCGCACAGAGGAGATCAACAAGAAGAAGTCCTTCTGTTCGGCCATTTTCAGTGCAATGCGTTCCAATAGTAGTAGTTCTAGAGCTGCGTTTGGATGACACAGACAAACAAACAAACAATTAGTAGAAGTAGTGTTTATGAGCAGCAGTGTTTGATTTGGGGAATGATAATCGCCGAACTGCTGCCACCGTTGCTCCTGCTGCTGCTGCTGCTGCTGCTGTCGCTGCTAATCACTCAAATCAATAATTAGAGAGCGAGAGAGCGCGTAAAAGCTCGCTCACTTAATCAATCTCGATCTCTAGCGAGGCGACTAAAAAGTAAAATCTAAGAGCAGCGCAATAGTCAAATTTCGATGCAGTACACTTTTTTTCCAACTAACCTGTCATTAGTGTTGTTGTTGTTGCTGCTGTTTACTCCGCTGTCACCGCGATTCAGCTGCTGAAGATCACTCGGCGGTGGTGGTGGTGAACGATTTTCAGATGACGGAGAGGATGACGATGTTTTTTCTGCTTCTGCTGCCTCTGCCTCTGCTGCTGCATCAAAGCTGAAGACGCTTCCATCGACGATTGACGCAGTGCCGTAATGCCTGAGCAGGCTCTCCACCACGCTGCACACCAAATCGATTCGCCGTCTCGCCAGGTGATTCCTCTTCCTGCACCTCGAGGGCAGCTTTAGTACCATTGCTGTGGTGGTGGACTTTGCTGATGGTGGTGGTGGTGGTGGTGGTGGTGGTGGTGGTGATGGAAGTCCACTGCTCGTCAGCAGTCCAACGATAGCTCGCCCTCGCTCCAGTCGAAGCTCCAGAGAGTGGGTACTGTTGCAGCAAATCACCGAATCCAATTTCGAACTTAGTATCGGGTCCGCGGGGAGCACCTGCTGGGCAAGCGTTGGAAGCAGTGGCCACCAGGCTTTGAAAGATGGCGGCTGAAAAGAGAGCCGAATGTCGAACCGCTGCCGCTCACTCGACTTTAGCTGGAAGGTGATGAAGGTGGGAGTGGTGGTGGTAGTTGTGGTGGAGGTTGTGGCACTTTTATTATCATTAGAAATCACATTTTTGTTGTTCGGTCCTTGTACGGCTACTGCTACACTACAGAGGGGCAAGTGATGCTGGGTGGAAAAGGTGTGAAGCACTCGGCTCAGATCACTCGCCAGCTCGTGTAGATACGATGAAGAGGTGTGGTGGTTGGGGGTGTTGTTGTTGTACTGCTGCTGCTGCTGTTCCTGACTTTCTCCTCCTGTGCTCCTCTGCTGCTCCTCCTGTCAATTGTCTCCCTCCTCGCTGGGCGGCGGCGGCGGGAGGTTGTCGTTGAAGCCCAGTCGATTGCGGGCAATCTCAATGGCGACAAACTGCGCCCGCGGCACCACGATGCTGTTCTCCTCGCTGTAGCCGAGCCGAGCGTTCAGGCGCATCAACGTCGCAAAGTTAAAGTCCGCCACCTTGTCCTCCATCTCGTTGCAGAACTGACGCCACTTGGCTTTTGCTGTAGAAGGTAGTAGAAAGAGAGGAGTTAGAAACAGTTGTTTTGAGAAATCAGTTCTCCTCCACTTACCCTCCGCCGACTTGATTGCCTCCTCGGTGAGGCGCTCCACGTTCAGCTCGGGAAAGGCCTCCCTGAAGGCGCCGTAGATGAGGTCATCGTTGGGCGTCAACCGCAGACTGGCCGGCTCCTTGAGCGAGCTGATCAGTCGGTAGTACGCCTCCATGTGGCGGACGGCGGTGGACAGCCAGGCCACCTCCACCGTGGCGTCATTCACGAACTCCTCCGCCGGCCGGGTCAGCTGCTCCAGAGCGGTGAGCTGGCGTTTCTCCTCGCCCTGTTGATTTTGTTGTTGGTCTTCGGACATTCTCGGAGTGATGAGGGTTTTGATTGTACCTAGAAGCGACAGCTAAGATCCTCTCGAGGAAAGAAGTAGAAATCACACGTGCTCGCCGGCTGCTGCTGATGAGGATGATCACAAGAGTGGCTGGCTCAGAAGTAGACGTTTGGCGCCCTCTAGCGGTGGCCCAAAAGAGGCGCTTCTAAGCTTTGTTGTTGTTCAGTTTTGAAGAGAGCTGCCTTTCAGTTTTGTGTTTCCATTTCCATTGCTGGTCATCGTCGACTTCAACTTTCAACCTGACCATCACCCTCAAATGGACAGCGAGCTGACCTCCACCGGGCGTTCCGCCTTCCTCGTGGACCGGAGCTGGCGCGAGGACGTGAGCAGCCTCCCCGACGAGGACATCTACGTGCCGGCGAACTACCTGCCCGACCCGGAGCCCGACAACGGCAACCCCACCGAGACGCTCAAGGAGATTGACCTCAAGTGGACGGACCTGGCGCTGGGCCGGCTGAGCGCCGATGCCGCCGGCACCACCGGCTCCACCGGAGCGGGCGGTGCCAACTGATAAACTGAAATGAATTCATTCTCAAACACTGAAGTGCTGTATTTTACTCTATGTACACGAATAAGAAGTTCACCTTCTACTACACCTCATCCCGCATCGCCTTGCTCCGCTTGTCCGCCCGCCGCTGACTAAGCTGCGCCTTGATGTTCGCATTCGGGCACTGGATCTCGCCGCCCAGGCGGAGGGCTCGCTCCAGCTGGGCCACCATGGCCGCATCGGGCTTGAAGGCCACCAAGGTGGTCACCAGAGCGGCGCCCTGACCACCACCACCATCACTGCTGCTGCCCAGCCGGCCCACCCGTCCGGCGCGGTGAATGTAGTCGGAGACGTAGTGCGGACAGTCGTAGTTGATCACGTGGCGGACCCGTCTGGTGTCCAGCCCGCGGCTGCCCAGGTCGGTGGCCACCAGGACGTCGTGCTCGCCCTGCTGGAAGGCCCTGAAGGCGTGCAGGCGCTCCTCCTCGGCCATGGCCGCCGTCAGCCGCACCGCCCGGTGGTCGTTCTCCACCAGCGTGTGGTAGATCCAGTCGGCAGCGTCGGTGCGATTGGCAAAGACGATGGTCGGCCGCCCCCTCGCCCGGTCCTCCGCCAGCAGCTCCACCAGCTTGCTCTCCCGCTCGTACTTGCCCACCCGGTAGAAGCGGTGCTTGACGTTGGAGTGCAGGTTGTGCAGCGCCTTCGTGGTCACCCTCTCCACGTCTTCGGCCAGGTTCAGCAGGCCGCCCAGCGTTGAATCGAGCGTCGTGGGAAGGGTGGCGCTGGCGCAGATGAGCTGCGTTCCGGAGAGGTTCTGGAAGCCTCCGCCGCCGCCGTCTTCTTCGTCGTCTTCTGACTCGATCATCTCGGCGCTTTCCGATGATTTGATCTGAAAGAGAAGAGGGGTTGATTAGTTTGGATGGGGTTTAACAAAGCTCCACTACTCACATTGAGATTCTCCAGCAGGTCGACCACCTCGTAGGAGAAGGTGTCATCGAGCAGCGTGTCCGCCTCATCTAGCACCACATGCTGCAGCCGATGGAGGTGATACACGCCCCGGTTGAGGTGCGACTCGATCATCCCCGAGGTGGTCACCACCAGGTCGAGGCCGGTGTGGGCGATGCCCGCGCCGCCCTCGCCCTTCTTCGGCACGCCGCCGATCATGGTGGCCACGCCGACGCCGGTGCCCGCCGACAGCTGTCGCGCCACGCCGCCCACCTGTTCGGTGAGCTCCCGCGAGGGGAGCACCACCAGGCCGTAGGGCGAGCGGCGGCGGTGGTAGTCGGCGCCGAAGCGGGCCGCGTCCAGCGCCTTCTGCTCCTCGATCAGCTGGATGACGGGCGCCAGGTAGGCCACCGTCTTGCCGCTGCCCGTCTCCGAGGAGAAGATGACGTTGCGGCGCGCCAGAATGAAGGGAATGACGCCGAACTGGATGGAGGAGGGCGTCACTGGGGAGGTAGTCTTCCCGGTGACTGACTGATTGATGGCGGCCACTATGTTCTCGTTGAGGCCCAGCGCGGCGAAGGTCTTCTTCTCCTGATCAGCGGCCGAGCTGCTGTCCACCTCGAGCAGCGAGGGATTGACGTCGAACTGGTGGAAGGTCATTTGCTGGCCTGTAAATGGAAATTGATGCGATTAAATAGAACTCTTCCACCACTCGATTTATGCGCTTACCGACTGACGCCCGTTTGCTCCACTGTTTGCTGATGAGCGGGACTTCTGAAGCTCCCTTTCTCGTGTCATACCGGTAGCCGTAGTAGTGATTAAGGCGCTTGTCGCCGTTCCAGCTGATGATCAGCTTGTTGACGTGCTTCGGCTCCAGTGGCGGCAGTTTGTCTCGGGCCGCCTGCTTCTCCCGCACCTCCTTCACCTTGCGATGCTCCTTGTAGATGGCATTTCCGATGCTGCGTTCCATGTACCGAGGAATGCGAATGACGGGCACTTCGCTTTCCGAAAGGCTACTGCTGCTCAGCTGGCGGATGAGCACCGTTCCATGCTTGCTGTTGCTGGCTCGGTACCAGCTTTTCAGCATCTTGCTGTTTCCAGTTCCTTGATGAAATGAGCAGAATCCTGTGAAAAATAGAACCCGATTTGGAGTCTTGATTTGTTTTGAAAATCGCCAAAACATGTGCGATCTCCTGCTCGTAGAGTACGTCTTTCGGCGTGTTGTTGATGATTTTCTTTTGCTACTGCTGTCCTCGCGTCAGTTCTCGTCGTTTGCGCCTTTTCAGTTTTGATTTTCTTCAAGGGCCTAGTTTTCTTCTTCGTGCTATGGACCGACACCGAAGCAGAGACGATCGTCACGATCGTGACCACAGCCGTGACCACCACCACCACCACCGAGGCGATGATGACTCCTCTCGGGAGAAGAACTACTCGCTGGGCGAGCTGAAGGAGCGTGCTCGTCGGGAGATGCACCAGGAGCACCGGTCCTCAAGTGGCTCCAGAGATTATCACCAGCAGCAGCAGCACCACAGATCTCGAGGCGACTATGGTCGACGCCCAAGTCGAAGCAGGAGTCCGAGTAATCGTTATCGAAACAACAGTAGCAGCCACACTTCCCACTCGCCAAATAGAAATCGAAGCTACAACGACCACCGAGGCAGACACCGAGAGGACGACGATCATCCACCACAAAACTTTAACCGTCACCGAAATCCCGAACAGTCTGAGCAATCATTCCGATCATCAAACCGAAGAGACCCCTATCAAAACGAGGGCGGTCCAAAGAATCCGGCTGAAGGGACCGAGGAAGAGCCCGAAGGGCCACCGCCGGAAATACGGCCCAACTTTGAGCTGACGGGCGCCCTCGCCAAGGACACCAACACCTTCAACGGCGTCCTCGTCAAGTACCACGAGCCGGCGGAGGCGAAGAAGCCACGGAAGCGGTGGCGCTTCTATCCCTTCAAAGGGGACACGCCGCTGGAGTTTATCGCCCTGCACCGACAGTCCGCTTACCTCTTTGGCCGGGACCGCCGCGTGGCCGACGTGCCCGTCGACCATCCCTCCTGCTCGAAGCAGCACGCCGTGCTTCAGTTTCGCTCCGTGGAGGTGACCAAAGCGGATGGAAGTGCTGGCCGGGCGACCCGACCCTACATCATCGACCTCGATTCGGGCAATGGCACCTATGTCAACGGAAAGCAGATAGAAGCAAGGCGGTACGTCGAGCTGATGGAGCGGGACGTGGTCAAGTTTGGCTTCAGCACTCGAGAGTACGTCCTCCTACACGACGAGTCGCAGGATGACGAGGAGGGAGAGGAAGACGAGGAGGCGGTAGTTTAGCTTTATTTCTGTGCTTGTGCTATACAGTTCGTATTCGTATTTGTGATTGTTGATCATCATCCCTTGTTCACCACCATTCCCCTCATCCAAAGAGTAAAGCCCCGCCCTCGTCCATGTTGATGGTGATGGTCTTCGTCTCGACGTACTCGTTGATGGCCGCCTCGCCGAACTCACGACCGATGCCGGACATTTTGTAGCCGCCAAAGGGCGTCTGCGGACGGACGACAAACTGTTGAAGGGGAAAACCTTTTAATTCTAGGTTCAAAATCAAGTTCCTCGAACTTACGTAGCAGTTGACCCAGACGCTGCCCGCTCGGACGGCCTTGGCAAAGGCCAGCGCCCGCTGGGCGTCCTTGGTCACTACGCCGGCGGCGAGGCCGAATCGGCTTCGGTTGGCGAGGGCGACCGCCTCTTCAAAGGTCTCAAACTTGAAGATCTGCTGCACCGGGCCGAAGATCTCCTCGCGGCCGATGGTCATCGCCTCGGTGACGTCGGCGAAGACGGTCGGCTCGATGAAGAGCCTCTCCTGACCTCCGCCTCCTCCTTCCAAGGCCCTTCTGTCCTTCACTCCCGGCCGTCCACCGACGACTAAACGAGCTCCCTCTCGAACTCCGCTCTCAATCAACCGGAGCACCTTCTCCACCGCCTCCTCGTTGATCTGCGGACCTTGTTCGGTGCCGGTGGAGAAGGGATCGCCGACGACCCGGGCCAGCGCCAGCTTTCGCGTCTCCTCAACAAATTGCTCGTAGATGGAGGCGTGGACGTAGGTTCGGCTGCCACAGCAGCACACCTGTCCGTTGGAGACGAAGAGGGCGGCAAAGGCGAGCCGGGCGGCCTGCTCCACGTCGGCGTCCTCAAAGACCACCAGCGGACTCTTTCCGCCCAGCTCCAGCGTCACCCGTTTCAGGTTGGAGCGGGCGGAGGCGGCGAGGATGCTCTGACCTACCTCGGTGCTGCCCGTGAAGGTGATCTTGTCGATGGAGGCGTGGGCGGAGAGCATCGCTCCGGTGCGGCCGTCCCCGGGGAGGACGTTGAGGACGCCCGGTGGGAGTTCAGGTAGCAGGGTGCTGAGGTGGGCGATGAAGAGCGCGGAGAGGGAGGTCTGCTCGGCGGGCTTCAGGAGGACGGCGTTGCCGGCGGCCAGCGCCGGGCCCACCGTCTTGGCGGCCATCAGCGTAGGGCTGTTCCAGGGAATGATGATGGCGGTGACGCCCATCGGCTCCTTCAGTGTGATGGTGAGGAAGTTGCCATCGGTGGGAATCGTTTCTCCCTTGATCTTGTCGGCGAGGCCGCCGTAGAAGCGGAGGATGGCCGCTGCTGCGCCCACGGTGTGCAGGCTCTCGTTGATGGGGATGCCGTTTTCCAGAGAGTCTAGGCCCTAGGGAAAAAGAAGGGATGAGAAGGTTTGGGTATCATTTAGGAGGTGTTTATTTACGGCAATCGTCTCCAGGTGCTGCTCCACCAGGTCGCCCAGTTTGTACAAGATCCGGCCTCGATGAGAGGCGTCCATCGCCCGCCACACCTCGAAGGCGGCCCTAGCGGCCTTGACCGCCGCGTCGACGTCCTCCTGACCGGCCTCTTGAATGGTGGCCACTTGTTGTCCAGTGAAGGGATTGAAGCTGGGAAATGTCCGCCCGAGCCTGCTATCCACGAAGCGCCCGTTGATGAAGAGCTGCGTGAACTGCACCGAGGGCATCGGTAGGCGTTTTGCTGGTGGTGGTGACATGGTGAAAGGTTTGCCGATGGTGATGAAGAAAAGTTGGACTGCTGTGGTCGGACTTCTTTATATACCACCACCAGAGTTGATCGATGGCAGTTGTCTTCGTAGAGTTGTTCATCGTTGTTCGAAATTGGGTCACGGCAGAGGCAGAGGCAGTGTTATCGATGACCAGATGAGGCTGCTTACGTTGGAGAGAAGGAAGCTTTTTGGACTTTTTACTTTCTACAAACAGCGTAGTGCATTGACTTTTGGAGATTGTGCGCTACTGAAAAAGTGGAAATCATAAACAAACAAATTGAAGATTTCCAAAGATTGCTGATTTTGAACTTTGCACCGAACGGCGTCTACCGCTGCGAAAAGATGGCGCCGCTGTGGTTGTCGCGAGCTCACGAAAACAAAAATACCAGCGAGACTTTGCTGCTGCTGCTGCTGCCGTTCTTCAGAGTTCTGTTGACGTCGCTGACATTTGGTGCCCAACACCTTCTTCTTCTTCTGTACAAACTCATCTTCTTTCTTCCTCATCAGATCGTCCATTCATTCTTTGGTTCATCAACATTTTTGAGCTACCACTCTCGCTTATTCAGTTGCGAAGAGCATATTTGGAAGAGAAGAGTCTGACTGACTGACTGAAACTGTAGTTGCTGCTGGAAGTGGAAGTGCTCTGTCACCGTCGTCTACTGCTCTGGTGGTGATCGAAACCAGCAGCATCAGGAGCAGCAGTTGCTGCCACCAAGGCCAAAGTTGGTTGCAACAGACTGAGCCGATTGAGCGATTGAAAACACACTGGTGTCGAACTCACTGATCAACAGCAGCAACATCAGCAGCAGCCCTACCTTAAGAGGCGCAACGTACACATCACCACGGTGACCATCGTTCTACCTCTCCTTACGTCACATCAACTTTGCATTTTTAGTCTGTGTTCATCATCCTCATCAACAAACCGTAACAAGAGAAACAACGATGAATGTCTTCAATACGATCCTTCGGTCGCAGCAGCCACTCGCGCAGACTGGCCAGGAGACTCCGGCCGGCGGCAACGATACGCCGTGGATGATCACCACGGCGGCGAAGAGCATCGGCTCCGTTGCCGGCGTCGGTAAGAGAGAGAGAGACCTGGGCACTCTTTTGTGAGATTTCTTTACTGAGACTTCTTTTTCTGTTTCCTTCCCACCAGTGAGCTGCTTTATGGGCTTTCTCAATTTGCTGAGCATCCTCGACGTCAAGTGCATCTTTGCCGGCGCCATTCTTATGTAAGCTTATTCATTGAATTGTTGTTTCTAAATGCTCATCATTTTTTGGCTTTCTCACCAGAATCGAAGGCTTCCTGATGGTTCTGACTGAGGCGCCCTGCTGCTGCATGTTCCTCGACTTTGCCTACATGCCCGCCAATCTGCTCGACAAGCGGTCACCGTGGTTCAAGGCGGTCATCTATCTCATGTAAGATTTGCTGTTGTGCTTTGCATTTTTCACTATCTTTGCTGTAACAGCATTGAAATCAGTTTGGCAGACTGCTTTATCAATTGTTCACTGGCACTGAAGTTGATGTGTCACATGTGTCAGTCAGCGAGTGACTATTTATGTGCCAGCACATTCCAAAGTGTCCCTGTTCTGTTCTGGACAGTAGTACTCAAATGGCACCAGACATTTAGTACTGCTCTTGCAGCAGGGAATACCAAGCAGCAGTCCCATTCACACTTTTAGCACCTGTCTGCTCACTCTTAAATTGGTCCTCTTTATTGGTAGTAGCGCGCGCGCGTGTCTGAGACGTTTCAATTTATATGCAAATGGACTGACTGCAGTGGCAATCATTTACCATACTTTTCCATAGTGCTCAATGCCCAGTGATCAATACTGTACACTGACACTGCTCGATCGATTGTGCACCTTCTTTGCCAATCTGCGGATGCTAATTTTACGTCGTTTTGTTAATTAATTGTTAATTGCTTTACTAGTTGAGTTTTGCATTCTCCCTCTCTGCTGACTGACCTCACTCACTAACTTGTGCTTTCTTTCGTAAATGTGTGTGATGTCTTTTACAATATGCTGGTACTCTTGAGCACGCAACGCAGCGTTTTTATGTGTTTGTGTGTGATTTATGGGACACTTGATGCGCCGATGTGTGCCGATTTGCATTCAGTTGCGTGCCTCCTCTTTTCTGTGTGTGTTTGATTGTGAAGATCACCACCACTTGTCCCTCTTATCTGATGATACTCATCTTCATATTCTAACTGTCTACTTTTCTTTCCCTATCACCACTTTTCAACCCTTTCCACAACCAATGCAGGTTCGCTGCCGTTCCCTTCTTTATGTGCGTCGGAGTGAGCACCTTTCTCTCCTGTGGTCTGATGATGGCGACGAGCGCCTTCTACGTTCTCATGGCCATGGGCAAAAAGTAAGTGCTCCCCACTGTCGATTATTACGCTTTCCTAAGAAGAAGGGGGATGAGCCACTCTGTTATTATTGACCTTGTCGATAGATAGTCGGCTGATCCTGATTTACACTCATTCACTGACTGACTGACTTCTAATGCCTCTTTGTCACACACTAGAGCGAACCGAGATGAGATGCGCGTCAAGTCTGCGTCCACTGCGGGCGGACAGGGGCAGCAGGGCCAGGGCACCATCACCACGGCCCCCACGGCGGTGCTGGTGCAGAATGAAGAGCTGCCGGCGCCCACGATGGCGAACAAGGGCGGCAACCAGGTGATCTACTAGACTGATGATGAGGTGTTGTTTTGAAAACAGAGAGCAGTGTGACAGTGACCGACTGACTGGTGAACCCCAGGGCCGATGATGACGCCCACCCACCCACACACTCACACTAACAAAGCGTGTTCTTATGATGAGTTTGTACAAAGCACACACACACCCCACAAACTTCTATTTTATCTTTTCACCCCCTCTTCGGCTGCTGCTGATGCTGCTGCTTTCTCTTCTTTTATTCTTTCTCTCTCTCTCTCTTTCTCTCTCTCTCTCTCTCTCTTTCTCTTTTTCTCTCACTATTGTATCCTTACTTTCTTTTTCTTTCTAGCACTTGCCAATAAATTCACTGTTTTAGTGCTGAAGCAAAAGACACGTAAAAGAAGAAAAAAGATCTGACCTTCATCAGAATCTCAAGTTAGAGGTAGCGATTAGGTATTGCTTGATATGCAAATCTCTGCACAGGTGTCTTTATCTTAATTTTTCAGCGCTTCTTCTCTTATCATCTCACTTAATCTTCCCTCTCTCTTTCTCCCTCTCGTATTGTCTTTATTCTCCCATTTTCTCACTTTTTTTTTATTGCTGCACATCTCTGTCTTTGACGATTTTAAGTGTCTCGTGGTGTTTGTCTGCCTGTGTGTGTTTTATGACTGTTCATTAATTTCGCACCTAGTTTGCAATTGCCACCTCGTTTGCAGCTGCTGGTGATGGTGGTGATGCTGATGGAAAAGAGTGGTCAGCAATCACGGGCACAGACTGACTAAACTAAACTGAAACTGTGATTGTGACTGACTGCGATGTGACAGGATGTGAACGGGATGAGCTGCTGCTGCTGCTGCTTTTGCTGCGAGCAAGGCCACGAATCATATCGATGTGGTGTGCGTGCTGAACAAAGAAAAGAGACAGATCAGCACACAGTGCTGTACCATTGTACAGTGTCTGGAATTGAAGACGCTTTCTTGGAACGCCTTCTCCTCTGTGGTTGAAGATGACCACCGCCACCACCGCTGAGCACTGTGGCGGTATAAAAAGGTGGTCATGGTGGTGACACCATCACAATCACCTCAGAGACATCTTCAGCGAACGGACAGCAACAATGATCAGCAAAGTATGTGCCAACTGAAGTGATCTTCATTTTTCTAATACCTTTTTTTATCTCCAATCTTTCAACAGACCATCATCTTACTTTCCGTTTTGGCATTAGTCCACGGCCAAGGTCAGCCAGCGGCTTATGGCAGCCAGCCAGCAGCAGCAGCAGCAGAGCCGCCACATCCGGCGCCCGAGCCGTACAGCTTCACCTACGAGTAAGTTGATGATAATCACTATTACCATTTACTGATGATAGCATCTCTTCTCAACTATAATAGATCACCAAACGAGGACGGCTCCTCCTCGGCCCGACAGGAGACGGGCGACGCCAACGGTCGAATTACCGGTTTTTACATTATCAAGGGCGCCGACGGGCAGGACCGTCGGGTGGACTACTACGCCGATGAGACCGGTTTTCAGTGAGTACATCCAAACTTTTTATGTGTGTTGTCCCTGTCTAAATCGGTGCCATCCTGTCCCCCCCTGTCCCTAAATGTTTGTACCATTATCAGTGCTGAGATATCCACCAACGAGATTGGCACTGTGACGCACGAGGCCGCCGCCGCCTCTTATCGCTCCAGTGCGCCCTCAGTGGCCGACCTGGCCGCCGCTTGGGAAGCTTCCGGAGCTAATAGAGTCGGTTCCGGTTCCGGCGCCAGTGCCAGCTCCAGTCGATCACAGTACTCGGCGAGTACTTCCTCTTCCGGCAGCAGCAGCAGTGGTGGTGGGAGTGGTCGAGCAGCAGGAGCTTATGGAGCAGGAGTGGGAGCCGGAGGAGGAGCTGCCTCTGCTGCAGGAGGAGGAGGAGGAGGCTCATTTCGAACCTCTAGCTCTATCTTCTCCACCGAAGTGCGACAGACTGCTCCAGCACCACCTGCCCCAGCCGGCCCCACCGTCACCCCTGAGGGCTTTGTGCTGGTGAAGGCCAGTGCCGCCCGAACCGCCGGCCTCAACGTCATCGGCCCGGAGATCACCAACTTCCAGGGGCTGCAGGGACTGCAGCAGCAGTCTGGTCCAGCCGGGGCTGCTCGACCCTTCGGCGGCGCCCGACCAAGTGGTCGAAAGTAGTCGACCAAAGAACCGGTTCTTTCCGGTACTTTGGGGAATCTTTTCTCTCTCTCTATTTTTAGGTCTTATCAGTTCCCTCCTTTTCCTCCCTTCCAACCAGCCAGTCATTCATTGATTGTGCTGTTCAGTGTCCAAACTTCCCCAGCGATGATTGCTCTCTTCGCTGTCATTTCCCCAGCCGATATCTCCGCTTTCCAGCCAGCCAGCTAGCCTGTTATCTCTCGCTCTTTTTCAGCGCCTTTTTCAGCTTGAAGTTCATATCCTTCTTGCTATTCTATTCTATGTTGTCACTTTCTTTACCTCACCGCAGCAGCAGCAGCAGCAGCCAAAGAATAAAGCAGTCCCATTTGGTAGTACTTTTTGTGTGTGTGCCAAGGCGCCACAGTCTCTGTTTATTGTTTTTGTTGTGTTGTGTGTTTGGGTAGAAGATTGTACTTTCACATTTTTGCTGAAGAGTTTTTGTTGTATAGTAAGATAATGGTAATATATTCGGACTGGGATGTAAAAAACTTGCTGTTAAAAGTGTTCCTGGTGATGGTGGTGGTGGGCCTGGAGGTGGCACTCTAGAATCTCTGGCAATCTACGCCTGCACCTCCTTCAGCTCATCAGGCAGCGCGGCCTTTGGGTGCTTGTTCTCAAAGTGCTGCTTGTACGTCTTCGGGTCCGGCATTTGCGACTAGATGGAGTATAAAAATTAGACAATGAGTATCGGTGATGATCAGTGATCATTCTTTTCTCTTACCTTGCAGACGGCGCAGACAAAGGTGAGCGCAGCCTGGGCGGCCTTTTTATTGTCGGTTCCCTTGGCTCGCTTCTGCGCCTCCTTGGCGTTTCGCTGCTGCGACTGAATCTTCTGCTGTCCTCGGGCCATATTGTCCTGTTGATTTTTGTGGTGTTCTGGTTGTGCTGCAGAGAAAATAAAAGAGATGATCAGATGATGATGGTATGGTGCTGAGCTGCTGCTGCAGGTGGACTATGTAACCCAAAAGAGAGGGAAAGAGAAATAGAAACTGTGTTGCCTATCCTACGCCACAATCTCCGCCGCCTGGACAATAATAAACGGGCTTACGTAGAAGTAGAACTCGGTGGTGAGTGGAGTGAGTGAGCTAGCACGTAACAAGTCGGGATAGCGAGTTTACGTTGGAGTGAACACACAACAAGACCGGCTAGTAGCTTCGGGATTGAACTCTGAAGGGAGAAACTGGCTCTTGCAGTAGTAGTGACTTGCTTCGTAATGTGGCGGTGGTGGTGGTCTCTTTAACCGCAGTTTGTTGTTGTGCTAGTGATGAAGGAGAGAAAGCTGTTGTTAGATGTTTGAGTGGTGGTGTTGGTGGTGATTAGATTTAAAATAAAGGAGACTTACCAGCTAGTTCCAGGCACAGGCCGAAGTGAAGAGAAGTGAAGTAAAGTGGAGAAGAGATGATTGAAATTGCAACAGCAGTGGAGAAAGAAGCGTGATGGCGCCCACGCAAAACAGGCAGTTGAGCAGTAGAAGCAGCCAGCAGTGGCACTCTTTCTCGCCTACGAGCGGCTCTGGCGAGTGTCCCACAAAGACTATGTGATGGTACTGCAGTGCACCGTGGCTTTCCCTTCTCTCACTGTACTGTCGACGTTACATTATACAGGAGACTTGCACTTTATTGCTCTAACACTTTTTCTGTTTTTTTTCTATTTCCAGAAGATATCGTCATCAAACAACTGGTGGTGCTGCCGAAGATATTAAGCCCATTGTCCGAAGTTATTTTTAACCCTTTTCGGTGGTGGTGGTGGCGGTTCCAAGAACTGTTTTTCTGCGCAACACGCACACAGCTCACCTGTCGCAGTGGTTCTATTTGCCGCGCAGACCGGTTAGTGTTGTTGTTGTTGTTGTTATGATTGCTTTCTCTCTCTCACCTGACGGCTGATATTGACCTGCTGATGATTGGTGGTGGTGGAGAGAGTGAAGCTGAAGAAATGGACTTTACCGTTTTCGAGCTGAAGACTGATGAAGATGTCATTACCGCTTAATGATGGTGATAATGATGATGATGGTGCTGCTGGTGGTGGTGTTCGATCAGAGGGCTTCACCCCATCACTACCAACCTTCCATCTTCAAGAGTGGCACCTTCTTGCGCCGGTTTTTTCTTGACATAAGACGGAATGCCTTCACTACCAGTGGAAGCAATGGCGCCAGCCGCAACCAGCATTTAATCTGGTACTGACTGAAATAAGGCCGTCAGATGTCGGTACGGTTTGTTGTGTTGTCGAAGCTCAAGCTTCTGGTCATATGAGAGTGTGACGAAAAGATGATTAGAAGCAGCAGCAGCCGCAGAAGTTGAAGCTGGTGGTGGCGAGGCGAATGTACGGCGACAGTCATTAGTCAATAGCCGTCACACGACGACCACCACCACCACCACCACTTCCATCAAAGATCATTCGAGGAGGAAGACTCTCTCGCCCTCTCCCCAGTCTAGTCACTGACGCATATCACTTTCAAAACCAACATCCTTCAACATCAATCAACGAGAGTCCTCATCAACTCTTGGCGGCTTCCATCATACTCATCTCCTTTGCGCTTGAGCCTCTCTTCCTCATCGTCTTCATCTTCATCATCATCATCACTTACAAATCAGCCGTTTTTTCTGATGTGAGGACCTTTAGCGTGGCGAGATTAGCGGCGGATTGGTGATTGGCTGCCACTGTACGACGACGACGACGACTGTACACAACAGCCCCTCTTTCTCTCACACTTCTTATCGTACTCTCACACTGCCCGACTGCAGAATTGTTGTTGTCATTACCACCACCGCCGGCGAAGAGGAAAAGAAGGAGAGGATGTGTCCACTGCTGCCGAGTACCACTGCTCACCAGTCACCACCACCGCCACCACCAGCATCGCCAGCAGCATCGCCAGTTTCATCGATATCCTCTTCTTCGTCTTAAGCAATCTCTTAACAAGTCTTTCCCTCTCTTTTTTCTCTCTGGTCAGAGCACCGCCGCATCTCACCACCACCACGATCACCAGTGCCCTTTTCAGCCTCATTGCCTCGGCTCATTACACTTGAACTTCAAAGCACTGCACCACACTTACTCTGGTTCTCACTTTCAAACTTACTCTGCTCACATCATCACACCTGGTGCCAAACCTGCTCATCCACTGGTTTCCTTTACTGTTTTCGAATTGGCTAGAAGCGTTTATTGTTGTTGTTTTTGCTCAGGGTACACCTGGAAGCTCTGTTAATACCTCTGAATCATTTTTATTGTGCAAGCAGCCAAGTAGAAATCAGCAATTATGTCTACCTCGACTACTACTACCACGACGACGACAACAAACGGCAAACGAACGGTGCGCGTCTGGTGCGATGGATGGTAAGTCTGCTCGTTTATTTTCTTCATTTCACTTAGCTTAGTTCCTTAGGGGAATCAATCTTTAGCTTTTTCCTTCAAGTGTACCGAGGTTGAACTTTTCTTTTAAGATGACGTCTCATTAGCGAGTTTTCACTGACTTGTTTTTGCTGAATCAGTCAGATTGAGTACAGATATCGAAAGAGTACCGTACTTGAGGGGAGTTGATTATCGCCGGAAACTTAGCTCGGCTGCACCTCACTCACCCTTTTCGAACTGCTCTATCAATCACATTCACTTTCATACACCTACTATCTCCTCCTCCTTTATCATTCTAACAAAGCACTCTCTTTGTCCTCTCTCCCTCTCTGCCACTCAGCTACGACATGGTGCACTTTGGCCACGCCAATCAACTCCGCCAGGCGAAGGCAATGGGCGACTGGCTGGTGGTGGGCGTCCACTCCGACGCCGAGATCATGCGCCACAAAGGTCCGCCGGTGTTCAACGAACAGGAGCGCTACCGCATGATCCGGGCCATCAAGTGGGTGGACGAGGTGGTGGAGGACGCCCCTTACATCACCACGCTGGAGACGATGGACAAACATGGGTGCGACTTTTGCGTGCACGGCAATGACATCACCCTGGACGAGCACGGCCTCGACACCTACCGGTACGTGAAGACGGCCGGCCGGTACCGGGAGTGCCGCCGCACCGAGGGCGTCTCCACCACCGACATTGTCGGGCGGATGCTGCTGATGACTAAGAGTCACCACCAGCACCGCGACGAGGAGGGCCGGGTGGACGCGGCCACCAGCGACCAGATTCGCTTGGGCGACACCGGCACCACGCACAGCCCCTGGACGGGCATCAGCCAATTTCTGCCGACGACGCGCAAGATTATCCAGTTTGCAGAGGGCAAGGACCCGCGCCCCGGCGACCGCATCGTCTACGTCGACGGGGCCTTTGACCTGTTTAGTGAGTGCTGCTGATGATGATAAGAGGGAAGTGAGTGATAATGGAGGGCTAATCTCTCTTTGTTCCATCCCCATTTGCAGACATTGGTCATGTGGCCTTTCTGGAGAAGGCAAAGGCGGAGGGCGACTACCTGATTGTGGGCCTGCACACTGACCAGGTGGTCAACGGGCGACTGGGCAGCAACTACCCGCTGATGAATCTGCACGAGCGAGTCCTCTCGGTGCTCGCCTGTAAGGTAATATTGGGCGTTTTGATGATGCTTCCTGATAGGCTAACCAAATAATCATCTTCACCACCTACTTAGTACGTGAACGAGGTGGTCATCGGTGCGCCGTACACCGTCACCAAGGAGCTGCTGGACCACTTCAAGGTGGACATGGTCCTCCACGGCAAGACGAGCATCATTGCCGACGCACAGGGCGAGTTTCCCTACAAGGTACCACTGCTAATTGCAAGTCAAACAGAGGCTTTAATGTTCTTTCTTTCTCCTCTTCAGGTGCCTCGCGAGTTGGGCAAGTTCAAGGTGATCGACAGCGGCTGTGTGATGGGGACGCGCACCATCGTCGATCGCATCATCCAGAATGCAATGCAGTTTACACTGCGCAACATCAACAAGGAGAAGAAGGAGATTGAACTGCTGAAGCAACAGGGCGAAGAGGAAAGTACTGTAGACACTTCTGCACCAACATCTCAATGATAGATGGATGGATCGATTGCTTATTGTGATAACTTCACCGCCAACATTAGAGCGCTGCTGCTAGTTAGGGCACTTCTATTCTATTTATATGACCAGTTGTAAACAAGAACCAGCATCTCCCGCTGTGCTGATTAAAGCTAAATAAAAATTGTTAATTACAAATTAAAAGTTTGCCTAGAGACTTTTTAAATAAACCCGATTTGTTTTGCTAAATTATCCTACTTTGGTGCAGTCTCGTCTGGTTCTTTTGCCATGTTTGTCCAGCTGACACCAGATGGCGACAGGGGTTCCATAAAGTTTATTTTCCTGGTATTCTGAACACGAGAAAAATAAAATTCACGGGCGATTTTTTGACGCCACTTTCAAGATGGCGACGCTGGTGGCGTTCCTAGCGGACAACGTCGGAAACTATCCGCTTTTAACGATAAATTCTGTCAATTTTTCAAACAGGCGTTTCTTGGGCCTGGAACGTCGCAGAGAGCTGAAAGTTGCTTTAAATGAAAGCTAAAGACTTGGCACACAATCTCTATGTAAAATAAATTGGTTTTGACAAGTGTTTTGTTTTTAAATCTAACATTAAAGTTTTCACTGCTACTTTTGTAACATTAAAACTTGTCAAAACTAATTTATTTTACATAGAGATTGTGCGCCAAGTCTTTAGCTTTCATT
>JAALOO010000142.1_pt2 | contig 20094 bp, 10 predicted proteins | sample 7257641 | NCBI WGS metagenome assembly JAALOO01 (sample SAMN14085613, study PRJNA598686) | mite metagenome | biome: ENVO:01001000; feature: ENVO:01001002; material: ENVO:01001226; isolation source: single female mite from University of Michigan culture on fish food culture... ...
GGCTCCTGCTCCAGAGGCCATTGCTTCCAAGGCTCCTGCTCCCGAAGCCCCTGCTCCAGAGGCCATTGCTCCCAAAGCTTTGGCTCCGGTTCCTGTTCCCGAGAATCAAGAGGAGGAGAAGGAAGAGGAGGAGCAGGAGGAGGAGGAGCAGGAGGAGCAGGAGCAGGAGCAGGACGACATCTTCCCCTCGGAGAGCAGCCTCGGTCGTCCGTTGCTGTTCGGCGACGTCGTCTGGGGCAAGCGAAACAGCCACAATGGCCGGCGGTACTGGCCGGCGGTAGTCCTCAACCCGTTCGGGTACAACGACGGTGGCCAAACGACGTCCCTTCAACAGGAGGTCACCAGCAACCACCGCCCACCGCCCGAAGACAACTGCCGACTGGTGCTCTTTGTGGAGAAGAACGAAGAGGTGAACTTCGCCTGGCAACCCATGAGGCGGATCAAACGTTGCGCGCTGATTCCCTACAGCGATCAAGAGGCTCGCGCCAAAATGGCGCCGCCTGAAAAGCGGCTCAGAAGCGGCGGAGATGAAGACAATGGTGGTGATGACGATGATGATGACTTCATTCAGGCGGTGGCAAAGGCTGACGAGCTGCTGGCGATTCGCCAGCGCCTCGGACTGCAAACTCCCGTCGTGGATCATCTGGGTGATAATACTCTGGTGCAGTGAAGACTACCACCACCACCACTTACCAGCACCAACTACAGCAACTGAACTAAACGCTGAGCACCTCCAACACACTTCCGAAGTTATACACACACTTATATCAACAGAATATTCTAACACAACTGATAACACCACACTCTTTACTCTATCACCTTATCACCCTGAACGATAATCCCTGCACCCTTTTTTCTTTAACCCTCAGCACTTACACACACAGCTTTGTTCACCAAAACACACACCATATGATTTGCTAACCACCCTGCTCCCTTTTGATACATTTTTACAGTAATAAAAATTATTTCCAAAATCCCAATATAATAATCATCTTTTACCAAGCTCTTTTGGATATCGTTGGAAAGGTCTTTTAAAATCAAAAATATACCTGTCTTGGGGTTTTCTGCTTAACCTAAGCGGTTCCTGTGTAATCGGGCCTCAAAGTTATCGTTTTCGAAATGTAAACATTGTGTTTTTGCAAAGCAGCAAACAATCGATACTGAGAGACACAATCGAAGCGAGAAGCGCTCTGACCGTAGGGACTAATTCACACAGAGCTAAAGTCAACTTTTTTGGCCAGGGATTGGCTCGGGAACGGAGCTAAGCAAAGGGCCGGACACGTATTATTTTCGGGCGTTTAAAAAACCTTTCCAAGCACATGATACCCATGTTGAGCTGGAAGATCAATCAGCGTTTACAGTGTAGGGTGATATGTTCCCAGTTTGTGAGCGACCACAAACATCAGCAGCCGCAATGCTGCCATCTACTAGCAAGGCGCCAGTACCACGGCGCCGATTCGAAGCTTCTAGAGAGAAGCAATTCAGGTGCGAACTGCGCAGCCGTACATCATGAATTTCGAACCCGTTGGCGCGAGACTGAGGCAGAGACTGAGGTGTGAGCAGGACAAAGGACACACAAAGAGCCTCCACACAGAAAGAGAACACACAAAGACATTCCAGAGCGCACTTCACTTCACTTCACTTCACTTCGCTCAGGCCTCTGCGTTCAGTGCGTTCCGTGCCTGAAAACTCCATTCCGCACTTTGTTTACCTTTGGCTCCGATTGGTTAGTACGGTTGTTGTTCACCCAATCTCACTGTTGCTGACCACCACCACTAATTACTGATCACTCACAGTAAACAGCACCACCACCACTGCCATCAATCATGTCCGGAGAACTAGGATCCCTTGAGAATCGCTTCGATCGAGCGGGAAACGGCGCACTGGCGCCAGTTCTCAACGCTCAGGCTGAGGCTCCCGCTCCTCCGATCCGAGCTCGATCTGCTCGCATCCAGGAACGCGTTGAGCGGATGCGAGCTCCTGCCGCTGCTGCTGCTCAAGATCCTCAAGCTCCTGCCGCTCGAGCTCCAGCTGCTCGGGTCCGAGCTCGGGCCCGAGCTCCAGAAGCCGCTGCCCCGGCTGCCCGAATTCTCGCCGCCCTGGACGAGGTCGTCTGGGCGCTGGCGCCCCGAACCAGGCGCTGGTGGCCGGCGGTGGTGGTCGACCCGCACGAGTTCCGCCGCGACTCGCCCTCGATTCGCCGGTACGTCCGCCAGCGGGGGCGCTGCCCGCCCGCTTGGCGCCTGGTGCAGTTCGTCGGCGACCGGGGCCAGATCGCCTGGGTGCCCCGTCGGACGCTGCTCTCCTTCGGGAATGCCGTGGCGCGCCTCAAGTACGGCCCGCTTGGAAGGCGGACCAGAAGTGGCCGCCCCTGCCGGAGCTACCGAGCGCAGGACGACTTTGTACGGGCCGTGCAGGAGGCGGATGAGCTGCTGAGAAAACAGCAGCAGCATCCGCAGATTCCCGTAGTTCAGCAGGAGGGCAACAATCAGCAGTGAAAAACACTGATCACTTCACTTCGCGATCAGCACAGATGTGCTACAACTATGACTTGGAAGGTAAGTGTCCTTTCGCCACCAAAGACTATATAATCTTACAAAGCTTTCTAATCTAATCTTGTTTACTTTCAGTTTCGCCCATCCTCTTCAACAACAACACACTCCTGTTCCTGTTCTATGAATAAGTTTTAGTTATCTTTCTGCTTCTTCTTCTTGAACACCCTCAAACACACACAATAAACATTCACTTTGACACAGTATTACTCGCTGAACATCGATAACACCCTGCATCTTTTTTGTAACTTTCGCACATACATTGTTTTATCATTTAGAATCACTTACACTTACTAGAGTTAGCATAGCAGAACATAAAGTTTGTTCAGAGCAAACACACACACACACACACAAAGGCATACAACAATAAAAAGAATTCCCAAAGCCCAAAACACTTTAATCATCTCAAAAATTATAATCATGAATGTGTATTATGTGACAGTAACTGACAAGTGAGTTGTGAAAAAAAGTGTCGAAATCTATGAGTATACAATAACTGTGGAAAAAATACAGAAACACCGGTTTAGAGTTGTATCATAGGGGAAACATTTTGTAGGTAATAATATGATAATCAGGAATGTGTGTTAAGTGTAAGACACTGAAAATAATAGTCAAAAGTCAGTGAAGGGTAAAAGGAATGTAAAAACTCTTATGACAATAAGTGGAGACTAAACATTTAAAAACACAAAGCTCAAAGTTTTACCTTATGAGCGACAGTCTCTAGAAAGCAGTCTATCTTAGCAAAATCATACGCCGAAAGAAGTCCTTTAAGCTCAGCTGAGTGGTTGTCCTTGTACTTCTTCCTCTTATTTTTCTTCATTTTCTTTTTCTTCAGTGGTTGATCATCATCATCAATGCAAAGTGCCTGCTCCACTTGGGACTCATTCACCAGCAGCTGCCCCTTCAAGACGTCAATTAGCTTGCGAACGGACGAAGACTGAGCTTTATTAGCAACCACCTTATTGACAGCGTTGTGAGCTCGCTCAGCATCAGCATCATCGCTCACCGGATTAATTTTCCCATTTTGAACGTTATCAACCTGATTCCAAAAGGTGACCTCAAACTGTGGGCTTCGACGAGCGTTAGCAGCACCCGTTGAATGCAGGACGCCAATGTAGGTCGCCTCAAAGAAAGTAAGCAGTCCTTCCATTCGGTTTTCGTTTTGGAACAGCGAATTCTCAACATTCAACAGGTGGTCATAGGCTCGCACCACATCAGCCGGCGGGACGAAGGCCAAGGCGAGCAGAAGATGTACCTTGAAAGAGAAGGTCGGGTCACTGAGGTACAGCTCCGCCAGGCCTGGCTGCTGCTTGAGGGCCCGCCAGAGTGACTGGCAAAACTGGTGGAAGCATCCGGAAAGGGAAGCTGAGGGAAATACTTTGCCAAAAGCGGACAAGGCGGTGCTCTCAAAGTCCAGCACCAATTTTCTTTTTGGGGACTCGAAATTTCTTGGTCGAAGCTGCTTCAGTTTAGTGAACATCTTCATGAAGGTGTTCTCAGCGGTGTTCGACAGCAAAACGTACACCAAAGGAAGTGAACTCTCAGCAGTTTCTGAGTCTTCGTTGAAAAAGAGGTGGTGGGCGTGAAGTGTAAACAGTGCAAGGAACAATGACGGCGACGACGAGGCGGAGGCGATGATAGGAAGGAGGGAAAGTGTTCCACGCCAAACATCAGCCCGTTCCAGCAGCTGCAGACCTCGCTCCGTGGAGAGGCCTAGAAAGCGGTCCGGCGAGTTGCTGGCAGTGTCGGAGTGAAAAACAACAAACTGGTTGCCAGTGGTAGTGAAAGCATTCTTTTTTGGAAGTTTCAGCAGGTCTTTCAGCAACAAAGAGAAGGAAAAGGAAGAGGGTTTCTGTGCATTAATTCGGCACCGATGACGGCGGATGTTTCGCTTCATGTTCGAGGCAGAGGGCAGACGGGCTCGAACTGACTCACTTACTTGACCTTCTTCGACTTCAGCTGAAACTAAATGAGCCGCAGGAGTTTCCGGTGAACTGGTGGTAGCCTTTTCCCGAAGTCGGTTGCTCACCCTTATCGCCTCGCCTTTGGCCGGATCAGGCGGGTGAGAGTGGGGGGCGGTCACGGTCACCGTGGTGCCCCCTTCCACATGAGCTCGTCCCTTGCACCTGACGTCAGGGTCGAAGTATTTGGGACAGCGGAAGATGTCCTTCCGCCCCGAAGATGCCCTTCCCTCGCGTTCGCAGTAGTACAGGTATCCTTCGTGGTCGAGCAGGCGTTTACCTTTGGAGGTTTGGAGGAACATTTTGAAGAAGGGAGAATTTTCGAATTTTCAAAGATCAAGTTTCCTTCAGAAGGTAGGCGTTAAAAAGAAGGTCGAAGCAGTTTGGTAGCAGTCCAGTTTTGGACGCGTGGAGCCATGGAATCATAGGTTCTAGAATAGGAGAGATAACAACAATCAGAAAGACAAAAACCACTTGTTGTTTGCTAACTGCGTTCTACTTACCAATTGACAAAGCCTCAGTATTTTTGTTGCCAACCACTGCGAACACCGAGCTCTGTGCCGTCCCTTTGAGCGGCACAGAGCTTCAACCAAAGGCAGGGGAACGGCGTTTTTCCTCACCACTAAATCAGCTCCATTAAATGGACAGTCAGTTCCTAGAGGTTCAGACTGCGCATCATCATCAGCTCAAAAGTCGACAGCGGGAGTGGTTTCAGCAGCCTTGCACATTTCTACGCACTTCATTCCGCCGAGTGCACACAAAGGAGCTCACTCCAATCCCTTCGAGAACACTCGAAAGAGAGCACCGAGCACGCCAGGCTAGCTAGCTAGCTCACTCCAATTCCTGACGCAAGAAGAGAAGCAAACAGTGAGGCTCACTGCAAATCAACAGCAGCACACCACCACCAAAACCAAAGCCATCGTCGCCATTTGTCCACTCTGAACGCCTCTGCACAGCAGCCCTCACAGTGTTCCCTAAGTAGTAAACAGCAGCAGCAGCAGCACCAGCAAAACAGTCAACAAGTGGCCAGTGTCGTGCTTGTTTTGGTCACAACAATTCCCCTCTTCGTTTCAACCACTTGTTGATTCGTAAGTACTCCTGATCTGATTCGTGCCTACTCTCGCATACCTTAGCTTACTACCTTCTCTATCTAATCTCATCTTTCACTCCCTTTCATTTAAAGCATTCCCAGCCCACATTCCCAACACACACACATTCCTATCCGAGATCATGTCTACTCCTCCTCGTCGATCGTTGCGCCTTAGTGCTGCACTGCGAAACTTGAATGGTGAACTGTCGTCGCTGCCGCCGTCGCCGCCGCCGCAGCCGCAGCCTGCTCCCCAGGACGCTCCTGTTCCCAATAATCAAATGGAAATGGACGTCGACGAAGAAGAGTTCGACGAGGAAGTCGAGGATAGCGAGGAGGAGGATGAAGTGAACGATGAAAGAGATGATGATGATGAGGATTCTGATGAGGATTCGGATGAGGATTCGGATGAGGATTCGGATGAGGATTCGGATGAGGATTCTAAGAGCAATTCTGAGAGCAATTCTGGAGAAAGTAGCGATGATTCGGATGATTCGGATGATTCGGATGACTCGGAAGATTCGAAAGACGAGGACTCTACCGACGGCGGTGACGACGACCTCTACTACGACGACGCCAGCCTCGGTCGTCTGCTCGTGCCGGACGACGTCGTCTGGGCGCGCTGCCCCAGCAACGGCACCTGGTGGCCGGCTGTGGTCGTCCGCCCGGCGGAGTTCGCCGACGACCCGCTGCCCGAGGTTCGCCGCCACGCCCTGAAGAGGACGGGCATCCTGCCCGCCGCCCATTGCCTGGTGCAGTTTCTGGAGGAGGGCCGGCCGATCTGCTGGCTGGAACGCTGGCAGCTGCTCTCCTTCACCGACCAGGTGGCTCGGCTGGAGAAGGGCCCGATTGCCCGCCGGGTGGCCACCAGTGGCCGGCTGAGCCGCAGCTACCGCGCCGGTGACGCCTTTCTGGTGGCCGTCCGCGAGGCGGACCGGTTGCTGAAGGAGCGCCAGGCCAGTGGGCGACAGATTCCCCTGATTCGTAACTGAAGAAAAAGAAGGACTCCACGGGAATAACTGATTCCTGCTCCTGTTAAGACCCAATGTGAGTGTGCTTCTATTACCAAAACATGTACAGTGCATTTACAAAGCTTTCTCATTTTCAGTTTTACCTCCCTTCTTCTTCTTCTTCTTCTTCAACAACAACACACATTCTTCCCGGTGCAGGCTTTCTTTTAACCCCCCCCCCCCAATTGTAAACAATAACCACTTTGATATCTTCCCTGTTGGAAGTTTACACTTGATATCGGTAATTGTAATACCAATGTAAGCAGGTGTGACCATTCACAATATCACTCTGCCAACCCTGTATTTCCTATCATTACCTGTATTATCTTATCTTTATTACCCCTACAGCTACTACTTCTTCTAAACAAGTTCACACATACACACAACCACAAACATACGAAACATACCTATTGACATAATTGATCAATCAACAATTGATTAATTAACTTTACTCTATCACCTTCACAATTGAATAACACAATAATCACTGCATCTGATAATTTAACCCTCAAACTATATAAACACAAAAACACATATGTTATCCCCCTTCCCAAAATATCATCAAAACACAAAAAAGAAAAGAAAGCACTTAAAAAGGGGGGATGCTTTGGAGATGCGAAAAATGGTGATGACGACATCTATGAACGGTCCTGAGCGATCCAATTCTCTACTCCCGAACCTGCAGGTACCGCTCATACTCCGTCGACTGGTGCGCCCGTCTGAGGTGCTTTTGGCAGTCGCCGCGGTAGCCAAAGGCCTTCGCGCAGCCGTCCGGCCAGGCGCAGTGGTAGCGCCGTCGCCCAAGGTGAACGGCGTTCAGGTGGTCCGTCAGGGTGAACTTCGTGATCGGCTTCTCGCACAGCGGACAGGGCAGGCGGGTGCGGGCGCGTGCCGACTGGTAGGCGGAGGAGGCGGTGAAGCGGTCGGCGGTGGCGGTCATTTCCGAGGGGGAGCTGAGCTGGGCGTTAAAGGCAGCAAGAGCAGGAGGAGGAGCACGGCTGCCCCTACTAGCCCTAGCCTTAGCCCTAGGTCGTGGTGGTGGTGGTGGGTTAGCCGCCACGCCCACCGACGAAGATGAGGAAGAAGAGGTCGAAGCGGAAGCGAAAGTCGACGAAGCAGCCACCGCCAAAGAGCCGGTGGGGCCCAGCGGATCACGCCGGTCAATGTACCGCCCGGTGTTCTCCGCCAGACGGTGCACCCGTTTGACGTGCGCCTGCGCCTGACTGAGGAAGCCGAAGCCGAAGCCGTTGATGCCGCTGGTGGTGCAGCCCGGGTAGGTGCAGCGATACGGCTTCAGGGAGAAGTGCTTCCCGTAGATGTGGTCACGGAGGTAGATCTTCCGGAACTGGGAACGGCAAAAGGGACAAGGCAGCTTGGCGGCGGAGGAGGAAGAGGAGGCGGCGGAGAAGGCTGGCGAGCGGAAGAAGGCCTCCGCCCGAGCCCAATCGGCGGATGTGGAAGTTGAGGATGAAGCGGAAGCGGAAGTGAAAGTTGAAGCAGCAGCAGCTGGGGTCGATATAGCGGCGGCGGCGGACGCCGAGGTGGAAATAGCAAGAACTGTTGTGGCCTGGGCCTGAGATGATGATGAGGATGATGATGAGGATGATGAAGATGATGATGAAAATTGCTGGCCAACCGCTCCTGGCGTGAAGCTGACCTCCACGTACCGCCCCGGGTCGTCCTTGTGCACGCCCACCACGTGGTTCTCCGCATTCACTTTCCACTGGTTGGTGAAGCGGCAGCCCGGCCAGCTGCAGCGGTAGAGACGCGGCCGCCGGAAGTGGACCACGTTCAGGTGATCCACCAGGGTCACCTTCTCGTAGTGGCGACCGCAGAGGGGGCAGTTCAGGCGGTCGTTCCGCGGGGCGGCCGCCTGGAAGGCCGCCGAGGCGAGAAAGCGCTCCGCAATGGCCGCCTGAGCTGACTGAGAAGAGGTTGAGGAGTCGGTTCTCTTTTTTAGAGGTGGAAGAGGATGATTCTGAAGAGATTCAGAGCTACAAGTCGATTCCAGTGGACGCTTTCGCCTGACGTTGAGGCTGCTGCTGCTGCTGTTGTCAGTTGGCTCCTGCTTGACGATGTTCGAAAACGGGAGCTGGCTATTGCTGTTGCTGCCACTGCTGCTGTTGTTGTTGTTACTTCCATTGGAGGCGTTCCTGTTGTTGTTGTTGTTGAAAGTGGCAGAAGATGGAACGCTGTCACTTCCTTCTCTTCTTGGTCGCCCAGCCAAATTCTCTTCCTGGAGCATGTTGTTGATCTCCATAGCTTCCTCCTCCTCCTCCTCCGTCTCTTCCGCTTCTTCTTGCTGCTGATTCTGTTGATCACCATTGTTGACATATCCATCAGCTGATGCTCTTCGGTTGACCTGTTCGCTGGCATGGACATTGTTTTCCGCCGTCTCCTCTTCCTCATCCTCACTATCGTCGATCACTATCTCCTCCTCTTCAGACTTTACGATGACGCGCCTCAGTCCATTCTCTTCAACAACAGACGACCGTGGACCACCGCAGTTACTGCCGCTGCTGCTCACCACCCCAGAGGTTCGAGGAGGCTCTTCCACGCCGCCAATCCCATCCTCTTCATTAAAGGCCTCCAGTACCTTCATGTAGATGGCCCCTGAGAGGAGCTCCACTTCGATGCCGTCGGCGCTGCCCCAGTCCAGTCCCGTAGGCCAGTTCACCGGCCAGGCCTTTGGCTTGAGTCGAATCTCGAAGAAGGCCTCTTCGTTACTGTCGAAAAGCAGCAGGATGGTACACCGGTCCGGCGGAGGAAGTGGAAAGCAGGCCTCGTACTGCGTCCGCAAGGCGTACTTCAGCTTCCGCAGAATGAACGCCCGACTGTTGGGCTGCTGCTGCTGCTGTGGTGAAACTTGCTCCGCTTGATTACTACTACTAGCGGTGTCAGTGGTCAGGCCGTACAGCACATTGTAGCGCCGTTTCAGGCACTGCAACTGGTGGGCCAAATTGCGGAAGGTTTCCCGGTGGGCGGTGCGACGAAGCAGCTCCTCTGCCGGATTCGATCGGCGGCTCATTTTGGTGAAGTGGTGGCTGAAAAGAGAGAGAGAAAGTAAACGCAGAATGTTTAGAAGATTAGAAAGACTGCAGGTGATAACAACAGCAACAACTTACTTGAGGGAATGTGAAAGTGGTAGCTGCATAGGCGATTCTTTGGCGAAGCTCACCTTCAACTTCTTCTTCTTCGTCTTCTTCTTCCGGTTCGAAAATGCCAAAAGGTTGAACGAGGAAGAGGACAAGTTCACAGTGTGCACCACTCCACGTGTTTTTTGAAACCAAAACAAACTGCTGCTGCGCGGCACGAGTCGCTAGAGATTTTGCTGGCCCCTATTCACTGACGACGTGACGTCACTTTTACGACTGTCCGCCGCTTTTAAATTCAAAGTACTGACACTCACTGTAACTACTAATTAGTTTGGTTTTGGTATTCTTTGTAATTTCGGTTTTTATGATACAACAACAATGTCTAAACTCTGAAGATAAAGGAGAACTTCAAGTTAAGGCAAACGGGGGGGGGGGGGTGGTTTCAGGATGAGGATAATGATGTTGATAAACAGAACAGTCCTGCGATCCCCGCTACTCCCGAACCTGCAGGTACCGCTCATACTCTGTCGACCGGTGCACCTGCCGAAGGTGCCTTTGGCTGTCGCGGCGGTAGCCAAAGGCCTTCGCGCAGCCGTCCGGCCAGGCGCAGTGGTACCGCCGTCGCCCAAGGTGAACGGCGTTGAGGTGGTCCGTCAGGGTGAACTTCATGATCGGCTTCGAGCACAGCGGACAGGACAGGTGGTCGTGGGTGCGGGCCGACTGGTAGGCGGAGGAGGCGGTGAAGCGGTCGGCGACGGCGGCCATTTCCGAGGGGGAGCGGCGGGCTCTGTTGTTGTTCAGCAAGTGAGAGGTGGAGGCAGAGGCAGCAGCAGGAGCAAGAGCACGGCCCCTAGCCCTAGCACTAGTTCGTGGGGCCCTAGCCGCAGCAGCAGCAGAAGGAGGAGGAGGAGGAGGAGAAGGAGGATAATTCTGAAGAGCCGACCTGGAAGTGGATTCATGTGGACTCCTTCGCGTGATGCTGCTGTTGTTGGCAGTTGGCTCCTGCTTGACGGAAGCGGTGTTCGAAAAGGGGCGCTGCTGGCTGCTGCTGCTGCCATTGCTGTTGTGATTGTTGTTGTGGTTGTGGTAGTGGTTGGCAGTGGAAGAAGATCGAATGCTGCTACTTTCTTCTCTTCTTGGTCGCCCGGCTAAATCTTCGCCATGAAACATGTTGTTATTCATCCTATCCACTTCTTCCATTTCTTGATGTCCATCAGCTGATGCTCTTCGGTTGACCTGTTCATTGGCGGGGATATTGTTCTCCTCCTCCTCCTCCTCCTCCTCTCCATCGCTGATCACTATCTCCTCCTCTTCGGACTTTACGATGACGCGAGTCAGCCGATTCTCTTCAACAACAGACGACCGTAGACCTCTAGTGCAAGTGCGATCACCAATGCGGCGGCTACTGCTCACTACTCCGAAGGCTCGAGGAGGCTCTTCTACGCTCATTCCATCCCCTTCCTCCCTGAGTGCCTCCAGCACCTTCATGTAGATGGCCCCTGAAAGAAGTTCCATATCTATGCCGGCGCTGCCGCAATCAAACCGCGTGGGCCAGTCCTCGGGCCAGGCCTTTGGCTTGAGGCGAATCTCGAAGAAGGCCTCCTCGTTGGTGTCGAAGAGCAGCAGGACGGTGCACAGGTCCGGCGGGGGAAGCGGAAAGCAGGCCTCGTACTGCGTCCGCAGGGCGTACTTCAGCTTCCGCAAAATGAACGCCCGACTGTTCGGTTGCTGCTGTTGTGATGAAACTTGCTCCACTTGATTACTACTACTCGAGGTGTCGGTGGTCACGCCGTACAGCACATTGTAGCGCCGTTTCAGGCACTGCAACTGGTGGGCCAAATTGCGGAAGGTTTCCCGGTGGGCGGTGCGACGAAGCAGCTCCTCTGCCGGATTCGATCGGCGGCTCATTTTGGTGAAGTGGTGGCTGAAAAGAGAGAGAGAAAGTAAACGCAGAATGTTTAGAAGATTAGAAAGACTGCAGGTGATAACAACAGCAACAACTTACTTGAGGGAATGTGAAAGTGGTAGCTGCATAGGCGATTCTTTGGCGAAGCTCACCTTCAACTTCTTCTTCTTCGTCTTCTTCTTCCGGTTCGAAAATGCCAAAAGGTTGAACGAGGAAGAGGACAAGTTCACAGTGTGCACCACTCCACGTGTTTTTTGAAACCAAAACAAACTGCTGCTGCGCGGAACGTGTCGCTAGAGATTTTTTTGGCCCCTATTCACTGACGACGTGACGCCACTTTTTCGGCACTTTGTCCGCCGGTTTTGAATTCTCAAGACTGAAACACAAACTGCTGATTATTTTGTTTTTGGGTATTCTTATTGTAACTTCTGCTTTTATAATACAGCAAGGCAAATGCTATGTTTAAACTCTGGAGTAAAAGGAGAACAAGTTAAAACAACAACAAAACATTCTATAAAACCAAAATAAGATGGGGAAAAACATAGAACGAGCTCTTGAGCCCAGTCGTTGAGAAGACGACACTTGCATGAAAGAAGAGGCAGTTGTTTTGGGTGTTAAATGGTTCTGTACATGGTAGGTAGGTAGTAGATAGGTAGGGTAAATGGTATAGTGAGAAGGTGTTATATAAAAAGGGAGGTGAAGAAGAAGATAGTAAAAGAAAAGAAGTGTAGAGCGAGGAGATCACATTACTACATATGTGAACTGATGGGTAAAATCAAAATGAGAGATGTGTAAAACCGACGCCGCCTCACTCCGCCTCCTCTTGGAAAACGATGAACTCAGCCTGGCGGCTGCTCTTGTGGACCTCCTTGAGGTGCGCCGCAGCGCTACTCCTCCAACCGGTGGTGAAGCTGCAGTCCTGCCACCGGCAGCGGTACGGCTTCAGGCCGCAATGCAGCGAGAGGAGGTGGTCCTTCAGCTGGTACTTATACGGGCTCTTCGAACATTGCGGACACTTCACCCTGGTGGAAACGTTTTTGGCCGCCACGTAGGAGGGGCAGTGGGCGCGTAGGTACTCCTCAACGTTGGCGGCGGTGACGGCGGAGAAGGCAATGGCGGCGGCGGCGGCGGCGGCGGCGGCGGCAGTGGTGGGCGTCGAAGTTGATGGTGGTCGGTGCTGTTGATGGGTAGTACTGGCGGTAGTAGGTGGTGTGGAGGTAGTGGCAGCTGTGGTGGGCGTAGTGGTAGTGGTGGTAGCTCGCTTAGCTGCTGCCGCTGAGCCGGAAGCCCCGGGTGTTCTGGGCACCACCGCCCCCGCCGCCCCCGCTGCCGCCCCCGCAGCACGCTTCACCAGGTACTGCTCGGGGTTGTGACGGCAGCCGTGCACCTGCTTCACGTGCGACAGTGCATTGAGCTCCCAGACGTTGAAGTAGGTGCAGCCTGGGTAGGTGCAGTGGTAGGGCACGTACTGGAACCGGCAAATGTGCAACATGTCCATGTGGTCCTTCACCGCCGCCTTCGCGTACTTCTTCTCGCAGATGGGACAGGGCAGCTGGACGGTGTCGGCGGCCTTGAGGAAGGCGGCCGAGGCGAGGAAGCGGTCGGCGATCGCCCGGAGGGTGGCTTTGCTGGCCTGGGTTGAAGTAGAAGTCAAAGAAGAAGAAGGTGTTCCAGCTGCTGCTGCTGCAACTTTGGGGCGCTTTGGATTGTCCTGAGGCTGAGCAGGCTGAGCGGCGTTCGAGTGCTCACCGGGCCGCTTGTTGTTTCCCACGATGTGGAAGATGCTGCTGTTTGCAGTTGGCGTCATCGTCAGCGTTCGGCGCTCAGCTACTGCTGCTGCTGCTGCTGCTGCTGAAACGTCTGCTGCTGGAGGTTGCTGCTGGAGTTGCTGGGCAGATGTCTTCGTGATGTTGTTGCTGTTGTTGTTGTTGTTGGGATGAGGAAGCTGCTGCTGCTGCTGCTGCTGAGGTTTCGATCTAGGTGGGCCAACGTTGGTGTTGCTGGTGCTTGGAGGGTTCATCCGAAGAACGCGGATATTAGAAGAACTCGATTCTTTGGCAGCAGCAGGAGAAGCTCCGGCAGCTGCAGCAGCAGGTGGTGGTGGAACAGCCACAGAGGAGGCTGGTGCCTCGTTATGACCCGTTTGGGGAGCCTGGTTCGACGGCGGGTGACTTACTCGGCCAATATTGACGATGGAGCTATCGGCTGGCTCCAACTTAATCGACGGTGCCTCTGATGACTGTCCTTGGCTCACAGTCGAACCACTCACAGCAGATTGCTGGCGTTGTTGTTCGGCAGTGTTGTTGTTGTTGTTGCTGCTGCTGCTGCTGTTGTTGTTGTTGTTGTGGGGCAATGGTTGAGGAGTAGGAGGAAGCTGAGGAGGCTGAGGAAGCTGAGAAGGGGCGACGTCGATGTTGGCCTGAGGATGATTCGCCAGTGCAGCAGGGCCATTTTCTGGCATAACAATAGCAGCACTGTTATCAGTTGCTGCCGGCGGCGGAATCACCACCTGCGAATTGTAGTTCTCCTCCTGCTGAAGTTCATTGTTGAAAGGCTCCTCCTCGCTGTCATCCTCCAAGGTAATCAGCTCCTCCCCCTCCTCTTCCTCTTCATCAACAATTTCTTGCTTAATGTTCACTGGCTCCAGCAGATCTTCAGCAGCGTGTCTGTCGTTGTTGTGGTTGTGGTTGCCTTCTCCGAAGCCTCTAAACTGTTCCTCCTCCTCTCCCGCCTCCCCCTCCTCCTGAACTGCCTTCAAGACCTTCTGGTAGATGGCAACGGAGAGGCCGGCAATGGTGCCCTCACTGTCGTCGATGAGGAAGGGGTAGCCCCTAGGGTAGCCCGAGAAGGGTCGAAGTCGAATGTCGAAGAAGGGCTTCTTATGGTCGTCGAACATCACCACCACCTTGAGGCGCTCCAGCCGTGGGATGTCACGCGGGTGGCCGTAGTCTTTTCGCAGGTTCGCCTTCAGCTCGCGCAGCTGCTGAAGCGCCTTCGGGTCTCGCTGGGCGCCGTCCTGATGGTCTCTTGAGCTGCTGCTGCTGGCTCGCCGATTACCATTTTGAGGAGTCAGCTGATTGTACAGCTCGTTCAGGCGCCGGATCTGGTAGGTCAGGTCGCTGTAGGTCTCCTTCGCTGCTTTGATGTCTTCGAAGCGTCCTGATGGTCTCGGCGGCGGCGGCGGCGGCGGCTTCAAGCTTTTGCGTGTCGAGCTCATCTTTCGGTGGTGGTGGTGGTGGTGTTTTGTTTTGTCGTTAGTTGAGACTTGCAGTTGGGATGTAAACAACACCAGTGCCGTGATGAGGATATATTCCTCAACTGAAAGTTCACACACACAGAACAGTTGTGGAAGCAGCAGCAGAAAAAGCAGAATTCTGTGTGTCGTTCAGGCGATGTTTCTTCTTCTGTCTTATCTCCGCTCCTCAGTCTGTCTCAGAAATTCTGAGTCAGAATGTGTCGCGCTTCTAAATGTTGACAGTTAGAATCTGGTTCTGTGTGTGTTTGTGTGTGTGTCTGCGTGCGAAAAGTGTCCCTCACTCAGGCTCCCTTCACTGACGACGTGACCACCTTTAGTAGTTGCCCGCCGCTTTCAAATTCCAAACAGAAGATCAAACTGCGGATAACTTTGCTTTGGGTACTCTTACTGTAACTTCGGTTTGTTTCATGAACTTTACAGTAAAGCGGCGCAAATGCACTGTCCAAACTCGGGAATTAACCCGGAGAACAAGCGGCAAAAACATTCAACATTCAATTCAGTTCATCATCTGTTACACAGCTCCTTCGGGTACTGCTCATGCTGGCCACAGATGGGCAGCGGGTGACCTCGCTGGTTGAAGAACCACCGATCGAGGGGAAACCTTACACCTCTTCTTCCTTTCTTCTTATCACCATCCTTATCACCATTCTTATCCTCCTCCTCCTCCTCCTCAAAGATCAACCACAGAAACTTGAGCGTATGGGAGAAGAAAGCGGACGTCTGGTAGTCCTCCTGCGTCGGCGGGAAGACGGTCACATTCGCCAGATTGGTGAAACCGCCGCCTTCAGTTCGACAGTAGGCGTAAATGGCCTCCACCAGGCGCCAGGCCCGCTCTCGGTAGACCTCGTTTCCCGTCAGTCGATGCAGAATGTAGTACGATTCGGGGAGTTCATTTCTGAAAGAAAGGGAAAGATTAGATGTGACTAATTTAAAACTCCCAAACTCCCGCACTTACGTCAACCAGGCGTCGACGGCAAGTGTCCGATTGACGGCAAACTTCGTCGGCACCAGCTTGGCGACGGTGGCCATCGCCGCGCGGTAACACGTCTCCGTGACATTAATAGCAAGGGCCCAGTGCCTTCGATAGTCGAAGCCGAGGGTGAAGTTCGCCTGCTCTTCAGCCCTCAGAAACTCCCGCGCCCCGAGGGCGAGCATCGCTCCCAGCTGGCTGGCCGCCTCGTCCATGCCGTAGTCGTGGAGTTGCGTCTTGGTGTCGTACTCTCGAACATAAACCAGTCCATCGCCCATCGTTTTAAACAGTTCCATTTTGATGGTGGCCGAAAGGGCGTCACTGTAGAGCCGAAGCAGGTCAATGTCCACCGAGCCGCCTTGAAGGTAGGAGCGAAGCATGTTGAAGAAGAAGTCCCGAGCATCCTCGCTGGCCAACATCGAGGCGCTATTTTTACCCCGCCCGTCGGTGGGCTCCACCCAGGAGGGATAGAGTCCATCGCGGGACCTCTCCATCGTCGTGCTGCTGTTTACTGAGGTTCGAATTTGGGTCAGCCTCGATTGGAGAGTTTCATCACCGGTCAGCTGGGCGAGAAAAATAAGCTCCGGCGCCTCAAAGCCGAGATTGGCCAGGTAGTTCTCGCTCTCCACGACGACGCCCGCCTTGGGGTTGATCTGGTAGGCGAGCATTCCGGTGGTGTTGGTGAAAGCACAATCAATGGAGTGAAGAACCTCGACGGCCTTTCCCAGAAAGAGCGACTCGCCGGATAGGACGTAAGCGGAGAGGAGGCCACCGATGAGGTCGGTGACCGCTTCCCGCACCCGAACCGTCTGATCGAGGTCCCCCAGGCGAAGACTGGCCTCCACCCAGGCCCTGCCCTCCGCCCACTCCTCTTTGAGGTCCATCACCCACAGGGTGCTGAGAGCGTCCACTATGGAAAGCCCCGGATAGGGGGACTTGTCGCCGATGTACGGCTTCGATGAGACGGGCGCCAGCTCGGGGGCGCCCCAAGCGGTCTCTCGGTAGGCGGCAAAAGCGGATCGGGTCATGTTGCGAATGAACTCCCGACGACAGGCGAGCTTCCGGTGGGAGGAGGTGCAGAGGCGAGGTGGAAGTACGTCAGAGGATTTTGACTTTAGGGATAAAGAAGAGGAAGAGGAACTTCGCTTCCACAGGAGAACTCCACTGCCAAAGGCAAGGATGAGGAAAATCGTCGCAATAATTATGGCGATCGTTTTGCGGGAGTTCAGAACAAAAAGCACTCCACTTCTAGCATTAAATTCTGCAGTAGTAGCGTAGTAGTAGGTGTTTTCGCAGGTGTTTTCGTAATGATCTATTTTGCCCTGATTTCTTCCTCCACCTCCTCCTTCAAAGTAACTGCTCTCAATGTACTCGCCGATGAAGGAGGTAGTGGAAGAATTTGAAGTGGGGTGTGGCAGCTCAGGCAGCGGGTAGCTGGGCTTGTGCGGGGGTTGATTATCATCGGCATTGTTTTCATTGGAGCGACCATTTGAGGCACTTCTCTGCAATTCTTTGAGTTGAACATCTCGGTAGTCCTCGTGATCGGGACTGCCTCCCTGGGGGCGAAAGAGGACGCTGTACCGTGACTGTTGTTCGGTTGGAATTGCCTGTTCTGAAGATGTTGTTTGAATGTTTTCCGACATTTTCTTCTTCTTCTGCAAAAGGGAGAAAAATGTTGTAAATCAGTTAGCAAATCAATTCAAGACTTTCAAAACAAGTGCTTACCAGCAAAACATAGCAGAGCTTGCTGTTCTTCCGATGCTGTTTCGCTGTTGTTGCATTGCTACACACACAAAATTGCAAATTGATTAGCTCTGACGTTGAAGAACAAACAAACAAGCCGATATAATATCAGCAAACTGCGGCGGATTTCCTCCTCCTCCTTCTCCTCCTCGTTTACATTTGAAATAAAAGGCACAAAGTTTACTAGAATTAGGCCACCACCACCACCATCACAACAGCAGAAATAATAAAAACGAAATCGGCGGCCGCCGAAAAGGGCTGCTCAAAAAAGAGAGGCCGAGAAACTGGGGAAAAAGAATGTATCGGTGAAGCACGCATTTTTAGATTAAAAAGTGGCAGTGGGGTCATAATAGTGAAGCGGAATGTTGAGAATTTAGTTTAGGCAAAAGTTGAGTCAGAGTTCAAAAGAAAACCAGACTAGAGGGGAAAAGACATCATTAGAACTTGAGAAAACAACCAGTCAAAATCACAAAGATACCTACCCCCTAAATGGGCTGGCCGTTGAAGCGCACCACCGCGGGAAAGTGTTCCCTGACGTAGGCCACCAGCTCGTCGTGGGCGAGGTTGACCACCTTCCCGGTCTCATCCTCTTCCTCTTCCATTTCCTCCTCCTCCTCCTGATCATCCCCTTTGGCCATCTTCGCCTCCTTCACCATCTCCTTCGCCTCCCGTTTACTCTGCCGCTTGTGCAGCGCCAGCAACCCCTCAAAGGAGTACACCGAGAGGGCGGTCAGCTGGCGACGAACCGGGGCGGAGATGGCCTGCAGGGTGGCGACCACTGCCTCCACGGTGACCACCTCCTTCAAGTGGTGGAGCACCAGCACCAGCCGCTGGAGGGCGGGAAAGAGGGGCGAGGCAGAGCTACCTCCGAGGAGGAAGGCCAGCTCGCCGCCGCTGCCGCCACCGCCGCTGCCGTCGATGCCGCCCAGCACCAGCTCCTCCACGGCGGGAAAGACGGGCAGGCGGAGGATGGGGTCGCTGTATAGCGGCCCCTGGCGCCAGTCGCTCTCCGCGTCGCCGAACGTATCCACCAGAAAGGGGCGGCGGCCAAAAAGCGTCAGCGACTTGAGCGACTCCAGCGAGGAGGAGGAGTTGGTGGGCGTTTCGGGGGTGACCGTGGAAGCGGCGTTGGGAGCGTTGGGATCAGCAGGCGGCGTCACCGTCGTGGAGAGAATCTTGTAGAGACGGGCGAGAAAGCTGAGCAGAAAGACTTCCGAGCCGAAGGAGAGCGTGTAGAAGGCAAAGGAGCGCAGCTGAATGGGACGAGGTTGATGATCCTCATCATCACCTTCATCTTCATCGCCTTCGCGGCGATGCGAGGAGTGCAGCAGGGCGGCCAGCGCGGCGGCGGCCACCTTCAGGCAGTCAGTATCGTGGGAGAGGTAGCTCACCTCGAAGCTGGTCACCGAAGGCAGCAGGCGTGGCTGGAGGCCAAAGTGGCGGCGAAAGGCGGCGGCCGCCGAAGGGACGTAGCCGTGGGCGCTCTCAAAGGCCAGCTCGGCCTCGTCCGGTTCAGCGTATTGAAGCTCCTCATCCTCATCCTCATCCTCATCCTCGTCCCCTTGATCTTCATCTTTCTCATCATCCTTAGCCTCGACTTTATCTTCATTCCCAACAACAGGCGACGACGACAGAGCAGCTTCATCAGTAAATGATCCTTTCGGCAGAGAAGAGCAGCAGTCCTCCTGCTGAGCAACGATCATTTTCTTCTTCTTCCTCTTCTCCTCCATCGCCACTCGGCCCAGAAAGCGGTCGTCCACCTCTTCGAAGAGGGGAAAGGCGGTAAAGGCAGCGGAAGAGGAGCTGTGCTTCGGATTCTGCAGCTTCGATTTTTGAGGATTAGAACTGTGGGGACTCTGGTTCTGCTCTGGTTCTGACGGCGGCGGCGGCTGCTGCTGCTGCTTCACAATGCGCCGAACGGCGGCTCGCCAGAGGTCGAGCTGCCTACGTAGAGCGGCATTCAGCGGATTGGGCGTCTCGAAGGCGGGCGCCTGGGGCGCGTAGTTGATCTCCAGCTTCAGGCTGCGCTTGGTGGGCAGTAAATGGGTGATAAAGTCGAAGAGGTGGCGACTGCCCACCTGGCGCCCAAGTCGAAGCTGCTCGGATAGCGGCAGGCAGTCGGTGATCTGGACGAGTACCTCTCGCGGCTGGGTGGTCAGCGACTGGCCAGGACTGTCGGCAATGACTGCTTGGGCGCCTGAAGAGGAGGAGTTGGTGGTAGTGTCGGGAGTTGCCATTTCGAAGCCGGGAGATCAGATCCTTGGAGGAAACAGAAGAAAGAGAAAGTGACGCAACGTGCTTTGTTTTGGGTGACCAGCGTGCGTTTTTTTTCTCGCCAGCCGCTGCTGCTGTGTCGCCACCTACTGGTAATAAAACTAGTAGGCTGATTTTTAAAAAATATTTTTATCTCGACTTTTATTTGTCATTTTGTTGATTTTTGATTTAGATCATCACCAAGAGTTAAGGCAACCGTCACTCGAACTTTTTAGTTTTTCACGTCTCTAATAGTTTCCA
>JAALOO010001109.1_pt1 | contig 20039 bp, 20 predicted proteins | sample 7257641 | NCBI WGS metagenome assembly JAALOO01 (sample SAMN14085613, study PRJNA598686) | mite metagenome | biome: ENVO:01001000; feature: ENVO:01001002; material: ENVO:01001226; isolation source: single female mite from University of Michigan culture on fish food culture... ...
AGAGAGAGAGAGAGAGAGAGAGAGAGAGAGAGAGAGAGAGAGAGAGAGAGGATTTGTCAAATTAGATGGAGAAAAGAGGAAAAGAAAAAAATGAAAAGATTAAACAAGAACGAGGACCAGAAAGAAAAGAACTTAAACACAAAACTTTTTAATCACACACACTGGCGCGCCCCAAAATAACTCCAACTTCAGAGGAATTGCTCTCTGTGCTCTAGCAACTAGAGAATCGAGAATCCCAGAATTGCCCTTTTCCTTTTCCTTCACTCACCCTGAAGGAGGTGCTCCAGAAGCTGTAGACGAGCGGATTGAGCATGCTGTTGGCCATGGCCAGCCAGTGGGCGCCAATGTAGATGTAGATGACGGCGAGGAACTGCCGCTCGCTGCAGTACCGAATCAGGTCGTACTCGTGCAGCAGCTGGTAGACCTTGATGGGCGCCCAGCAGAGGCAGAAGAGCACCAAAACCAGGAGGAGAATTTTAATCGACTTGAGGCGATTTCGAATGAAGCCGAGCTTGGCTGCGGCCAGTCGATTCGAGTTGCAGAAGTAGATCTGAATGGGCGGACTGCGGCCCCCGCCGGCGGCGCCTCCATTTTCTCGCCAGTGAATTGAGGTGGAGGTGGTCTTCATCGTCGTCGAGTTGTTGTTGTTGTTGTTGTTGTTGTTCAGAAATCTTTTATCGTAGTTTCTTTTGCAACTGCCACCACTGCCACTGCCACCACTACCATTTTTAATTCCCCCAGGCGTTCCAAAGCAGCAGACCTCCTCCTCCTCTCGACGCAGGGCGCGAATAATCGCCCGCTGGTCGCCGGCCAGCTTGGCCACGATGGAGATGTAGGCGAAGACCAGCACCGAACAGGGGAGGACAAAGGTCACCAGCAGATTGGAGATCAGGTAGAGGCGGCGGTCGGTCCGGTCAGAGGTCAGACAGTGGTAGCTGCACTGGGTCAGGGTGATGTTTGTTAGCGGTGGCTGAAAGGTCTCAAGGTCAGAGGCGCTGTTGTTGCTGGAGTTGTTGCCGTTGTTGTTGCTGTTGCTGAAGTTGCTCAGGCCGAGGGTCAGTAGGCGTTTCTCGCGAATGGCCGTCCCCTGGAGGGGAATGGTGGCGTAGGCGGCGCCGAGGACCCAGCTGAGGAGCAGCAGTTTGCCGCCGTGTTTGGGGAGGAAGGAGCGGTGAAAGTGAGACAGCGAGTGGAAGGTCATTGTGTATCTATAAGTGATGAGAAAAAAAGAATTAATAGTTTAAAAGGTCTTGGTTAAGTGTTGAAGTGTGTGTGTGTGTGTGTGTTCGTTCGTGTGTGTTTGTGCTTGAAACAGATTGTTTTTTACGTTCTAAAAAACCTTTTAATCTAAGTTTTAAATTTTTAATTTGTTGTCCTGCTTAGAGCACTTTTTCCCACTAAAAGGTTTTTTGTTTTTGTATCCGCTGCTGTTGCTGTTTTTTTGGGTAAACACCAGTGAAAAAAAAATAAAAGTGTAAAAGCTTCTTTTTAGGCTAACTTAATTTGACAGCAAGAAGTCTGTCTGTGTGTGTGTGTGTGTTTGTGCCCAGTATGTGCACAGTATTTGCACAGTTGAGCCCACTGTTGATAAGAAGAAAAAAGATTTTCCAATAAAACTCAGACTTTTTCTTGTTTTGTGTCTCTCATTCAGTGTTGATATACTGTCTGATCCAGCACAATTTCAAGAGGAAAAAGATCATGTGGATGCACAAAAAAGCTAAAAATTTTTCAATTTTGAAAATTAAAAAATGTTAAAAAGTTTGCCTTTGAAAATGCGGGCCCACACACACTTAACTTGTTATGTAAATATCACGAGAAATGTGTCCAAATCTGCAAGCATGAGCCTGCATGGGAATTGGTGGCAAATATAAAGAGGCAAAGCAAAACTAAAACTTTTTTTATTTTGTAAGGTCACAGAATTTAAAATTTGCTGAAATTTTAATTTTACGTTTTCTCTCTTTACTTCAAAAGTGTGTTATGTGCTGTTGATTTTTGTTCAGCCAACTTTTCGAGTCATCTAGAAAGTCATGTTTGTGTGTTAATGTTTCAATGAGAAAAAGAGTACCGCTTTTTCTCAGGGGAAGTCCGGCCGTGCTAATGTTGTTAGGCCACTTGATAAACTTCCAGAAAAAGGGAAAACAAGGGAGAGAGAGACAGAAAGAGATGAGAAAAAGCAACAACAAAATAAAAAATGTACAAACACTGAAAAAAATGCTTCTCCACTTTATTTCAATTTATTAAAAGGAAAGAGGGTGGATAAAAGAGCGGTGTCCCTAGATTGATGATGATAGGTAAATAGGGGCACCAAAAACATGTAAACAAAATGTAAAAATTCATTGAACAAAACATGCACCAACTGAATGGCTGTTTTCAAAAATTGCAATTCAACAAAATCTCACTGTGCTGTCAATAATAAACATGGCTTGACTGAGTAAACAGAAGCAGCAGCAACAACATTTCCAGATTCTATGTCTCCTCCCTTTCAAACGCCTCCTCCTAATTCTCGGTCAACAAAACACAGATCATGTGCCCCAAGAGAAAATAGGAAAACAAAGCCATTTACCTTTCCACGCCGATAATCGTCAGCGTCATGCTGGTGACGAAGACTCCCAGAAGCTGCACGAATTGCGCCATCGGACAGAGGAACTCGGGAAATGCGGCCGGCCACTTGCGGTGGATGAAGGTGTGGTAGGTGACGGGCATACAAAGCACGCCCACCAGCAGGTCGGAGATGGCGAGGTTGATGAGGTACTTGCGGATGTTCTTCGCCGTCTCCTTGCCGGCCAGCTGCACCACCAGGACGACGAGGTTTCCGGTCAGGGCGAAGAGGGCCGTCAGGGAGTAGAGGACGAGGAGAAAGAGACGTACTGATTCGTTGGTCACCACCATGGGCGTGGTGGGGCGGTAGCACTGGTTGGTGGGAGTTATCGTCGTGGAGGAGGTGGAGGTGGAGGTGATGGAGTTGGTGGTGGAGTTCACCACCAAAGCGGAGGTGAAGTTGACTAGAGGATTCATTGTGATGATGATAAGGTGGCTGGTTGTTCAAGATTTTTTTACACTAAAACTTCAGTTCAGTTCTTAGGGAAAAAAGAAGATAACAGACGATTTCAAAGATTTCAAGGTAGAAAAGAGTAGAAATATAGCTTTAAAAAAATTATACTTTTTCTTCCTGAATGGTTAGCAGTTGATAAAATAAGATCTGGTTGATGATAGTAACAAAAATATGAGTAAGGTAATCCTTTCTCCTGTTGATCGGATCAAGTCAGTTCAAGGCATGGTTTGAAGCGTGTGGTGTAAGTCAAAGCTCGCCGAATTGCGAATGAGAGCAGATCAGAGCGAGGCACATGATTTTGCTCGATAAATGTCGACTTGAGGCAGAAAGAAGAATCACGCGCTGCCCGCTGTAGTTTTCCCACATGAGCTGAAGAGAAGGAGAGAAAAAAGAGAGAGAATATTCTGCTGCACTCGATTCTGCCTGCGTGGGCGCATCTCTTTCGAAGGAGAGGTTTTCTTCTTTTTGTTTGCCTTGATTCAGCAAAAAACATGCTTAAAAAATTTTTCTTTTTATCTCTCGTTTGTTTCTCGTTTGTTTTGGTTGGTAAATATTGAAGTTCTCCTGCTGTGGAAGTTGAGGGTGGCAGTAGTGGGAGTGCGGTAAAAGGTTACAGGCACTGGTAAATTGGTTGTTTGCAAAAAGAGAAATACTAGAAATTGGAGCGTTGAGAATTTTCCAGAGTTAAAATTTGTACTACTAACAACCTCGGAGACGACGGCTGCAAAACATTGATTTTTTCACATTTTAATATTTTTTTATTATCAAGTTCAAGTACAACTGAACTCTGTAGAAATAGTGTAAACAGATAATAAAAAAAATTGTGTTAAAAAAGAGCAAAAAACCTTGTTAAAAAATTTAATTTCAGTTCAACTTTTTCTCAGCTCAACAAAAATCGTTTTTAGGAGGAAAAAGTCGGCAATAAAATCAATAATAGAAAATTAGGTCAAGTGGCTGCAGACTTTTCTCCATTTTTTCAATCTACCATCTTCTTCATTATTTTCATTATTTTCTATCCATTTTAAGTGAGCAATAACAATTTATATCAGTTGAAAAAAGTGGTTATACAGTGAAAAGCGCTAATAATGATTTAGACAAAAACTAGTTAGAAGCAAAAGAAGAAGACAAAAGAGGGTAAAACGTACAGTTTTTGTATCAGAAAAAAAGGAAAATTCTGCAACAATTAAAAAGCTAATTTTCTTTTTTATCGTCTGCGAATTTTTTTCTCTAGCTTTTTAGATCGGATCGCATTATCAACAAAAAGCCAACATCAAAATCTTTTTAGCTGATTCTGCTGATGACTGACTGTCCAGTGCAGACTAAACCAGTCTGTTGTTGTTGTCCAATCAAAATTGCCCCTAGTCAGAGAAGTGGTAATTTACTTCCTCAGTTTTTGTTGGGTTGTTTGTTTCTTGCTGTTACTGGTCTCTTTGTTCTCTTGACCACTGTTGTTTTCTGGTAGATTCCCTGTGGTGATTTTTGTTTGCCTGTATGTAGTGCAGTAGTACCAAGTTTAGGCACCATTTATGAACAAGAAAGAAATGAGAGAAATGAAAAGGAGAAAAAGAAAAAGAAAAAGGGAAAATTAGGTCGAAGAGAGAGGATAGAGTAAAGAGAACGTCATCCTAAATGCTCCGGAAATTTAATATATGGAACACTTTGCTTGATTTTTTAAAACTGCAAGTAGGGTATCCTCTTATTGGATAAGTTTGATTTTGAAACAAAACACAAATGTGCACTAATAAAAGTAAAAAAGTAAAAAAATTGAAACTGTTAAAAAGCTTTAGTTTATTTTAAATTTGGAGGATTTGTCTGTTGTTGCAATGGTAAAGGAGGGTAAAAAGTTGGCAAAAGTTTAATATAAAAAATATTCTTTTGCACTTGAAGCTTTTTAATTTAGAGGAAAAACCGTTGTTTACATTACAAAGTGAGCTGCAATGTGATGCGGCAGCAGAGAGTGCCAAAATTAATTGCAAAAAATAATACAGAAACAGTGATAATATTTTTTAAAACAAAATCAAGTGCAAAAACCACTATTTTTAATATTTAAAAAAACATTAAAATTTATTTGTGACTTGTAATACAAAAATAAATAAACCATTGTCAAAATAGAGTTGTTTATATTTTTTTATTAAAAATTTAATTAATCAACAGTTCCCCAATCATCAGCATCTGTTTTAAACAAATTTTTTCCTACTGTTGTATGATTTACTTCCCTTACTACAGGAAAAAAGACTTCGCTTCCCTCTCCAATAACTCCGCTGTTTAAAAGATGTTTGATATTTAGATACAAATAGCCCTGCAAGTAGACCATTAGTAGTGATATATTGATATCAACAAGGTTAGGTGAAAAAAGCGATTCTTACATCTACGCCCCAGTCAAAACCGTAGCTGTTCTTGATGATGAGATACTTGGGCGTCCACCCAACTAGCAACATCACGTGATTTTGCCTAGCAGGTACCGGATTGGTCACGTTGCAGGCGCGGTTTTGCTCTCCGGCCAGAAAATTAAAATAAAGATCAACGTTCTCATCAGGACACCCAAACCTCACTATCAGTGGGCCGTACTTGAAGAGAACCTTTTTAATGAACGTCAGTGCAGCGGATTCAGGAGATAAATCAATACTCGCTCTAAAAAGTCGCACCACTTGGACGATCTCCTGAGAGTGATTGCTGTGATCGCACAGTTCACCGTCAAACTAGAGGTAGCAGTAGTAGTAGTAGTTTGAGCAGCGTAACAAAAAAAATGTAAAAAATGTCAGTTTTTTTTATAAAAAAAAACTTTACCTTATGAAAGTCGTACGGCGGCGCGTCTTTGTCCATCTTAACTCCACCCAGTTTCCTTCCTTCTGAGTCTTTGCCGTACACTTGTTCCAGTATCAACTCCACGCTGCCACCGTGAGCTTTTGCATCACTGGCGTCCTTCTTGTAGCCCAGCTTGATCAGGCAATTGACCGTGTCCATCTCGCTGAAGTTGACCACCTGCCCGGGCGCCAGTTTACCCTGCGTTCCACGCAGCAGCAACATGTAGCTGGACTCCATTGCTGCGAGGGAGGCAAAGACGTAGCAGGTACCGGCAAAACTCTGGTCCTTCATGTCGCTGACCACACTTTGATTGCGGTAGTCAAAGGAGAGCGGAAGGTCCGCCTCACTGACGTCGGAAACATCGAAAAAAGTGCCGTTTGGGTAGTGGTTACCGGTGCCGTTCTCCACCTTCTTCCCTGTGGCGCCCAGTTTGGTGGTATTTTGCTTAGTAATTTGGATAATTCTGTTTTGATGTTCTAGAAGTGAAGTAGGTGGTAAGACGGGCGGAAGACGCTGTCTTGTGGCTTGAATTTCTTGGGCAGACTAAGAAATTGAAGAGAAGGGTAAAAATGAGCAGTTTGCAATTTTTAGGCTTACTTTTAAGGAAAAGTAATTAAAAGTCAGCTTTGAGGGCTCAAAATCCGGATCATCCAGGTCCATTAAACACTGGACCACCAGCTTGCTGATACTTTGAATGCTGCCTACTAAATTGTAAATTTTCGCTTTTAAAGATTCAGTCACATTCTCAGCCTTGAAGGCTTCTTCAAGTAGCGGATAGAAAGCCAGCAGATATTTGTCTACCAGCACTGCCAGTGAATCTTCAAACAACTTCATCTCGGTGCCTTTTTTTACCGTAGACAAATAGCAGCTATCTAAACGGTGTAATCGAGAGCGAATTGATTCTTTTTCACCTTGATAAAAAATATCCAGCACATTTAGGCGGTGGTCATGATTGAGCGAGCTGAACACATCAGTGGCGACCCTTTTCAAAACTGGGTTGACGGCAGAAACATTTTTTTGACTGATGGATTGATCTTTGTGAGTGTTGTTGTCTGAACAGACAATATGAAAAGTAGACAATAAAATGCAAAAAATAACACAATTAACGTGCTTCATCTCGCAAAGCAGGCATTTGCTAAAATTAAAGTTAGATAACAAGAAAATAAAACATGTTGTTTTTAAATTATGAAACACTACAACGTTTAATTACAATTTTTATTTAAAAAATGCTAATACACTTGAATTTAACAATACTGCGTTTTTAAAATTTAAAATGCATTTTTCATATTATTTTGAATATCAAAAATTTATTTCATAACAAAATAAACACTACATTTTTTCAAAACGTTACAATAGTTATTACAAGTGTTTATTTTGCCAAAATAAATCTATTTTTTATTATTTTAAACAACCACTTTTTTTATATTTTAGGACAAATTAAAAAATTTTTAAGTTTGATCTCCTAAACAACCGGAAACAAAATTTTGTTGCCATTTCTGGTGACGCCACAGTTTTCCAGATAAGTCACATTCAGATACAGATAGCCCTAAGATAATGACCAAAAAGTATTTATAAAAAAGTGTTACAATGAAAAAGTTTCATGTTGAAAAGAAAGGCAAAGTAGTTAGGTAAGGCAAAAAGCAAAACTAAAATGTAACATTTTTTTATATTACAAAACACTGCAACGTTTTACTGCAGTTTAGCTTGGAAAAAAGATTTTTGTTTTCAAGTGTGAATTTAGCAAAATTGTTTTTCCTAGATTTTGCAAACATTTTCAATTTATTTCAAATGTCAAAAATAAAGTTGTTGTTTTAATTTTTATTTAAAACAATTAATCAACAGTTCTTCAATTCACAGAATCTTTTTTTAACAAATTATTTCCTACTGTTTTACCGTTTACTTCCCTTACTACAGGAAATGAAACATAGCCTCCCTCTCCAATGATTCCGCAGTTTAAAAGATGTTTGATATTTAGATACAAGTAGCCCTGCAATGTTGACCATAAATAGTGATATATTGATAACAAAATTAGGTAAAAAGTTATCATCTTACATCTATACCCCAGTCAAAACTCCAGCTGTTCTTGATGATGAGATACTTGGGCGTCCACCCGACCAGCAACATCAGGTGATTTTGATTAACAGGTACAGGGTGGGTCAAATCGCAGGCGCGATTTTGCTCTCCATACAAAAAATTAATATATTCATCAACTTCACCATTCACCACAGTGGCTCCATAACTCACTGTCAGTGGGCCGTACTTGAAGAGAATCTTTTTTAAAAACGTCAGTGACAAAGATTCGGTAGATAAACTAATTTCCGCTTGCAAAAAATTCACCACCTGAGCGACCTCCTGAGAGTGATTGCTGTGATCGCACAGTTCACCATTAAACTGGTAGTTTCAGTAGTAGTTTGAGCAGCGTATAAAAAAATGTAAAAAATGTCAGTTTTTATTATAAAGAAAAACTTTACCTTATGAAAGTCGTACGGCGGCGCATCAGTATCCAATTTAATTCCACCCAGCTTTGCCCTCGGACCACTGTTGCCCGCGTAGTACAGCTCTTCCAGTATCATCTCAGCGGTGCCACCACGATCAACTGCATCACTGGCGTCCTTCTTGTAGCCCAGCTTGATCAGGCAATTGACCGTGTCCTGGACGCTGAAGTTGACCACCTGCCCGGGCGCCAGCTTACCCTGCGGCATTCCACGCAGCAACAACATGTAGCTGGACTCCAGCGCCCCAACGGAGGCAAAGGCGTAGCAGGTATTGGCGTAGTCCTGCATCTGCACGTCGCCGACCACACTCTGATTGCGGTAGTCAAATGAGGGCGGAAGGTCCGCCTCACCTACGTCGGAAACATCGAAAAGCTCATCGTCCTCGTGGTTGATGTTACCGGTGCCGTTTTCCACCTTCTTCTCTGTGGCGCCCAGTTTGGTGTGATTTCTGCTAATTTTGATTTTGTTTCGATGTTTTAGTGAAGTAGGTGATAAGACGGGCGGAAGACGCGTTCTGGTGGCTTGAATTTCTTGGGCAGACTGTGAAATGGAAGAAAAAGGTAATAAAAAGCAGTTCGCAATTTTTAGGCTTACTTTTAAGGAAAAGTAATTAAAAGTCAGTTTTGAGGGCTCAAAATCCGGGTCATCCAGGTCCATTAAGCACTGGACCACCAGCTTGCTGATACTTTGAATGCTGCCTACTAAATTGTGAATTTTTGCTTTTAAAGATTCAGTCACATTCTCAGCCTTGAAGGTTTCCTCAAGTAGCGGGTAGAAAGCCAGCAGGTATTTGTCCACCAGCACTGCCAGTGAATCTTCAAACAGCCTCATCTCGGTGCCTTTTTTAACAGTAGAAAAATAGCAGCGATCTAGACGGTGTAATCGAGAGCGAATTGATTCTTTTTCACCTTGATAAAAAATATCCAGCACAGTTAGGCGGTGGTCATGGCTGAGCGAGCTGAACACATCACCGACGACCCTTTTCAAAACTGGGCTGACGGCAGAAACATTTCTTTTTTGACTAGTAGATTGATCTTTTTGAGTGTTGTTGTCTGAACAGACAATATGAAAAGTAGACAATAAAGTGCAGAAAATAACACAATTAACGTGCTTCATCTTGCAAAGCAGGCATTCGCTAAATTCAAAGTTAGATAAAAAGAAAATAAAAAGTGTTGTTTTAAAATTTCAAAACATTACAACGCTTTACGCAGTTTTTGTTTTAAAAAAGTGCTAATACACTTGAAATATGCAATCAAATGCGTTTCCAAGATTTTACAAACATTTTTATATTATTTTGAATGTCAAAAATTTATTTCATAACAAAATCACCACTACATTTTTTCAAAACGTTACAATAGTTATTACAAGTGTTAATTTTTGTACAAAATAAATTTATTTTTATATTATTCTAGACAGCAAAATTTTTATATTTAAAAAAAACTAAAATTTTTAAATTAGATCTCTCGAACAACCGGAAACAAAATTTTGCTGCCCTTTCCGGTGACGCCACAGTCCTCCAGATGAGTCACATTAAGATACAGGTAGCCCTAAGGTAATAACAAAAAAATTAAAATGATAAAAACAGTTGGACAAAAAAAACAGGTTCCTCCTTACCTCTATTCCCCAGTCGGTTCCCCAGCTGTTCTTCATGATGAGGTACTTGGGCGTCCAGCCGACGGCCAGCATCAGGTGGTTTTGCCCTTCCGGTGGTTCACCATTGTCCAGAGCGGTGCAGGCATTGTGTTGCTCCCCATCCAAATATCTAATGTAGTAGTTATCAGCCATTTTGTACCCAACTATGACCGGGCCGTATTTGAAGAGGACCTTCTTCAGGGTGGACAGCGCCGACTCTTCCGGTTTATCTTCCAACGGCGATTGCTCAATAACTCTCACCACTTGAGCCACCTCTTGTGAGCTGTTGTTGTGGTTGCACAGTTGACTATTAAACTGTCAAACAAAATTTGTGTAAAATTTTAGAAAAAAATTAAAAATAACATTTTCACCTGATTCAAATTGTACGGCGGCGCGTCACTCTCCAGCCTGATTCCAACCAGTCTTTTGCTGCCACTGCCGTACAGCTCACCTAGGACAATGCGCTCAAAGCCGCTCGAGTAGGTCGCCTCTTGAGCCGCTTCTCGGTAGCCGAACTTCAGCAGACAGTTCACAGTGTCCTGCTCGCTGAAGTGCACCAGCTGCCCGGGCGCCAGTTTACCTTCGGTTCCTTTCATAAGCAGCATGTAACTGGCCTCCAGGGCGGCGATGCTGGCAAAGACGGCGCTGGCGTAGGGCGCCTCCGATTTCTGGTCCTCCTTCACCCGACCAACCACCGCCTGGGTGCGGTAGTCAAAAGAGGGCGGAAGGTCCTGCTCACTGACGTCGCTTATGTTGAAGCTCGAATCGTCGGGGAAGTTGTTGCCGATCCCGCTTTTTATTTGCTCCGGTGAACTGCTGCTGCTGCTGCTGCTGCTGTTCGGTTTTTTGCCGTGTAGGTTTTTCCAGCATTGACCGAGTTTTCTTGCACTTCCAATGGCGCCTTTTTGAGCGTTTTCAGCTGAGCAGAGTATAGAAAGAGAAGAGAGTAAAATAATGAAAGTGTTACAGTGTAAATGTTTCATGTTGGAAAAAATGTTAGGTAACAAAACAAAAAAAAGATAATGCTCAACTTTTTTTTATATCACAAAACACTGCAACGCTTTACTGCAGTTTTAGCTTAAAATTTTTTTAAAAACTTGAATTTAGCAAAATTGTCTTTCCTAGATTTTTGCAAGCATTTTCAGTTTATTTCAAATGTCACAAAGTTGTTGCTTTTAAAGCGAATTCATTTCATGATCCGAATCACTAATCCACCTCCGGAAAAGTCAGCTCACTGCCACTGCCCAGAACGCCGCAGTTCTCCAGGTACTTGTAGTTCAGGTAGAGAAAGCCCTAAATTGTGGTGACAAATAAGGGTATGCTGATAAGCTTATCAAAAGAGTACAAAAAGAGGCAACATTTCCTGATAGCAACCTACCTTCTCGCCCCAATGGCCCCCATCTTCTTCGCTGTCGTAGTCGCCGTAGCTGTTCTTGATGATCAGATGAGTGGGCGTCCAGCCGACCACCAGCATGGCGTGATTGTGCGGCGTCAACGGGTACTTACTGGTGTCCACGCAGGGCTCATTCATCGGACCGACTATTTTGTTCCACGGACAGGGATCGTCCATGCTCTCATGGCCGCAGTCGGTGCGGAAGCGGGTGGTGACCGGGCCGTAGTTGAGGAGGACCTTCGAAATTCGAATTTAGAAGTAAAGTCTTTGTTTTTAGTTTTGTACCTTCTTCAGGTAGAGCAGCCCCTCCTCAGTGGCGGGAATGTCGCAGGGCGAGGCGAAGCCAATTACCTGCGCCCGATCCAGACTCCGGTCAGAGTGGCACATGTCAGGGTGGAGCTAGGTGGGGGAGGAAAAAGAATGACAAAATTAGCAATGAAAACGTTTGAACAAAAAAAATAACTTTGCTAAACCTCAGGCGGGATTGAAAATTTTCCCGGAATAAAGTCGTACGGATCGGGCGCCTGCTCGGTGAAGATCAGCCCCGAGCGATCTCGGTTCTTCTTGTAGAGGTTGTACAGCGCCAACACGTGACCGCCATTGGCCGGATTGGAAAGGACCTCCGTCGCCGCCAGGCAGTTGTAGGCGTCCTTCTCGCTGAAGGAGATGATCTTGGTACTATTTCCACTCCCACCGCTACCTCGCAGCTCCTTCCGGTGCTTCAGCATGTAGCTCGACTCGAGGGCGGCAATGGCGGCAAAGAGGAAGCAGGTGTTCCCGCCTCCCTGGTCCTTGATCACGCCCACCACGCCCTGGTCGCGGTAGTCAAACGAATCGGGCACCTGATCGTCGCTGATGTCGTTCACGTCGAAGGTGTCGAACTCGGCGGAGAGGTGCTTGGTGGCCGTCTGTAGAGTCGATTTTGTTGGCTGATAATTTTGCTGCTGCTGCTCCAGCTGCAGCGGTTTTCCGAGCGGCGGCGGAAGTGGCTTTAGAATGGCTTTCCACTCCGCAGATGACTAAACAAAAAATAGTTAAGTTAGTATACAAAGTTGTAAATATTTTTTGACGCATTTTGCTTACTGTCAAAGCAAAACGATTGAGGGCGAGTTTTGTCGGCTCAAAGTTCGGGTCATCCAGGCCCTGGAGACAGGCAATCACATGGTGGGCGACGCCCTTGATGGTGCCCACCAGGGTGCGCACTTTCTCCTTCAACCTCTCTAGCCACTGGTCATCGTTGAGGATGTCCTTAATCGCCGGCCAGTACACTACAATGGTCTTGTGGACGATCGAGGAGAGCGGCTCCTCGAAGAGCTTCACCTCACTTCCGCCCTTTATCTTGGGGGAGAAGCACTGTTCCAGACGGTGCAATCTGGTTTGGACCGCCTCTTCCGCTTCCGGAAAAAGAGAGCTGAGCACGGTGGAGTTGTGGTCGTGGCCGAGCTCCTCGAAGACGCTTGACACCACCTGCTTCAGGCTTGTGGAAGATTTGTTGATTAGTTTACTGAGAAAGTCGGAGTTTGCTTGGTCGGCATTTTCCTCGGCTGAGGCGGTGTCGTTTGATTCTGAAGAGACGGGTTTACTAAATATTAGAAAAATTAAACAGCAAAATGCGGCGATGAAGTTAGAGAGCTTCATCTTTCTGTTGAATATTTTTTAAATGATTTTTAGTTTTTGTAATTTTTATTTTATAGACCAAGTTGTTTTTTCTCAGTATGACCTTTTGTCATTTTACTTATTAGCCTTTGTCATTTTGCGTTTTTGAAATACTTTATTATGTCATTTTAGTTTGCTTAACTTCTGCGCTCTACTTCTATTTTTTTTATTCCTGAACCATTACAGCTTTTGTTACCTAAACCTCATAATGACGCAAAAAAAAACTTAAAGCTAAACGAGCAATTAGTTCATGTTAGTAAAAAACAAACCAAAAAACAGTTGCACATAAAGTTCTTGCTAAACTTGCTCAGGTCATGTAAACGTTTTAAAAACAAAAATCCAAATGCCAAAAATCTACATTTTACATCTAATTTTACAATTTTTTTTTTAATTTTCAAAAGTTATTACAAAGATTAAAATCAATCAACCATATTTTTTCACCTCTTCACTTCTAATCCACCTCTGGAAAGGTGAACTCACTGCCACTGCCCAGAACGCCGCAGTTCTCCAGGTACTTGGTGTTCAGGTAGAGGTAACCCTAAAATAAAAAATTTGGGATGACCGAAAAAAAGAAAGGTACTATACTGATAAGCTTTCAAAGAAAAATACTAAAAGATAGCTAGCTAGCGTAGCTAGGATTACCTCTTCTCCCCAGTAGCTTTCAAAGTCGTCGTAGTTGCCGTAGCTGTTCTTGATGATGAGGTGCGTGGGCGTCCAGCCGACCACCAGCATGGCGTGATCGTGCGCCGTCAGCGGGTAGCCCTCGTAGACGCAGGGAAAGTTCATCGGCCCGTCGAGGTTATTCCACGCCGGACAGTGCTCCTCGCCGCAGAGGGTGCGGAAGCGGGTGGTGACCGGGCCGTAGCTGAGGAGGACCTTCTTCAGGTAGAGCAGCCCCTCCTCAGTGGCGGGAATGTCGCAGGGCGAGGCGAAGCCAATTACCTGCGCCCGGTCCAGGCTCCGGTCAGCGTGGCACATGGCAGGGTGGAGCTAGGTAGTGGTGGAGGAGGAGGAGGAAGAGGAAGAGGAGCAGAAAAAGTTAGTAGCATTAAAGCATTGATATCCATACAAAACCATCCATCATTTTTTTTTTGCCGCATCATTCCTTACTTCCGGTGCATAGCTGTAATTATGCTTGATAAAGTCGTACGGGTCGGGCGCCTGCTCGGTGAAGATCAGCCCCGAGCGGTTGCGGCTCTTCTTGTACAGGTTGTACAGCGCCAGCACGTGACCGCCGTTGGCCGGATTGGGGAGCACCGCCGTCGCCGCCAGGCAGTTGTAGGCGTCCTTCTCGCTGAAGGAGATGATCTTGGTGCTGTTTCCATTTTGAAGCTCCTTTTTGTGCTTCAGCATGTAACTCGACTCGAGGGCGGCCGTGGCGGCAAAAAGGAAACAGGTGTTTCCGCCTCCCTGGTCCTTGATCACGCCCACCACGCCCTGGTCGCGGTAGTCGAACGACTCGGGCACCTGGTCGTCGCTGATGTCGTCCACTTCGAAGGTGTCAAATTCGGCGGAGAGGTGCTTGGTTGCCGTCTGTATAGTCGATTTTGTTGGCTGCTGCTGCTGATCTTGCTGCTGTTGCTGCTCCAACTTCACCGGTTTTCCCATCGGCGGCGGAAGTGGCTGTCGAACCGCCTTGAACTCCTCAGGTGACTAGAAGCGGAAAAAAGTAAAAAAAATTAGTTTAAAAAATTGTACACAAAATTTCGACATTTTCCTTACAATCATAGAAAAGCGATTCAGGGCTAGCTTTGTCGGCTCAAAGTTCGGGTCATCAAGCCCTTTCAGGCAGGCGATCACATGGCGAGCCACCGCCCTGATACTGTCCACCAGGGTGCTCACTTTCTTCTCCAGCTTTTCCAGCCACTGATCATCGTTTAAAATGGCCTCAATCGCCGGCCAGTACACTACAATGTACTTGTGGACAACCGAGGAGAGCGGCTCCTCGAAGAGCTTCACCTCACTTCCGCCCTTTATCTTGGGGGAGAAGCACTGCTCCAGACGGTCAAGTCGGTTGAAAATTGCCTCCTCTTCTTCTTCGGGAAAGAATGAGTCAAGAATGGAGGCATTGTGGGCGTGACCGAGCTTCTCAAAGGCACCGGCGACGACTTCTTGGAGGTTCACTTGTTGAGAGGTTTTGCTGATGAGCTGGTTGAGAAAGTTGAGACGTTTTTCTTGAGCATTTTTTTCGGCTGAGGAGGAAGGTACACTGAAAAAGAGGATAAGGAGACAGCAAAAGGAAATGATAAAATTCATTTTTTATTGAATAACTTTCACAAATGATGTTGTTTACTTCTAAGTTTGGGTCTGTTGTGATTTTCATTTTCATTTTATAACCTAAACTGCTCCTTTTTACCGTGACCTTTTGGCATTCATTAACTTTTGCCATTCTTTTTTTATTTATTAAAAACACCTTCGGCTAATATTCCAGTATATTCTTGAACCATTACAGTTTCCCTTATTATCATTATGAGCCCCGCATAATGACGCAAAAACAACTTAGAAAACAGACAACAAAAAACTTAAAAACTCAAAAACTAAACGAGCAATTTGCTTTTGCTTTGGTAAGCAAAGCAAAGCAAAATTAATTAATTAAACAAAACTTGCACATGAACCTCTTTTGCAAAACTTGCTCATGTCATTAAATGTGCTTAAATGCCAGCAGTCTAATTAGTGAAAAATTGGTGAAATGAAAAAATTAAAAACAGCAGCAACAGCAGCAGCAATGCGACTCTAATTAAATTTAGTTAGGCGCCCACACTTCAAGGCTTTCCTTTCTGCAAAAGCAAAAAGTTGAAAATTAAAATGAAAATGAAAAGGAGAAGGTTAACCTGTATAAATAAAATTAAAATTACCTTGTACAACAAAAAAAACAGCGACTTTTTGCTAGCATAAATTTTCTAGAAAAAAAACTTAAAATATTACCCAAAAGATGATGATGATGATGATGACACGTTCCCTTATGACTCAGTTATCCTGCTTTTTACCACTATTTTTGCTGGTGGTCATCGCCCAAACCACCCAAGCTCAAGGCCCAGTGAAACTCGGCGCCCCGCAGCCTATTCCCGTCAACGACCCGACGCTGGTCTCGGTGATGAACCACTCCGCCCAGACTCGATTCGCCGCCCTGCTCAACTCGGCCAGCCACTCCTCCTCCCAGAAGTACAAACTGGGGAAGATCATGTCCGCCACCAGACAGGTGGTCGCCGGATCGATCTACTTTGCCCGATTCGAGCTCATCGTTTTGGAGTGCGAGTCAGCAGCGGATGACGCAGAGTGCAAGGAGAAGGCGAGACGCCTCTGCAGTGTTCGCATCTGGAAGAAGCTGGGAGACGAGGAGTTGGAGGTGAAGGAGCTTCGATGTGATGATCAGTAGTAGTCCCGTCTGTCTGTAGCTAGGATTTTTTAATTTTGCTGTAATCTTCTAAAACTTCTTTTTTCCCCTACAAAAAAAATTTTCGTCATCACTTTCGCCCAGTAAATGCTGCAAAAAGTGATCAATAAAAAGTAAAATAAGCTAAGTTAGCACTAGGTCTGAAAAATGAGATCAATAACAGCTTTGAAACAAAAATTCATTGAAATGGCTAGATCTCTTTGGTGGATCTTAAAGAGCAGTCCTTCAGTCCAATTTTCTTTACTTTGAGGTGAGGTAGCTGTAGTAGCGCTGCGAGGGATACGACTGCGAGCCCTCCGGGGTGAAGACCTTTCTTACCGGCTTCACCGACGTTCTCATCGTGCCCTTCTTGATGCACTGGGTGAAGAGGGCGGAACGGTGGCCACCACCGGAAGTGCTACCTTGGCTGCTTTGGGGCGTGGCAGCAGCAGCAGCGTTTCCACTGGCATCGCCTTCCACATTCTCTTTTCCCTTCTTTGACTGACTGCTTTGGGCGTTTGTCGGCTTCTTATCAGCAACAGCAGACTTGGTCACCACCTTCACCTTCTTCTTTGTACCACTCTTATCAACAGCAGCAGCACCACCATTTTCAGTGAGGCCACGCTTTTTGCCGCCACGATTCCCGCCGCCCTTATCAACGTTCACCAGCATCAGCATCTTCTCGTAGGTGAGCACCAGGTCGCCGAGGGGGGCGTCCTTGGAGGCCCAGAAGTCGACGGTGAACATCGCCAGGCAGTCGGTGAGGATGGAGAGCAGCTGGGGAGAGGTGTACGGCAGCTTTCCAACACGTCCATCATTTTCCTTATCATCAACTGCATCAACATACGCCTCGAGGTAGAAGATGAAGAGGAGGAGGTGATCATAGTACGGCGGAACTAGCGTTCGATTGAAGATGATGCGGTGGAATTGCAGAACAGCGGGGTGATCAGGCGAAAGGATTTGATTATCCAAAGCAAAAGTTGAGGAGGAGCTGTTTTGAAGGCTCAGCCAACCAAGACGACCGCCGATTCGCTGGCCAAAACCCTTCGCTTTTCCGGCCTTTTTCCAGTCGGCAAAGGCCTTTGTGGCCCTCTTCAGCTGCTCCACCTTGGCCTTGTCCGCCTCCTTCGTCACCTGCCACTGCTTGATCCAGCAGGAGGACTCGTTGGTGGACCACTTTCCCTGAAAGTAAATGAAAAAAGGAAAGTTGTTAGGAAGAAAAAATGACAAATAATCGTTGTGCTTACGTAGTACTTCAGCACGCCGGCGCAGTTCATCGCACAGACGAGGTACTCGATGTGACGAGCAGCAGAATTACTGCTGGCGATCGGTGGTTTGCCCTCATGATTTGTTGAAGAAGATGAGGTCTTTTGTCGTTGACTTGCCGAGCTGAACATCGGTGGAAAAGTGGAGAGAGAAGTGACAAAAAAGACTTCAAAAGAGGAGAAAAACGTAGTAAAAGCGACAGCAGACGGAATAGTTTGAGAAAAAAAGAGAACTTTTTGTCTGCCCAAGTTTGACATGTGCTTTTTGGGTTGAGTCAGAGCTTGTTTAGACTTTTGTTTGCTTTATTTCTATTTTTAATTACTTGTTGACGTATTTAGCGGCGAGTTTACAAGTACTGAAGATACTGGCCAATAAAAAAAGTTGCAATTTAAAAAAATGATATTGATTTTTGCTTTTTTATCTGGAAAAAAGTAAAAACAAAACAGTGGAAAACGGCGTCAGACAGTTCAAGCAAAGCAAACGTTAGCAATCAGCATGAGTTTCCATTGGAAACGATTCCTCTCCCCTTCATTCCCCGACATCATCTACCTAATTGCCAAGAAGCATTTTAATTTCTTTTCTGCACATTTCCATTGCTAACTAGTCAACTTGCTAATTGCAAGTAAAAAACTTGAACCAGTACATAATGTCTTTTGTAAAGTGAAGCAAAAAACTGTCTGCCTCAAACATACCAAAATCAAACAATCTCCACTTTGAAAAAGAAACAAAATTAGATACTTACCCAAAAAACAAACTCCTCAAAAAAGATGGCCGACTTCTTCTTCGCAATACTCCAAAGGCTGACCACCGGCTACATTAGCCTTCTAAAATGGCTGCACATCATTCCCACGGCACAGTACTTCACCACCTCCTTCCACCTGATCGACCTCTACCACAGTCACCTTCCAACGAGAGTAATAATCAACATTTTGAGGGTGAACATGCTCTTCAAGGCCGGCCACATGATGTGCTTCTTCCTCTTTGAGGAAGACACCTCCTCCTCCTTCTTCGCCGATGAGAAGGTGAACCTAATTCACTTCAACTACACCGCCCTGGAGCGTCTGCCCTGCTACCTGAACCTCTTCGCCGCCATTGACTTCCTCCTGGTGCTGAGCTTCTTCAGGGCAATTTTCCTCGACAACACCGGATTCTCCTGCCTTATCCTGAAGCAGGTCCTTCTTGAGGGCCGGAGCCAGTTTTTCTTCTTCTCCCACTGGACGATAAATAAAAAAATGAACAACTTTCTAGTACGGTTCTTCAAGTACAACTTCAACGAGGCGCCGGTGGAGAGGAACCTGCAGAACATTGGCCTACTTGTGAAGTCGGCCGGAAATGTGGTGCTCTCCGTTTTGAGTAGGTGTTCTTGATATTTTGAATCCGTTTTCATGAACTTTTTTCCTTTTTGGAAGGCCTGTACTTTCTGCACTACCACCTGAAGCACAGCTACCGCCTGTACTACGTCCTCGGGTGTTCCAGTTTAGAAATGCTCCTCTGTCAGCTAAATGCCGCCACAGTCTTCGCCGCCATCGCCTTCACCCTCCGCCTGATGGTCTTCACCACCGTCCTCCTCGTCCTCATCTTCGTCATCGTCTTCCTCAAGTTCGCGCAGATGAGGACCTACGTGGAGCGGCTAAACTCCCGCTCCTTCAACAGTCGAAGCTTTACTGTTTTTAACCGAGCAATGCGCCGGGAGATGATCCGCTGGAACAGCGACTGCAATCGAGTGTACGGCGTGGTGACCTTCGCCTTCATACTGAGCAACATTCCCTCGAATGCCATTTTAGTGGTTATGTTGCTGACAGTTCGACCGGCGCCCGGCGCCTTCGTGGTGCTCGTCCTTCTGGTGCAGTCCTTCTTCCTCCTCTTTGTGCTGGTGGTGGGCGCCCAGATTGGCCCGCTTTTTGCCGGTCCAGCGAAGCCGATCATCAGGCTGACTTTCAGCTCCAGTCACCTTTGGACCGTCTGGACGCTGGGCAGCCGGCTGAAGTTGACCTTCTACATTGAGCAGTTTCACAGTGGGAATCAGTACACGGCCAACTACGGCAAGTACGGGAAGATCACCTTTGCCAGTTCAGGAAAGGTTAGCTTTGCATCCAAACATCCTTCATTTCCTCACACTTGACTTCCCTTTTGTTAGAACCTCGTCTACTACCTCAAGTTTCTCCTCTTTGGCGTGAAGCTTTTTGCTAGGCAGTGATGATCTGAAAGATATAAAAAGAGAGAAGTGTTAGTAAAAGGCTATAAGGAATAGTTTAATAGCAATTTTCAGCTTAAGGAAAGGAATCAAAGGCGAAATCAACAACGAAAAAGGGGAAAAGGAGAGAGAGAGAGAGAGAGAGAGAGAGAGAGAGAGAGAGAGAGAGAGAG
>JAALOO010001110.1_pt1 | contig 20018 bp, 14 predicted proteins | sample 7257641 | NCBI WGS metagenome assembly JAALOO01 (sample SAMN14085613, study PRJNA598686) | mite metagenome | biome: ENVO:01001000; feature: ENVO:01001002; material: ENVO:01001226; isolation source: single female mite from University of Michigan culture on fish food culture... ...
GAGAGAGAGAGAGAGAGAGAGAGAGAGAGAGAGAGAGAGAGAGAGAGAGTAAGAAGAGGGGAGGGAGGTAAAGTGAAGAGTGAAAGAAGAGAGAGAGAGAGTCGAAGGTCATTCTGCCACTGACACTGAACCACTGCTGCTGTAAGAAGAAGAGGCAAGTGAAAGAGAGAAAAGGACCATTTGGCGAAGTAGTGCGTGAAAGAAGGAGAAAGCAGAGGGGTCACCGAGAGTTGGCGCGCGCAGAGTGCAGCACACCGAGTCCGAGAGGACAGGACAGGTCGTCGTTCGTTCGTTCCTTCGGTCTGACAGTGATCGAAGTGCTTTAGCTGCAGCTGCAGCAGTGGCCACTGGCCAGCACCGCTGCAACACTTGTCACTGCCACAGCAGCTTTTCTCCATGGTTGAAAGTGGCCGTCGAAGCCATTTTTGCAAAGAACTGCAGAACTGGTGGCAGCAATCGCCATCACCCCCAGCACTACCACCTGACTGACTGACTATCTAATCAGTGATAACCTTTGCGAGAAAAGGAATAGATGGGATGAAGAGAGGGAGGGGAGGGGAAAAGGGAAGACTACTGCATCACTTGAGTGTGCAGTAGTCGTCACTTGCCTGACTGTCTTTCCATCTCTCTCTGTCTCTGTGTTTGCCTCCATCGTTGACTTGAGGTCGAGACCGGTGGTGTCTGTGCGTTTGTGCGCGTTTGTGTGTTCGCACTACCACGTGAAACCACTCTTGGTGGGCTCGTCGTTGGTACTGGTAGTGATGATGATGGTGATGATGATCCTCGAGGGAAGTGATGTCTTCTACAACAAACAAAATGCAGTTTTGCAGTTTGCCAGGGGAACAGTGCGATCTGTCAACAAGCGCCGTCGCCGCCACCGCCGTAGCTACGACTTTTCCCCTGGTGGCACCGTTCGAAGTGGCACTCATGCTTCTGCTGTTGCTGCTTCTTCTTCCGTGGAAAGTGCTTCAAAGTGATGGTGATGGTGATGGTAGCGATGGCCAGAGGCAATTATCGCCACTACCGCCGCCGCCAGTGTGTCGCAATCTTCGACGATCCTCCTCCTCCTCCTCCTCATCCTTTGTACAATGATATCTGCAAAAGGAAGAGAAAGACACACATTAGAGAGTGTGGTGGTAGAGACAATCACCACTACCACCACACAATAGAGCCAGTGTCTGGTAACAGCAGCAGCATAACTGTCTGGTAAGGTAAGGTAAGCACCTCAGCAGCAGCAGCAGACATTGGCTGTTGCCATGCTTTGTCTCTGCTTTTGTGCTGTGTTTGGTTTGTCGAAGGATGGAGATAATGGAGCGTTAATTAATCACCAGCAGCAGCGGCCGCAGTGCACACCGGCGGATGAGTCGACGATGTAGAGTGACGACGGCTACGGCGGCGTGACATCCCATTCCATTGCCTTCTTCTTCCTCCTCCACCACCACCACCACCACCACAGCTGTACATTGCCACCTAAAAAGAAGCAAAAAAGAAGCATCAGCAGCAGCAGGAGCCTCGGTGAGAGGAAAGGAAAGGAAATCTCTCGTGCTTGCATTGCACACCACACTGTTCAATCTCACTTTTCCCCACCTTTTTGTCGTCGTCGTACAGGTGAACCGCTGGTGGTAGTTTCAGGTGTAACAGGTAGAAGAACAACTTACCATCAGTCAGTCAGTGTGCCTGTGTAGACGACCGGCGAGGCTTCAGTGTGTGTGTATGTGTGTTTTCAACCCACTCCTCCTTTCATCTTCTCCAGTGTTCTATTTTCGAAGTGAAGCCATCATGAGATCATCACCCTCGACGCTTCTTCGTCTTCTAACGGTGACAACGGTACTTCTGTTATCAGCCACCAGTAATGGACAACGCAGCTACCGCCGGCAGGGCTACTCGCTGATCAACGGCGAAGAGACGGCCAACGGCGAGTTCTGGAAGTGCAACCTCGCCATGAACGCCTGCCACTTTCGCAACCAGTACAACCTGGCCCGCTTCAGTCGGTACCACAATCCACTGCGGCCCTTCTACAACGAGGCCAGCGCCCTGGTGCTCGACCTGGCCAGCGCCGGGGCGCGCAAGTTTCCCGGTGCCCGGCTCATCTCGCACTACTTTCCGGCGAGGCGCGTCGACGCCTGCCTCTACATCTCCTACCTGATGACTGGCTCTGCGTCCCGGGCCTTCTACGTTATCCAACAGGACAAGGTGAGGAAACATTGGGAGTTGTTGTTATGATTGAGGTTAGAGTTCTAGGGAGCAAAGTGTTTGAGTTGAAGGTTCGCCTCAAAGTATGCCGTAGAGAGTGTGTCTGTGGGGATTAGAAATTAGAGGAAATCTAGGTTAGAAAGAGGGATGACGATAAAAGAGATGGTGGTTGCAAAGTGGTGCGATACTACTCATGTTATCAAACCAGAGAGCGGCTCAGTCAATCGAGGTCGACGGTGATGAATGTTGTTGATAAATCACAGCACCGCCGCTAAGTAAAAGTAGAACTCTTATAGAGCAGGTCGAAAAGAGCAAAAAGTAAAATAACAGCAACAAAGAATGCAGTGAGATCTTGAGCTGATTGAGGACTTGATTCTACCGATGCTGAAGAGCGACTGACTCAATTGGGTTAGATACGCCATTCTAAATAGTGCGGGAGAACAATGCTTGATAGTTCTAAAATCTCAGAGTTCTAAAACCCACGACAAAACAAAGAAAGCCACTAATTTGCCTATTTCCACCCACACCAACCTAATCCGATCATACACAAAACTTACCCGAATTTTACCCGAATTTTATCTTTAGGAGAACAAGTGCATCTACGCGGATGAGAATGACGTCAAGATCAACCGCTGGCGACACATTCAGTTGCAGCTAAATCTCGCCGACGGTGATCCTCGCTTCTTCATTGAGGCGCAGTACGACCAGAGACCAGCTGCCCCGCCTCAGCAGATCCCTTTCGATCCTCGATTTGGTCCTCCACAGCCTCAGGTGCCCGGCTACATCGCGCTGAGCAAGTTCAGCTTTAAGTTTGGCCAGTGCAGCCGAAATGACGTCAACAATTGCTTCGCCGATGAGGATCCTCGAGGCAACGAGGACCAGGAGCCGGATCAGAATCAGAATCAGAATCCGCCGGAGCCAGATCCAAACCGACCAGTTGCTCCGCCACCCGATGAGGTCTAAGACCTTTTATTACAGTTTCTTCTTTTTTCTTCTTTTTGTTATTTTCAATCCAATCATCAATGAACACACTGCCCACGCTACGCTTCTCACTTTTTCATCACCGAAACCAGTTTCCTAGCCGACGTTCTATTTCTACCCTGGCAGCCACCGCCCACTGGTGTCCACTGGAAAGAAGTTAGAACCAGGCAAACCAGAAAGTTCCTCTGCGTCTGCGTTCACTGTGCCAATAATAATAATGCTAACCAATCCTTTACATGATCAAAGAAAATAAAGTGAAAGTGCTCACCACACTTACCACACTTTTGCTCTTCGGCTGTTGATGACTGCTGCTGCTGCAGTAATGATGATAATGGTAATGATGGTGGTGGTGACAACCCGAGAGTTGCCCAACAACGACCATTTTACACCACCACAACTTTCCTCTTCACCAGTGTGCTTCTATAGACCACTTCATCTCGGTACACAGTGTAATTGGTCTTGATGGCAGTCATTCGTAATCAGCAACAGCAGCAGCACAGTGTTGTAATGCTTAATTACCGAGGTGATGGTGAAGGTGGCGGTGAAGGTGGCGGTGAAGGTGGTGGCGGCGGTCTTCGTTCGATGCCCTCTCGTTCTCTCTCTTTTTTCATTCCTTGTCACTGGCAATGACACCAATTTGTGGTCAATCACACGTACTCACACGTGGTTCATTCGGGTGATCACTGAACTTCTCTCTCCCTTGCTCTCGGTCAGAAGGATATAAAAGCCTCTCCGTGATCTATTGTTCCCTCAGTGTTGACACCGTCTCGCCTCAGTTCAAGATGGCCAACCAAAGGAGACAACAGCGTTTATCTTGTGAATCTACCACCACCTCTTCATGTACCTTCTTCCTCTCCTTCTTCATCCTCGCTCAAATTCTGTCCCCCGCCACCATCGACTGCACGAGCATCAACACCATCGCTGGTCCGGCCCACGTGCCCTATCTCAAGTCACGCTTCAACAAACTCCGCCACGTCACCCTGAAGGATGACGCCTTCTGCGAGGCCTACCAGGAGTTCAGGGACGGCAACTGCATCGCCAAACTGACCGACTGCTCGCCACTGGACGAGGAGCAGGTGCTGAAGATGCGCCAGGTGCTCTGCGGACCACGGTTCAACGGTAAGCTGGTTCTAAGCACTTTTTTTGTAAGCAAGCTTTCGTTTTTGTAAACAAACCCTTTTGTTTCCTTGCCAGCTGAACTGCAGCCACCTCCGCACATCCACGAGCCGCCACCGCCGCCCAATCTGGGCGACCCAAACAACTCCAGTGGACCGGGAGCAGGCCCTGAGCCCTTCCTGGAGCACTACCCTCCGCCCTACTTCCTCGACGTCCACCCCGCTCCGCCCAACTCCTTTCCCTGGCTGGCCGCCATCTACAGCCCCGACCGGCGCTTTCTCTGCACCGGCGCCCTGGTGGCGCCCAAGACCGTGGTCACCAGTGCTCAGTGCGTCGCCGGGTCGGCAGGAGCAGGAGGAGCAGGCGGGGGCGCTGGGGCCCCAGCCGCTGGAGGCGGTGGTGAAGCTCAGGCCGGAGAACAGCAAGCCGCCGCTGGAGCCGGAGGCGGTGGTCCCAACTTCTTCGTCCGCTTTGGCCGCCACAACCTGAACGTTTCGCACTCATACGACAAGGCCTACGAGTACGATGTGGAGGCAATTGAGGTCTCGCAGCAATTCGACCGCGCCCGCCTCGAGCACGACTTTGCCATCCTCAAGCTAGTGTCCCCCGTCTGCAACATCGCCCCCGTGGGTCTGCCCAAAAAGGACGACTGGGAGAATGGCAACTTCTTCGGTGCCTCTGCGCCGGTTGTCTACGCGGGCTGGGGCCTCGGCCGCTACCAGCGCCCCTACCTCCGCTCCCTTACCTCTCATCTCGTTCCGAAGCACCTCTGCGCAAAGAAGTTCAACTGGCCCTTCGACCAGCTCAGCTCCTCGCACCTCTGCGTCGCCCCGCCCATCAACGTCTGCGTCGGCGGCTACGGCACGCCCCTCGTCGCCTACACGCCCCACCGGTCGGTCCTCCTGGGCCTGCTCTCGCTGGGCGACCACTGCAACACCGACAAGCTGCCCCTCGTCTTCACCAAGGTGTCCACCTTCATCGACGAGATTGACCGCTTCGTGGAGGAGGACTTCCGCGCCCTCAACGCCCTCAACTCCACCGCCGGCCTCCTGCAGGAGTGCTTCCAGCCGAAGCCCTACCACGAGCACCCGTACTTCTACTACCCCGCCCACTTTCCCCACTACGGCCAGGGGGCGCAGTATCCACCGAAAAATGAAGCCGCCTTCCCGGTTCACCTGAGCCCCATTCCGCCGCCTCCGCCGCCCATGCCTGTGGTGGCCGTTGGACATGGACACGGCCACTATCATCAAGAGAAGATAATCGGCGGTGGTGGTGGTGGTGGACATGGCAGTCACATCGGTGGAGTTCTCATTGAAGAAGGTGGAGGTCATGGCCAGTACGGTGGTCATGGTGGTGGTCACGGTGATAAGGTCAGCGAGCTGCCGTACAAAGCCTAGGAGGAAGAGAAGATTGTCAAAGAGTTTTAAGATTTTGTAGATATACCCGGTCACACCTATCTCTCTGCTTACTATTTATTTATCTATTCACATTCCCTCCCACTACTTTATCTATTCATCTGCTTGTCATTTTCTCTTCAGCAGTCTTGAGCGTAAAGCGTTCTAATAAATCGGCAATTGATCACGCACCACTGCCAATTAGTGCCCGCAATTGAGCGCACTCATTTCAGATGGTGAAGTTGTTGAAATTGCAGTCTGGTTGCTGCAGTGAACAGAAACAGTGTCACAGCTCATTAAAGCAGCTCATAATCATCAAAGTGGTGACTTCACACACACAAGGACGAAAGTAGAGGAAATAAAGTGACGGGAAAATGTGAAACAGTACAGTGTGAGGCAAGAACTGTCCCCGATCACTTGGTGTTGGCCAAGTATTAAGCTTTCAAAGTTGAGAATAGCTGGAAAATGGGTGAAACAAGAATGGCAATCAAGATTTTACCAGGCTGAAAAAAGGTAATAAAAATCAGGCTCATTTACGATGTTGTACCGTAAGGTTGTACTGTAATGTAAAGGAGTGTTATTATTGCTAGCGCCTAGGGGCGGGTAAAAATTGCCTCGGAAAGGGCGCAGTGAAGAGAGTATAGTGTGAGTGTGTTCAATCATCAAAGAGAAAGTAAAAAGAAAGAAAAGAACATAAACAACAGAACAAATTGCACAGCAAGAGGGGGTGAATAAGATGGGATGAAGAAGAAAAATGAAAGGAAACACTGAACAAACAAAAGCAGACTGTCGAGGAAAGTGAGAGGAAAAGAGGAGGTGGTGGAATGTCAGATAGAATTAATTCAGCCTGCGTTGCTTTCTTAGAAAAAAATAAAACAAAAATCAAAGGGAATGAAAAAAGGAGATAGAAGTCAGTGTGTGCAGGAGCAGTGTGCGTATGCGGAATGTGCAATTAAAGATGAAGAGGAGGAAAAGGGTGAGCAGGAGGCAAACACACACATTGCACGGGTTTGATCAAATGGAAAAAGGGTATGGAGAGAGTATAACTAAATGGTAAAGGGAATGCAAGAGAAGGATTGTCAGCGTCTATCAAAGCTAGTTTCGAAACACCTCCTCAAGCAGCATTCTGCTCCCTGCTTTCCCTGCTCTTCGCCTTTCGGTGCTTCTTCACCTGAGTTTTGTGCTCCCGCAGCAGGTCCTCATCCTTCAGGTCAATGTGCTTCAGTCCCTTGAGCAGGGGCTCCTCTGCGAGGTAGTGGCGGGGCGTGCTGCGCAGCTTCTGACACGTCTCGTACATCGTCGGACAGGTCTTCACATTTTCCCCCCTCAGCGTCACGTCCACAATGTAGATGCCCACCTTGAAGAGGACCGTCACGCCTGGTTGGGATCAACATCGATCAAATTTAGAACACACCTCAAAATATGCCAAAAATCACTACCACCACTGCCCTCACCTTCACAGAGAAACATGTCCCAGACCCTGAGCACCGAGGCCCAGGGCAGACTGCGCGAGTAGATGCACATGAACCACTCGGTCATGTAGAGAACCGGCTCGACGTTCTGCCGCTTCTACAAAACAAACAAAACAATGCAGGGGCGTCAACAAACAACGGTCAGTCCCAGCAACGAAAAAGAATGTAAACAACAAATGTTCTACTCACCAGCAAACTGTAGGCGGAGGGCGAGAACCGGCGGAGGAAGGCCGCCAGCATGCGCCCGTGAATTTCAATCTCCTCCAGGTTGTGCGTAAAGTACCCGCCAATGTAGTAGTCGTTGAGGGCGACCAGCGACCAGAAGGCGTGCTCTGCGGGCATGTGCATCAGCAGCACCGCCGCAATGGGGCCCTGCGCCTGGCAGTAGCCTTGCGCCGGGCGGTACGCTGCAAAGGCCTTGAGGACGTTGAAGAGCTCAGCCTGGCCGGAGCCGGAGCGCTCCGCAAAGAGCTCGTGGCCGGGAAACTGGCGATGGAGGTCCTTGGTGATGTCGCTGCGCGTCTCCTCGGGAACGGATCGTGTCAGGAGGTCCGCGTAGAGCGCCGGCCGGCGGCGCTTCTGCAGGTGGCCGCCGCAGAGGTAGAACCAGGCCTGGGAGCGCAGCGAGTGGGGAATGCCCTTGCGGCAGCGGTCGCGAATCTTCTCCCACTTGAAGTTGATGTAGTAGCGCCAGTTGTTCAGCATCTGCAGCCACTTCTTCTCGCGGGCGCGCAGCGCCTTCACCTCGGCGGAGGTTGGTCTAGGGAAAAGGAAAAAGAAGGTAAAAATCGAAAAAGCAAAATAGAACTCTAAACTTACACTCTGGTTTCAGCTGCTGTTCCGCCCCCCTCCTCGTCCTCCGAGTTCTCCAGAAAGAAGCCGTACTTGTCACAGGTTCTCTCCGTGGGCGTGGCGGACTTTCGGCTGATCACCGAGTGACAGTCCTCGCTGCCGTCCTCCTCGCTGCGGCCCAAGCTTTGACGACCAGGAGGACCACCGTGGTCCACTCCGTCACCCGCCCCCACCTCGTCGTCGTTCATCTCCGAGAGGCTAAAGTAGTTGTCGTTGTTGTTGTTGTTGTTGTTGTTGTTCAGAGTCCTCGAGTTGATGATAGTGGTCGGCTCGCCAATCCGCTGATAGGTGCTGTCCTGCAGCTCTTGACTTCGGCGGTCAAAGGTGGAGACCACTTTGGGCCTGCTGCTGCTGCTGTTTTGGTGCTGATTCTGGTGCTGAAAGCTGCTGCTGCTGTTGTACTGATGCTGCCGATTGTTATTGCTGCTGCTGGTGAGCTTGTCGTAGTAGTCCGGCCTAGTGAGAGATCACACACATTCATTAGTAATGATGACAAAACCTCCGCTTATCAATGCAAAACAAAATACTTACGAAGAAGGATGGCGATTGCTTCTGCTGCTGCTAAAAGTCTTTGCTGACTGCTGCAGTTGTGCTTCAGTGGGTGAAGGCCTCTTCGGCGATGACTGGTGCTGCTGCTGCTGCTGTTGTTGTTGTTGATGGTGGTGGTGGTGGTGGTGATAATGAACTTGGAGTGGTGGCGGCGCCTGCTGATAAGTGGCACTGTAGTCCGTGGACGTTCTGCTGCCGTGGCGCTCCGGCAGCGCCGAGTCAAAGGTGCTGTTCGCCGGCGAAGGGCTGCTGCTGCTGATGTTGTTCAGGTGAAGGCTATAGTGCTTACCTCCACCACCACCTCCGTGGCCATTGCCATTTGAGGTTGCGGATGAGGAGGAGGTGATAAAGCGGTTCTGCTTGTGCAGCGTATGCGCCCGTCGCGTGGAGGAGGGCGACGATTCGAGCTGGCGGACCATGGCCGAGTAGGTGTTGTAGGGGGAGACAACACTGGAGCTGCCGTTCGAATGAACCTGAGGTGGTGCTGCTGAACTGCGTGAGCTGCTGGTGCTCCTGCGACTGATATCGTAGCTGGCCATGGTGATCGAAGGCCCAAAACTGGTGAAAAGGAAATGAGCTGAAAAAACCGTGGAATGTTCCCAAAGAACGGGCGTATCAAAGTGTTGAGATGAGCAAAGTTGTTTTTCAGGGTTTCAGTTGTGGTGGTGGTGGTGGTGGTCAAAGCGGCGGCGATGGTGTTGGCCACCTAGGCAATTCGTGGTGGTGAAGTTGCTGATTGTCGCAGTGAGCATTTTGGGGCACTTCTTCTACTTCTTCTTCGTCTTGACTCTCCTCCTCGCTCTTCAATGTCGAAGCAAAAAGAAGAAGAGGAAAGCACAGATAGAAAGAGATCGTTGACTGAGTGATCTCTCTCTCTCTTCGAAGTAGCCAAGAACACCACAGTCGAAGACCACTTTCTCGAAGAGCAAACTCCCTCACACAGCTGAGCGAGAAAAATAGAACAGCAGCCGCAGTAGTGAAGTGAGAGAGAGAGAGCAGTGAGAGAAAGTAAACAAACGCGCTGCTGCTGCTGTCGTTGCCGTACGACGGCGCGTCACGCTCGCACGGAGAAGACACAAAAAGAAGAAGAAGAAAACGCAGAGGCTTTCCCTCGTGAGAGAAGCGAGGCGAGTGATTTAGAAAGGTTTTGCCAAAAGAGAGAGAAAGAAAGAGAACGACGTTGTCGTCGTCGACGATGATGCTGGTGATAAATAGTCCTGGAGACAAAGAAGACGACGATGGTGGTGATCCGCACTTTGACCGCCGCCTCACCGATCTGGCTCTGCTGGCGGCAATGTACCCCGGTCAGGTGCTGCTCGACGATGACCACCTTCAGAACGAGGTAATTGTGGGCGGAAATGTAGAGGCAAAGATTGGCGATGGAAAAGAAGAAGGTGAAGGTGATGAAGATGACGATGATGGTGAGGACCAAACCATCTCCGGCCGCTTCACCCTCGAAGACGGCTCCCTCGAGGTGGCCTTTGTCCTGGCGGCAAGCTATCCGCAAAGAACTTCCTCTCTGGAAACGCCCTCTCTTCGGCTACACGTTCGAATTCTGAAGGTGCTGGCGATGCAGGATTCTTCTGGACTTCGGGCACTACAGCGGCAGTTCAATGAGGAGGTGATGGCAATTGTTGTTGCCGAAGATGAAGATCAAAAGGAGTTCAGCCTGATTGACGCCTGCCAGGCGGTGATTCGCCTTTGGGAGGAGAAGTTGCTCAGTCGAGGAGGATCGGCGTCAATTGAAGAAGAAGTGGAAGAGAGAAAAACGACGACAAACGATGATAATGATGGTAAATTGACGAGAGCAAACACTCAGCATTCCAAGATTCTCTAACCACACTTCGTTAACCTATTTAATCCCAACAGAATCACTTTGTCGGTACTGGGTCTACTCGCATCACATCAAGTCAACGAGCAAGCGTCGACTGATGCGGCAGCTCGCTGATGATCTGCAGCTGAACGGGCTGATGTTGATTGGCAAGCCAGGTGAGTGAGTGAGCGCTGAATCACAGTTCTAAATCGATTTCCGAGTCGATTGTTGTCGTTGAGGTTTTGCTGGTGATGGCACTTTTCTTTTCCGCTGAATGTCTACTGCCTCTTGTCTTCTGCCCTCAACAAAAGACACCGTGTGACTAATATCGCACCATTATTTGCTGCAAAGATACACACTCATATCACCACCACCATCAACTGTAAGCATTAGGAGCGGACCACTTAGAGCGTATGAGTGAATGAATGACTGACGATTGATGATGGTGGTGGTAATGGTAATGGTGGTAATGGTAGTTCTGCCTGTAAAAGGAGTGCTCCTGCCACTGCTCACTGTCAATAATGGGAGATCGTTTCAGTGCTTGTGGTTGAGTGTCTCTGAAGCTTCGTCTTCAACAACATCGACAGCTGACAAATGTGAGAGAGTGAGAGAAACTGTGGGTGACTTTTCAAGGTTCCCAGAAAAGAGTGAGAGTGAGAGGCCGTTGCAGCCTCTCATCTGAGGATGCTTCTTCTTTGCCTTTTTCTTTCTTCCTCTACTTCTACTTTAGTTGTTTGACATCGATCAGCAGCAGTAGCCAAAACGCAACTTTACAACTTCTCACTTCAGTTTTCTTTCTTCTTTTTCATCCCGACAGGCTTCATCGTCATCGAGGGCCGCCGCTCGGACTGTGAAGCCTGGTGGGCGGCAGTTCGTGCCCTCACCTGGCAGCGCATCACCCTCGTCGAAACTGAGGAAATGAAGGAGGATGATCATTCGAAAAGAATTTTCGACAGTTTCACCGAGCAGACTGACCGCTCGGCGGTGTTTCGCCGGCTGCAAGCGAGCGGCGCCGACGGCGTTCTGCGCAGTTTTCTTGGCCTTGGGTCCACTTCTTGAGCTTCTGCCGAGTGTCCACTTGTTTCTTCCTTTGTTGTTGTTTGCGAATAAACATATGAGCAGTGCATAAGCATCCTCAAATCATTCAGTTTGTTTGTTTATGTATTTGGCATTGCAAGAGAGTGAGGAGGGGAAAATATCGCATAATGTGCGCGTACATAGTGCAGATTTGGTGCTGCTGCTTCTTTGTGCTTTGAAAGCTGAAGATAAGGAGGTAAAAGAGAAAAGTTTACGGGTAAGGGAGTGCAAATACTGGTGCAAGGGAGGAAAATGATACGTTAAAAGGATAAAAGTTAAAAAGAGGATAAAGCTTTCGAGGAATAATAAGAGAGTAAAGGGGAAAGAGTGCTGGTAATGGTGGAGATCATCTCTGGAAGGTGGAGGAGAAAGAATACAAATGACCTTCTATTCGGTCATCTCCTCATCTTCAGCGGCTGCAACGGTGGTGGTGGCATTCTCATCAACCGTTTCCTCTTCTTCGTTTCCTCCTTCATCCTCATCATTAAACTCCGCCGTCAGATCGGTGGAAAGCGGAATGGCGGCCGCCTTCTTTCCATTGTACAGCTTCCGCGTACAGGGGCTGAAGAGGTTGTCTGTGGGCGAGTTGAACCACTTGTTCACCTGCAGGCGCTTTACCTAGATAGTGAAAGTAAAGTGAGTGATTAGAAAGATGGGGAAAGAGATAGAACTGCTGAGCTGATGTTGATCATGATGATGACAATGTTTACATTTGAGGGCGTCGAGGGTTCCATCTTCGAGAGTTTGGGACCAGAGCAGCAGCCAGCAGGAGCAGCCTGAGCGACGATCAGATTCTTCGAGGAGAGGGGCTTCTTGTTGCGGTTCAGCAGCAGCTCGGAGATGTTGCCCTTGTTGGGGTTGTAGGCGGTGGGCGGCTTCAGGCCGGATGGCTTCGAGAAGACGGATGAAGCAAAGGCTTCGGCCGACTTCGGAGCGGTCGTCAGCTTTGGCGGACCAGTCGGCGTGGTCTCATTCTCCAGCGCCGTCTTGTTCTCACCATCAGTGCCGGTGGTAGTGGGAGTAGTGGTTGAGGAGCTCATCCTCTTTAACAGGGGATTCGAGCGAATTGGGAATTCGGAGGGAAATGGGAAAATAGAAACCGAAGTCGAAGCGATAGATTGACACCGAGATTGACAAACACAGAAAGCAGCAGAAAGCAACGTGTTTGCGCCAGTGAAGCAGCGGTGGCAGCAACAGCCGGTGATGAAAGCAGCCGTTGGCTTTCTTCTTTTTGAAAGCTACTCATTGCAGCGGCCGGCGCTGAGGGCGCTGCAGTCAACAAGTTGGCCGCCAAAAAGAACAACAAAAAGGGAAATTCTAGAAGCAAGTTTGAGGTTTTTATTATCCAACAAAAATTGTGAAGGGGAGAGAAATGAAATGAATGAAACAACAAGAAGATGTGAAGGAAATAATTTGTGTTTACAAAAAGGGGTTGATAAGTTAAATTTTGAGCTTCTGCCGAGGTGATGGTGGTGGTAATCATGGACAGCATTTTTGCCTTTGGAGTAGGCTTAGCCTCCTACTGGCAAGTAGAGAAAAGCTTCTCGCCGAGCACCTTGTTCATCGTCTCCCAGACGCCCTCGTACTGGGCCACTTCGCGGCGAAGTTGGTTCGCCTCGTTCTCGCGTTGCTGCAAAGGTAGAGAGAGATAAAATTAGAACGATAGAAATCAAAACGAGGGGACGTTTTTCAGAACGGAGTTTGCTTACCAGACAGAGCGATCCGAGCACCTGATTGGCGTGATTGAGCGAGTGAATGTACTGGTGAAGGTCGTGCAGCCTGCCCAGCAGATCTCTGGGAGTCATCTCCTCCTCGTCACCTTCTCCTTTTTCTTCTTTGATCTCTTTGATGTTTGGAAGTTGCTGCTTCTGCTTCTGCTTCTGCTTCTGCTGCTGTTGCTGCTCATCATCATCTTCACTGGAGGCACCACAGCCCGGACAGGCCAGCTCGTCGCAGCCCACCTGTCCGCCCACCTTAGCGAAGGGCGTGGCGCAGTTGAGGTGAAAGAAGACGGAGCAGCGCTTGCAGACGAGCACCGTGTCCAGGGTGCACTGGACCAGCTCTCCACAGAGCTTGCAGGTGTAGTTGCCGCGGGTGATGCGTTTCACGAGGTACAGGCCTGAAAGAGGAGGGGAAGGAGATGAAATTGACTAGTGCTCAAATGTAAACAAAGGCAGTGAGGCGGCTTACCTGGAAAGACCTGTCGGTTCTCAATCTTAAAGTTGCTCTTTGACTTGTTGTCGGAGAAGAGGGGCTTCTTTCCGCCGGGTTTGCTGATGATGATGATGGGGGCGAGGTTTGAGTTTGATGAGGAGGAGGAGGAAGAGGGCGCCAAGGAGTTGCCCCGAGTGGGCAGGAGACCATCTTGACTTTCCTCCTGGTCGGCGGCTTTCATAGAACCTTGAGGCAGCAGCTTCGAAAAGTCTTTTCCCGTTCCTCCTCCTCCTTTTCCTCCTCCTCCTTTTCCTCCTCCTCCTTTTCCTCCTCCCTGAGCCTTCATCGCCCGCTCCTGTTGACGGCGATTCTTGCGCTCGGCAATGATCTCCATCTTCGTCTGCCTTTTCGCCTCCAGCGCGGCGCTGCTAAACTGCGGATTGGCGGTGGTGCGCCGTTTGCGGCTGTTCTTCTTGTTCGCCAGCTCTTCGTACTCTTCGCGAGGGACTAGATCTGTTGAGAAAGTTTAATAAGATTGGTTTTGGTTAGATTGTTTAGAAGTAGGCGGGATATATTTAGAGCACACTTACCTAGGGCTCGAATGAACGCATCTTTGGCGGCGTTGTACTCGAAAGTGATGCTTTTGGCCTTTTCAACCTTCACCGGTGAAGGACAGGCACTACTGACGGGCGTTTCCGTGGCGGAGTCCGCCTCGAGGATGCCGGTGAAGACCACCAGCGGCGCCTCACGAGTCGGAGATGAGGCGGCCGAGGAGGAGGAGGAAGATAAGGGCGCCAAGGCCGCCGAGCCGTTGGAGCCCCGAGAGGAGGACGGGTCCTGCTCCTCTTCCAAGCTTTCGCCTGCTCCTCCTGCAGTGTTTTTGTTTTGCTCCAGCTCCGCCTTGAGCGCTTTTTTTCGCTCCTGTCCCTCAAGCAGCTCCTCAATGAACATGCCCCGGTCGAAGGTGTTGATGTGCGGAATGGCGGCCAGTTCTCGTTTCAGCGCTGGATCATCACTCAGAGCTGAAGTGGTGGCCAAGGAGCTGCCCTTCTTCTGCTTCTTCGGGGTCGTCTGCCGGTGGCGGCGAATGAAGAACTGCGTGGTCGTGCCCAGGCCGCCGCCGATCTTCTTGGGCACCAAAACTCCCCCGTTTCCACCAGCTTTTGGATAAGATGAGCTAGAAGCGGAGGAGGAGGAGGAGGAAGAGGGGCAGGAAAGGTGGGCAGCACTGCCCCCTCTCTGCTTGGGAAGGCTAAAGAAGAGGGAGCCTTTGCTGGTGGTGGCGGCTTTTGGGACTAGCACGCCCATCGAATCCCGTTTCGACTGGCTTTGTGGCAAAGCAAAAGCAGCCGTTTCAGTCGTATCACCGGGTTTGTGTTTTGGGCGCTCATTTAGCTGCTGCTGTTGCTTCTGCTTCAGCAACTTGATAATCTCCTGCTCGTAGAGCCTGCGCCGAATGCAAAATCGTCGTCTCTGTGGAACGGTTAAGGGTAAAGGGGTGTGTTATGAGCCAAAGACTACCGCTAATTTATTTAGAACCCTGGTCCCTTACCGTGGGGCCGTCTAGGTGCGCGTTCTTCTGCAACTCGCTGTGCACCGCCTGAGCAAGGGAAAGGAGCGTGTGGTGTGAGCCACAGGAGGAAAACAAAACAAGAATTTAGATTGAGATTTAGAAACAGGAGGAAACACAGATTCATTTCACCCAACTGATCCTACCTGATGAGCACGTATGGCGTTGTGCAGCTTGACGTAGTGAAAGTCAATCTGGTCCATCTCTACTCCTTTTTCGTCCCGTTTCGAAAATTCAGTCCGTCGGAAATTATTCAGTCAGTCAGTCCGTCCGTGTATGTGTGTTCGCAGCCTGCAGCACAGCACAGCACAACTGACTGGCAGACACTGAATTTAGGCAGCGGCAGCGGGGCTCTCTCTGCCACAGTTTCTCTCACTTTTTCTCTCTCTCTCTTGATTTTCGTCTACGAGCACCTTTACGCGCACGTCCAATGCAGTGAGAGAGGGAGAGAGTGGCTGGCTGCTTGGCCGCTGCTACAAATGGCTCGCTGGTGTCTAGCAATTTCGGAGTTTCTATTTTTCTCTGAAAACCGTTTTAAAAGGATTGCTCGAAGTTTTTGGGCCTGGGAAGGAAAAGGAAGGATGTAAGGGTAATTGAGAAAGGAACTGGGAGGGAAAGGGAAACTAGGGATCACGCATTCACTCACTCAAACAAAAGACAACTGACAAAGTCTGCTGACTCATCGATCGGTTCTATTTTGTTGCTTTTATTACGTCGTCATCACAATAATATAAAACATCATCATTAGATGGACAAAAGAAGGCTACCAAAGCCACTCCCTCTCCTCATCCTCCTTCTTCTCTTTAAACGTAGCCCTTAAACCGATGGTACTTGTCGTACTGCTCCAGAAGGCGGCCCAGCAGCTCTCGCGGTCCAGAGCCTACCGCCGAGTAGAGGCGCTCCAGAGTGCTCTCCTTTTTGGTGGTCCTCTTTTTAGAATCACCTCCGCCTCCTCCTCCGCTCACCTGCAGCAGATCAATGAGACTGAAGGCGATGGCAGTGAGGTGCTTCCGCACGAAAGGCGCCACCGAGTGCTCGGGCGCCTGGTGAAGGTAGGCGGCGAGCAGGTGCTCCGCAAACGGTCGAAACTCCTCACCCGCTGGCGCCCTACACAGGCCGGCCACGGTTTGCGCAAAGGCAGCCGAGCACTGCTCCAGCGCCAGTTTCTCCGCGTCGGTGCTGTTTGCCCGGGCAGCCATCAGTCCCGCCGCCGCCCCTTCCTCCCTTTCATCCGCCGCCCTCATCAGCGCAGTGAGCATGCCGACGAGCAGTGTTCCGTGCGAGCCACCGCCCATCGAGTAGAGCAGCAGGTGGGGCCGTCGGCTGAGCAGTCCCTGAAGGAGGCCATTGTGGGCGGAGAAGAGGGCGGTGAAGGTCGTCAAAAGGTCGTTCGAGTGATGATGAAAGTTTGTCGTTGTTGTTGTTGTTGAAGCGGAGTCAGAAGCGGTGGTGGAGTTGGCCTTCACAGAGGACGAGCTGGGTGGCAACAGACCGAGTGGGGAGCACTCCGCTGCCAGGTTGAAGGCGAGAAAGAGGTGGGCGTTGGAGAGCAGTCCCGCCGCTGTCAGTCGAAATAGCAGCGCCCGCGCGAGCAGCACTGAATCGGTGCGCACGCGGCCGAGAAGATTTAAGTTCGATTTCGTCTCGCCCACCGCTTTTCCCGCCACCAGGTTGACGTTGATCAGTCCGCTGAGGAGGACGTGGTAGTGCTCGGCGAGGAGGCGGCTCTTTTCAGCCACCTCAAGGTCCTTGGTCTTTTCTGCCTTGCTCTCGCCGCCGCCGCTGTTTTCACCGCCAATCAGCTCCAGCAAAACACGAATGGCAAAGAGTGACCGTGCCAGGGATGAAGAGGAAGAGGCGGCGTTTCCACTGAGCATCAGAGCCGCCGAGGGCAGCAGGACGGTGGCCCACTCTTCGGCGGTGGCCGAGGCGGCCAGCGGGCCGTACAGCGGTCGAAAGGTGGCCAGACGACGGTCATAGGCGGCCAGCTGCTGCTCTAGAGCAGACTGCTGGTGGCCACTTTCAGAGCTGTGCTCTAGAAGCCGCCTAAACTTGCGCAGCGACTTTCGGCTGGTAAAGAGCCGCCGCCAGTGCGTTGCCGAGGAGAGCTTCTCCTGGAGAAGGTTCTGCACCTCTTCTTCGGTCGATTCTTCAGCTAAATCCGCATCCGAATCTTCACCAGTCATCTTTGCCCACAACTCCGCGACAAAATCCGCCGGCAGCGAGTAGCCGTGAAGGCGGGCCCGGTTGAGTACTACCACGCGGAGAAAGTTGACAAAGTGCTGCTGCCTCTTCTGTTGAGGGTCATTTCGACATTCCACTGCTTTAAGGTCGTCTTCAGAAACACTGCCTCCTGCTCCAATGTTCTCCAGCGATATTGCAATGAAGCGCGTGAGCAGCTTCCGCCACTTGGACTTTAACTTGGCCTCCTCCGCCGAGACGTTCACCTCAGCAAAGACCTTAAACTCAAAGAGCCGGGTCAGGCCCTCGACGACAAACTCCGAGGACTGGAGGCTTGAGCTGGTGGAGGCGGTGCCCTCGAGGTAAATCTTGATGTTGCGGTAGATGGCCGCGCCCACCTGGGCGCCGATCGCCTCAAATGCCTCTCGGTGGGCGTCGTCAAACTTCTTTACGCCGCCGCCCCTGTTGCTCAGCTTCCTGAGGAAGGCGGCATTGGCTCTCAGCAGCATCGTCTGCAGCATCACCAGGACGTACTCGAGGTTCTCCACGCCGTGTTGCTGAGCCCCCTCTTTTCCGCTTCCATTTAACGCCTCAACGAGCGAGGCGACATTGCGCTCACTGCGCGGCAGATCGTACAGCTGAAAGACGTTGGCAATGAGGCAGTCGTTGAAGAGGCTGTAGCAGGCAGAGTCGAGGTGGCCCGAGGTGGTGGTGGTGGTGGTGGTGGAAGGCAGCTCAGAAGAAGAAGCACACCGCAGCAGACTGACCAGCACCGAAATGATGTACTCCGCCGGCGGGAGGTAGTCAAAGAGCCAGACACTGCGCACCGAGGCCCAGATACGGCGGTTGGCGGTGACGAAAGCCGTGGCCAGCTTGCGACGACCACCTTCATCGTAAGTTTTAGAAGAGGAGTTCGCGACGAGCAACGTCGACAGCAGCAAAATGGTCCGCAGCTGTCCAACCGGCTTCAGGTGCTCCAGCGGTACGGTGGCCAGCAGAAGGTCGAGCAGACGAAGAGTTGTGGTGGGGTTCGATTTGCCGCTCTTTTTGCTGCTGCTGCTGTTATTGTTGTTTTGAATCATCTCGAGAAAGGCCGCAGAAGCAGAGCGAAGGAGCGCAGGGATTTTGTTCTCTTTTCCGGAAGTGGAAGAATCAGAAGTCAAAGTCGTTTGGCTTTCCTTTGCCCAGAGATTCTCTTTGCTGGCGAGAATCTCCAGAACTTGCAAACTGGAATCGGAGTTTTGGCTACCATCATTACCAAGCGCATCATCGTCGGGCGATTTACGCTTCTTTCCACTTTTAGAAGACATTGTCCTGATCATCGCCTTAACCAGCGCAGTAATGTAGGCCGCCTGGAAGCGAAGGCCACCTAGCTCCCAAAGGTCGGCGTCGGCGAGGATGGCCACGATTCGCCGGCAAAACTGGTTCTCATCATCAGCCGACGAGGTAAACAGCTGAAGAAGGTACTCCAGGGCGGTGGCCATCGAGTGGTGACTTTTAGTGAGGGCAGGCAGCACCGCTGTGAAGACATCGACGCGAACTAGGGCCTCACTTTTGCTCTCCACCAGCATGGCCACCAGCTCTTCAAGAGCGGAAGTTTCTACTTCAACTTCTACCGTCTTCAAGTAACGGTACTTGGTGATCATCAGCTGAACGAAGGTGAGCTGGACGTCACTGGGAAGGTGGTCAAAGAGCTCATAGAGCTCCGTCCACTGGCCACTGTTTGTCTGCTCAAAGACGTCGGAGAGATCAAAAAGGTGGTGATGGTTAAATGATTCAGTAGAGGTCGACAAAGTCTGATTTGAAATTTTCGCAAGCAGCATCTTCAGACCGAGCAGGCGATAGTAGAGCGACAGCAGATGGCCCTCTTTCAGCGGACTAAAGTCGGCGATGAGCGTCGCGGTCTGCTGGAGCAACGGCTCTAAAGTTCCAGAAGCTGTTGCCGTTTCTAAAAGCTTGTTTGGATGGCGGCCATCGAAGAGCTTGGCGTGCGCCAGAAAGGCGGAAAATAGGGCCACCCGGGCCTGGTCAGCGGCGGTGAAGTGCTCCAGGAAGAGCTGCCATATGGCCTGCAATCCAGAAGAGCCCAGACTGAAGATCTTTTCGGCGTAGGAGCGGCGAAAGTCGACATCGTCGAAGTTCAAGTCGGTGTTTTTGTTATCATCCTCGTTTAAAAGCCACTGGTGAAAGCCGAGCAGGTCGCGCTTCAAGGAGTACTCGGCAAGCTGTTCAGTCAAGGATAATGATGGTGATGAGGGTGATGGAGGTGATGAGACGCCCATGATCAGCAAAGAAGAAGAAGAAGAAGTTCAAAGAAGATCTTCACCCAAACTTCTTTTCTTCTTTTTCAGATGTAAACAGAAAACCCGCCGCACGTGGTCTGTCGCTGACTATTGCCACCTCATTGACAGCGCCACTGCTGTCAGTGTAGCACCACCACTTTTGAAATTCTCCTTTTTTTGCAAATTCAGCAATTCAAATTGAGTAAAAGCTTTAATAAATTGAGAAAAATTGAGATAATTAAACATTTGTTGATCTAGTAAAAGATAAAAGAGAGATAATAGACAATAGAGAGGGGTAAATAGAGATTGAAATAAATAAAAGAATTATTAAATAGAGAGAGAGAGAGAGAGAGAGAGAGAGAGAGAGAGAGAGAGAGAGAGAGA
>JAALOO010001111.1_pt1 | contig 19996 bp, 17 predicted proteins | sample 7257641 | NCBI WGS metagenome assembly JAALOO01 (sample SAMN14085613, study PRJNA598686) | mite metagenome | biome: ENVO:01001000; feature: ENVO:01001002; material: ENVO:01001226; isolation source: single female mite from University of Michigan culture on fish food culture... ...
TCAGTTCTAATAAAGGCATCCGCCATAAAAGCTCAGACACACCCGTTAGTGTACACATCCCTGACCGCCCGAACTTTATCCACTTTACAAGGGACTCGTGCACTACAGTGAATTCAAAATTTAAAAAATACATAAGTTTAAAAGTACATTGACTAAACTGAGTTTATGCTTTTTTTGCAAATTTATTTAAAAGTAACAAACGCAGTTTTCGAAATTGCGGTTGAAAGGTTTGCTGAAAGTGTAGCTGTTTCGTTTAACTTCATCATGTTTAAACTCGTGAATAACTTTTTCTTTAGCTTCTTCTTCAATCCAATCTAAAAAAGATTGTGTGTCCATGATAACTGCATCTGAACATTCTCCTTGAATAGAATGACTCAAAACTCCAAATTGAACAAGCGTCTTTTCATTGTGACCAACAACTGGGCATAATAACGGGCCACCTATTAAAAAATAAATAAAAAAGATAGAAAAAATGATATGATAAAAATACCTGAATCACCATGGCAACCAGAAGGCGTTTTAATGAAAAAAACGGAAGGAGCTGTAGAATCAAGAATTCTTTTTACCGCTACAACATTCTTCTCTAATAGTTCCAGGCTTGATTTTTCAGAACGCGTTTCACCAAATCCAACTACAACACATTTGTTAAGTTCAGGAATGCTATTAGGCTTAGGCAAAAGTGTTTTTTGAGCCTAAACATTAATTAAAAACAAGTGTGAAAAAATTATAAGATTTTTTAGATAAAATGATAAACTTACCATATATTTGCCTAAGGATTGAAAATTTATAGGACTTTTCAATGTGAGTGTTGCAATGTCATGTAGCATTATCGAACGGTCAAACTTTGGGTGAACTTGTACTTTTTGAACAGGATAGCACCTTCGCATATCTTGAATATGATTTCCTCCCACCAAAACACTTATTATTGATGGCTTTATTGAGAACACGCAATGTGCCGCAGTGAGAATTTTACTCTCGGTTAGAATTGTACCTCCACAAAATGTTTGAACAGTAAGGGGAATAAAGAAAAACGAAAAACTACAAGGAAATGTTGATACTTGAAGAGCTACTACTTGAGGATATTTTCCCCAAGGTGCAGGAGTTCCATCAATTACACTAGAAAAATTATAATGAAAAACAATAATTTTAAAATAAAATAGTGTGTCTAGTTAAATTATTAAAATTAAATAACTGCAAATAATTGTTTGAAATTAAACAACATTCACAGTTTGTCAGTTTATAAATAAATAAACCAAATTTTTATTAACAAAAATTTAAAATTAGTTGTATACCGTAAACTGTGAGTGTTCGCTAAAGTTGTTTCTGCTGCTTGGAATGGTTGCCGATTCTGTCGCCCATTAACATGTGAACCAAATTGGTTGTCTGGCCATTTTTTTGTTTGTTGAGGAACCTGAATCATTGGCCAGTAAGGATGTTTTTGAAAGGAAACAATGCTAAAACAAAAAAATAACAATAAAACAAAAAATTAAAAAACAGTCAACTTTAACTTACTTTTTTTCAAAGTTTTCAATTTTGGCGTAAACAGTAAATGGAAAGTTTATGCATAATAAAATTGCCAATAACAGAATAAAACTTTCCATTTTTAATCATTATCAAAATAATGACTTGTAAAAAATGTTGTTTTAATTTTAAATCATTAGAAACGTGGTTTTTAACTTTTTGGATTTTGCTTAATATTTTTTTCACTGTATCTATAATTAAAACAATTTTTATTGATTATCAATAAAATTTGCAAATGCAAACTTCACAGATAAAAACTACGCTGTAAGTTTTTTGCTAATTTTGCAAATATTTTGTTTATTAGGCAAAATCATAAACGAGTTCAAAATGATAAAAGTACATATCAATATTTAGTGTAATTTAAAAAATATTTTTTTAATAAGTTTTACAATATTTTTGTTTAAAAAGTGATAGGGTCAATGCAAACAATAAAAACTCATTTTTTAATTGTGGTTGTCTATAAACTGTAAAAAAAGTTTTAAAAAAACTAGTATTTTTTAAATGTATGATTTTGACTAAAATTTTTTTAAAAATACAACTATTTTTTAATTAAAAAAATATTTGTAAATACTACAGTTGCAAAAAAACTAAATTTTAAAAAAATTGTTAAGGCATAGTTTTATCATGTAAATTTTATTGAGTATATTTTCTGCAAACAAACATTGAAAAAATGAGATTTACTAATAATTTGCAAACAATTCGCTGTCGACACGCAAACCTCTGGCGCCCTCTGTGAGAATAAAAAATATTGCAGCTGTGGGTTCTAAACAGAAAGGCCTGCTGTTAATTGTTTTCCATCTGTTCTTGTTTGACTTTCATTGTTTCAAAATGAGTAAAAACGTGTGCTCGGTGTTTAATTGCTTTAACTCATACAATAGCACTAAAAGTAACAAAAACACTTCAGTTACTGAAGTTCAGTAACTTTGAAATCAACAAACTTCTATGCGCATGCTTAGAACCCACAGCTGCAATATTTTTTAGTCTCCTAGAGGGCGCCAAAGGTTTGCGTGTCGACAGCGAATTCAGTTTTTTTGTCACGTGATTCCGTGCTTGCGTTACATTGTTTGTGGCCAAACTAGTGGCCTATTGTTAATAGTGCAGAGAAAAGTCGCAGTGCTGGTCACATGCGAATTTAGCTTTGGCAATGTTAATTGCGCCAAAACATGTGTCGATTGTGTGGTGTTGTCAGTGAGCGTTGTTGAAAAAAAGTTTGACCATTGGGATTGTTAATAAAAAGTATCCCATAATGGCAACAAGGTTTGCAGCCAGAAAATGCAAACTTAAGGGAAAAAACGATGAACGCATTTTATTAATTGGCAATGGAAAATGCCTTGGTGTGTGCACATCTGAAACAAAACACATTTCCACTTCTGCCACATTTCCACCTAAAAAAGGTTTGATTGATGTTTGATTGTAGTTTGCTAACTTTATTAACTTTTTTAAATTTTTTAAAACAGAGTTTTCTACATCAAATAACTTGCTTGAACCATTAGAGCAAGTTCTCATTGTCAATGATAAAAATGTAATTCGTTTAAAAGACACAAACAGGATTCTTTCAGTTGCTGCATCAAGCCCACAAAACTTATTGCCTCGCTGTTTAGTACCTAAACTTAATCGTTACTTTCTTGACATTTGCTACAGTGCAATACTCTATCGTGAACAAATTGTTCAACTTTTTCAACAACGTCCACCGTCTAAGGTTGTTCCTAAGCGAATACAACTTATTGGAAACAATGGAACATTTAAAGGAGCTTCAATTAGTCAAAATATCATACACAATGCAGAAATTAATGTTGCAGCATATGGACGCTTTTCATTATTTGTGACAATTGACCAGGACAGAAAACAACTAGTAATTTTGATGTGGCAAAAAGATCAAAGTGAATGCCCGAAACCTAAATTTGGCAATAATGAAGATGATGAAAATGATTTGGATAATAATACAAAGTTTTTGTGTAAGCATCTCAGCAAAACAGTGCACAATTTGGCTAGATTGTACCACGTCTTGAACACTCAAAACTCAAAAAAACCACGACCCTGGGCAATGTCAGCAAATCAAAATGTAGCCAACTCAAACAAACTTTCAACCTCTAAAATTATAAACGGCAAACTGTTAGACAAAGTATGCAACTTTAATGACCAGTTCACCATTAGTATTAACTTTAAGGAGTATCGACTTGGCCGTGCTCGAGTTCCTCACAAGCCCAAAATATCCATAACAATGGAAAGTAACTAACTGTTAACTGTGTTTAACTGAAAATTTTTGTTTGATTAAAGAGATTGTGTTGTAACTACAAATAAATACGCCAGTGATAAATTGTTTCCCGTAATAAAAGTGTCTATTAGTTAAAGCTCCGCCCAGCAAAAAAGTTTGTTGACACGTACTTTCGGGACGGTGAGCAGAGTGAAATGCAGCAGTGCTGCCTGCAATGTTTTGAAGCTGCACAGCAGCCAAAACAGTGTCTTGTGCGTCGCACAGCAGAGCGTACATACATCGCCTAAAAACCAACTGACGTGCAATTTGTTTGCTCAGTTTTTTATTTCATCGCACAACTGAAGGCAATGTCATCACCATTTTGACTTGTTTTCCGCCTCTCTTTCTACTACCTCACTACAACTGTTCTACGAGTCATCAGACGACTGCTGAAAGATGAACCTCGACCAGAAGCTGAAAAGCTCCGCTGGCAGTCGACACTCATCTTTGACATCCAGTGACATCAGCGCTGGCTCAGCAATGTCATCATCATTATCATCATCTTCGCCCATAGATAAACTGCGGACGATTAAGCCGTTTGCGGAGAGGCAGCTGCTCAGCTTCTACCAGAATGACCTTCTGGAGGGGAACGACCAACGAGTGGCAGAGTTCGTCCAGGTATGACCAGTATGACTCACCATGCGCTCACTCAATAACTTTACTCTCTCTCTCTCCCTTATCAGCGGTATCAGCAGAAGGATCGCAACGCACACTACGACTCCATCGTCCGCCTGGAGAAGTGTCTGGAGCGGTTCAGGGAGACGGACGCCAGCGTCGGCCGCCTGATCGACAGCATCACCGAGCTGGAGGGCAAGTGCTGGGCGCTTGAGGCGCACTCGCTGCGCAAGGCGGACCGCTGCGCCGACGGACAGCTGGTGGAGTCGGCGGTCCACTACTCGGAGTACCACTTTGACGGGGAGTCGGCGGCGGAGCTGGAGCAGCGCTACTACTACGTCCTCCGGGAGCGGCTCACCAATGAGCACCTCGTTGGCTCGTACCAGTACAAGTACGCGCAGCTGGCCTTTGAGCTGAAGCTCTACGAGATGGTGGAGTTTGTGCAGCGGTGTCTCGCCTCGGGCGTCGCCCACAACAGCACCGGCGAAGAACACCCCTCAGAGCCGATGTACCGCCTGGGCGTGGAGCAGCTGGAGGACTGGATCGCCGCCCTCTTCGTCTACTACCGCAAGACGGACCATTTTAATGAGCAGCTGAAGGGGCAGTGCTACGAGTCGCTGATGCTCCTCTGTCGGGAGTACCTCAGGATTGCCGCCCTCCCCGACCGCCTGTTTATTCTCAACCAGGCGCTTCGCTGTCCGTCGGGAAGTTCGTCCTCGCTCTGCTCGCTAATTGAAGTGCCCTCGCCGCTGCCCTTTATCAGCACCAACTACGAGCACGGAAAGGAGCTGGTCGACTACGCCGTCACTGTCATCTCCACCATTCTCTCGCCCATTGTCGGCCGGGAAAAGTTTGTCTCCAGTAGCGGAAGTAGTCAACAGCAGCAGCAGCAGCAATCGGGACAGTCAACACCGAACAGCGGAAATGGTGGTGGCAAGCCATCCGCCGAACAGTGGCTAATGGTGGACACTGATTTTGAGGACGAACTGGTGAACGTCTCTCCGGGGGAGATCACTGAATTTGACCTGATCAACTTTCTGCAGCGAGTGCCTTTTGAACAGCTGCTAGAGTTCATGGCAAACGTTCAAACCGTGGTCGCTCAGAACGACAGTGCCGAACAGCTGGCGCAGAGCACCGAGGTGCACATGATGAAGCTCTTTGCATTCAACACTCGCCTCATCGGCATCCTCCGCCGAGGACTGCAGAGCTTCAACTGTCTTCGCTTCAAGGAGCTGACGCTGGTGATTGCCTCGATGATCAAGCAGATCATCAGTCAGATTGGCGTCGCCTGGGGCTGGTGCAAGGCTAAGTTTACCACGGAGGACCAGGCGCTGCTGGTGCGTCTGCAGGTGGAGTTCGACAGTTTCATGCTGCGCTCCATCATGGCCATCCTCTCGACAAATCGACGCGGCGTCTGGCCCCTGCTCGCCAAGATCGAGTTCACCGGCATCAGCGAGGCGATGCTCTGGCACATTCTCTGGGTGGTGTACAACAATGGCGTCGACGACAACGCCGAACTGTCCGGCCTCTGTCCGTACATGTCAGCCAACTACTGGAAGGACAAGTTCGCCAGCTACTGCCAGTGGAAGTTTGTCTTCTTCAAGAAGCTTTCCACCTTCTCCGTGGAGGAGGCCACCGGGTTGATTGACTTCTTCTTCAACATGGCCACCTCACGTGATGAACGACTGGATGCGGAGTTTTTAGTGGAGATCGTTCAGCGGATTGCCGAAATTTGCCTTTTGAAAAAGTGCTATCTAGATGGCTCTTCGGCAGCTGAAACAAACAACGCCGGTGGACTTGCACTGACAAATCAAGAGTTTTACCTGCTAAAGGGCAATATCTGTCTGGTGAATCTACTGAACCAATTCAAATCATTGACAACGGTGTTGCTCCAATTCATTGATGAACAAAACGGCGAAGCTAACATCCTAACTGAGGTAAACCTTAATTAAAAAACTTTGAAAAAATCTGAACATTTTTTGTTTTTCACTTACAGCAATGCCTGAAACTGTTCGAGTCGCTGCTGCTGGAGGAGTTCATACCGGACGGCAAGTTCTTCCACATCGTCTACGAGTGGCTGGAGAAGAGCGCCCCCGGGAAGCTGGTGAACCGGGTGGCGCGCATCGCCCTCAGCAAACTGGGCTGGGAGCGGGTCTTCCTCCAGGACAGCCAGTGCCTGCTGCTCAGCGAGGCGCTCCAGCGACGGCACGCGCTGAAGTTGTACGAGGCACTGCGAAGGCAGTGTGAGGTGACGGAGAAGGTTCCAGAAGGGGGGCGGTCCCCGGCGGCCAGCATTGCCCTGCGCGTCAGCCGCTTCAACAACGTCGTCATCGACCGGGAGTGCCTGGGCGCGACGAACCGCCTCCGCCTGGCCGCCTCGCCCCTCCTCCACGACTTCACCCGCTGGTGCTGGTCCAGTCTGCTAGGTTGCCGGCTGCACCCGCTGGACGGCATTCCCGACGAGTCGGCCTGGGATGAACTGCTCTTCGGCCGGTGCAGCGTCAACGCCCTGGTCAATGAGCGGCGGCTGCAGGTGAAGCACCGCCTCTTTCAGCAGCTGCCACGCCTTTCCTATGATCCAGAGCTGGCGACCATTTGCGCGGCAGTGGGCGGCGGAGGAGGCGAAGGACAGCGGCCCAATGAGGAGGCGAACGCCTTTGCCGGCTACATTGCCCTCATGATGAGCGACATTGTCGTCAAGCAGTAAGCGGAAGTAGTGGTTTACATTTCAACAACTTTACTAACACTTTTTTGTTTTATTGTAACTGCAGCACCGACCCGAGCAAGTACATTGAGATCTGCCGGCTGACAATGGGCCGCCACCACCTTCCCTTCCTCAACCTGCTGTACCACTTTGTGCCCCTCTCCCTGCACAGCTGGACGGTGCTGCGCTCCAGCGAGAAGTTCCTCTCCCTCGTCCTCGACCTAGTCCAGCACCGCTACACCGCCGAACTGACCAGCGTCATTCTGGCGCAGATGAAGCACTTTCACCGCGCGGAAAACGCCGCACAGCTGGCCATCGCCTGGACGGAGATTCTCCTCGAGGCGGTGCTGCTGGCGATTGGCAATGCCGGCAAGGCGACCGGGTGGCTGCCTAATGTCATCTCCGGCTCGACCACTTCAGCGACGACCAACCTAGAGGGACTGTTTGAGCAGTTTGCCATCATTTTCGATCGTCTCGCTCAGCAAATCGTTCTCTCCTCCAGTGCCTCCAATGCCACCAATGACACAAATGACCTTTTTGAGCGGTACATTCGCTATCTGATAGAGAAGCCACCCGTGTCCTTCAAACTGACCAACATTGAAAGTCCAGCCAGTACCACTTCTTCGCTGCCGTCATCTACTGCTGCTGCTGCTGATAGCGCCAGCTCATCCTGGGGCCTTCTAAACTTGCTCACCTGGTCGTCAAATGAGGAGACGCAGGTGTACTACCTCCCAGATCGCAGCCTGCTCAAGTCAGAGTGGTGCACTCTGCTGCATCTGCTCCTGCGTCAGGCAATCAATCGAAAGGTGAACCGCGAGACGGGCTCAATTAAGGCCAACCTGACCAAGAAGTTTCAGCGGCGATCATCATCGACTGCGGAGCCGCCACTGCCGTACTACCTGGCGTACATCATCATTGAGGCGGACATGCGAAAGAGCCTTAAAATCTGGGATCACTTGATTTATCAAGTCAACAAGGAGGAAAACAAGGAGTCGGTTGTAGACTTTGAGATGGAGTTGAAGGCAAGTACTTTTTTCATTGTAGCTTGTGTATTTTAGAACTAACAGCAATTTTTTTATTGCAGAATGTGTGCCAATCACTGGAGAAGCCAGTTCTTCCCTACAATCTGCTGCCTATCAACTCGCTCATTGTGTGGCTGCTCAACTCGTCGCCGCCATCACTTGATTCACCCTCTTCAACGCCGCCCTCACATCCGATGATGCCACTACTGTGGAAGAACTTTTTCACACTCTTTTTTGCCCATTCAGGGGCCGGATCAATTGGCCTAAAGTTTCTCAACAAAGGTCTACTTGAACGATTAAGCAATCGCCTAGGGCAGCTTTTCGACTACCACAATCGTCGTTGGCTGGTGCTGAACAATGCCAAGGCATCAGGTGCGCTGGGAAAGTCCTCCCGACAAAGTGAGCAAATCTCTTCGTTGCTCACTGAAGATCGACTTCTGAAACTGTACCGAGCTTACCAACTGTGGATTTCTGACGCTCGACTTCACAGCTGCTTCGTCAGTCTCGATGATGATTCAGGCGACTTCAGCGCTCCAGAGTATCAAGCAAACATTCTTAAGTACATCTTCTCAGCCGGCAGTAATCTGCAGTCAAACTCGAGATCGTCAAGTCCAGTTGACGGAGTTTCGTCGTCAGCCGAAGCATATGCGACCAACTTTTTCTTTCTCAACTACATTGAAAAGAGCCAACTAGTCAAAGAGCTGAACTGCCTGGAAAGTGCCTGGTCTATAGCTCTGAAGCAAGGGGCGCTTAAAACTGTTCACCCTCTGGCGATGATCGAAGATGAAAGTGACGTTCAACGACGCAAATCAAATGACCGAGCAGCACAGTCCTCCTCCTCAGTCAGCCCCAGTCCAAGTGTACCAACTCAGGCGGCTCAAAGCTCAGAGGATATCAAGGCGAAAATCGGTCAGTATCGAACGATTATCGAGTACTTCTCCTCGCTGACTTCGTCACTGTCGGTAAATCTGCTCTTTGATGACTGTCTGCTGGTGGAAGATACGGCCAATGAAGAGGCCACTACCACACTGGCGCCGCAACCTGATCCTTCAGTGATCATCGTCATCATTCACCAACTTCTGGACACTGTCATCGAGGAGGCTCGCTTTGTAGAGGCTCAACTGGAGAAGTACCAGGAGCTCAACCGAGAGTTTTCAAATGACATTCTGCCAAAACTGTACCAAAAAATCCGACGAGAGATCAAGAAAAGGGTTTTCTGTGAAAGGGACGAATTCGACGCTACTGGCTGCACCGATGCGGCGGTGATAAAGTTTGAGGTTAGTTTGAAAACTCGATGTCACAACATTTCCTTTAACATTAATTTTAACAACTCTACTTAACTCCAATTTTTTTCACCAGTTTGTCGAATCAGTTCTGGACCAGTACGCGCAAAAGAAGTACGAGCAAAATCGAGCCGACATGGCTGCCGTCTTGAGCGCCCTAACCAAGGAGGTGCCCGTGCAGAAGGTAATTGGCTCGGTGTACTTTCTCGGCAAAGTCCTCAAGTACCTGCTCCGCTTCTACGACGGCAATGGCCTCAACGAGACTAGCCAGGCTCGCATTCGCCAGCTGCTGAAATCGATGGGCGGGTGGATGGCGCTGCTCAACTCGGTCACCGGCGCCAAGTACTACGTCACCGGACAGGTGCTCGACCTGCTCCTCGAGACGCTCTCCGCCCTCACCACCTCCTACATTGATCCCATCAACTACTTCATCCTGGAGACGGCGCTGCAGCGGAACATGACGCCCTCGATGATTCAACAGCTGGCGCCCTGCCTCTCGCCGGGCAAGTGCCACCAGCCGGAGTCCTTCATTAGGATGTACCGGCTAATTGGCCAGAACCTCATGGCAACTCCGCAACAAACAGTTTTCGTTCTGCTGAGCAAATTCGACGTCGCCGCCTGGCTCGCCTCGCTCTACGTCACCGATGAGCAGAAGGCCGAATTTCTTGCCTGTCTCTACGACTGCCTGGTGCTGTTTGGCGTGGCGCCCAGTGATGAGTTTCTGGTTACCTTTGATGTAAGTTATTAAGCTGTTAGATTGTTTTTTGTTGATTTCAGTTTTTTGTGTTTTTTAGCTATACCGAAAACACCTGCAAGACTGCATTCTCTATCGGTTTCCGTTTTTCATGTCAAGCATATTGCAGTTTATGCTGCAAGGAATGCACCAGTCAACCGTGGCGCCCACACTGTGGAACAGCATTCTGCACACCTTTGGCTTCTACACAAAAAGCCTCTCTTTTGGCGGGCTTGCAAGTCGAGGGCCCAAAAACGGCGCCCTGGTCTCCACTCTGGCTGATTTCGATTACACCACCTTTGACCTGGATCTGCGCGAGTACACCCACCGCCAGACCATTCTCAGCTCACACGAACTGTACGACCTGATGGCCATTGTCATTGAGTTTCACCGCGCCTCAGCTGCTGACCAGGCTATCACCGAATTTCTGGACCACTTTAAACTGTACGCCAGCAAGTACTTGCAATTTGTCAGCTTTCTCAGCTACTGCTGGATCTGCACCAACTCTACGGTGTCCACCTGTCCCGACGATCTGTCTGTGCTGTGGAAACCGTACTTTGACTTGTGGAGCAGCTGGATTCTCCCCAAGAAGACCACTCGCTTCATCGCCTCTGAGCACCTGCACTTTGCCTGGGAGCTGTACTTGAAAAGCTTTCAGTATCTAGTCGACTGCATGCCCCACTCTCGGGTGTCCTTCTTCTGCAGCCAGCTGTGGCAGCTCTTCCTCAACATGATCGTCCAGTCGACGCCGGAAACGATCGACCAAAAGGACGTGGCGGTGATAGAGGAGAAGATGCGCCAGCTAAAGTGCTGGTCCGACTTTGATCCAAACATTTCAGACATTGAGCTGATGTACGAGGTATGTTTTGTAGGCACAGCTTTAAAAATGGTTTGCTTTTAATAACCTGTTTTTTGCCTGTGTTTGTTTTCCAGTCCGTCATTCAGAATCACCACTCAATTGAGCGTTTTCTCGCCTTTGTCATCTGCCGCGTCAACTGGGGCCACTCGCTGGAGCGTCCCATGACGCCGGAGCAGCTCTCGCACATTGTCGACAACCTCAGCTGCGTCCTCATCGCCCTCTCCGAGTACATCGAGGACATTGACCTGGAGGCGATTCCCTTCGCCGTGCTGACGCCCACCAAGGTGAAGCAGATTACGCTGATGCTGCTGCCGGTGATGAAGCAGAAGATGAGCAGCGGCCTGTCCAGCGGTCGGCTGAGTGGCTTCTTCAGGGCTACTGCTGCTGCTACCTCGACATCGGGAACTACCTCAACTGCCACCACTGAAGAGGGCGTTCTCCTTTCTTTGCTGCAGTGTGTGTGTGACGTTCAGCGCGGCCGAAACCTGTCATCAGCTCCGGGCGTCTCCAGTCCGGTTTTGTCCAGAAAGCGGAAGACATCTCCGGATGAGAGCTGGTTCATCTCAAAGAACCTCTACTACACCAACGTCATCGCCTCGTTGATCGCCTACTACATCAACGGCGGCTCGAGTGACGGCCAACAGGTGCGACACTTTCTGCAGAACTGGATCGACGCCATGAAGTGCACCCTCGAGGTGGTCGACTCTCACGGGCGGATGATGTTCTTTGATGCTCTAATCGCCTCGCTCAATGCCGTCCTCGAGGAGGGCGAAAGAAGGCGACTGGCCACCACGCTGGTCACCGTCTTCTCCTACTCCTTCACCTCTACCGTTCTTCTCGGTGACCTGATTCTCTCCATTCAGAAGACCGTCTCCTCTACGCCGGTGGCCGTCTACCTGTTGGAGTGCTTTCTGGAGACGTACCTCGACCTGCGTGGCGACCTTGAGTTTCTCGTCACGCATCTGCAGCTGAATGGCGGCGGCGGTGGTGGTGGTGGTGGTGGATCTGGTGGACCGGGAACGCCTGGAACTCCCAAAAGCGGTGACACGACCGACGGCTCAGCGGTCACCTCGACGGCCATCAACGAGGCCATCAGCAAGCAGTCCTGCCTGCTGCTGCTGGTGCACATCTACCACCGCCTGAGCAAATCGACCGTTCCCGAGTCCCTTACCAGCAAGTACGTCTGCACGCTGATGAGCCGCTGTGCGCACTTTAAGCCGACGGCGGCGAACCACGACGAGGCGAAGGTGCTGCTGTACCTCTTCAAACTGTACGACTTGCTGACCAGTCCGAGCAGCGGCTCCGGCGCGGAGCCGGTCCTCGCCGCCCTGGGCGCCAATCAGTTCGCCGCCGTGGTCAGTGTGTCGGTGAACAGTCAACAACAGCAAGAAGGTGGAAGGGCCAACAACTCCAACAGCTCACTAGTTGTGGGCAAAAATAACGGTGGTGCCGGCAGCGGTGGTGCTGGAGGCAATAGTGCCAGCTCGGACAACTTCACCGCCAACAGTCAACTGCACGGTGCAGTGCAGACGGTGCAAACGCTGAACAAGGCCATTCACGAGACCATCAGCGAGTCGCTCAATCGAGGATGGTTTTTCTTTCGAACGCCGAAGCAGAGCTCCAATTGGTATGCTAGGTTTAGTCTAGGTGTGTTAGCCAACATTATTAACTAATTCGGGTTTTCTATAGGTGTCTCTTTCTCCTTGAAACACTCGTCCTTCACGGTGTGTGCAGCCTTCTGGAGCTCTTTTACTGTGAAAATCTGGCAGCGGAGTACAGTCAAATATTTGCCATTCCCTCTTCATCTTCTTCTTCTTCTTCTTCTCCGCCTAGCCGCAGCTCATCCAATGACTCGCTGACTCAGTCGCAGCAGCAGCAGTCATCGCCATCAAAGTCTAAAAGCCATTCCTCAGTGCCCTCTTACTCTGACTCTATTCGAAGTAAGTTAAAGGGTGAGTTGAAGGAGCTGCTCAAGTCTTCCACCACCCGACTGTTGAAAACGTGGAAAAAGGACAAATCATTCGCTGAAATTTGGCCATACATTGATCAGCTAGCGTCAATCTATTCACAACAACTGGAAACGATTAAGAACGCTCTAGCCACTGAGACATTGAATCGCAACACAACTTACGATAGTGATCTCGATTCACTTGACGCCATGACACTGTCCAAATCATCGTTGCCTTCAGAGGCTCAGCAAAAACGACGAGTTTTGTTAAAGCAGTTTCAACTTCTTGGTCGAATTCGCGCTGAACTTATTCAAAATTGGCTAGAAACACTGTTTACTGATAAAAAGTTCATCAAGTCATTTGTATAAACTTTGGTTGTAACAAGTTTTTTTAACTGATGATACATTTGTATTTTAAATATAATTTACTGGATATTTAAGTTTAAATTGTTAAAACATTCAGATTGTTGAATAAACAGCTTATTTGAAAGTTGTTGTGTAAGTGTATTGCAAATAAAACAATATCAATTTTTTTAACTATTTATAAAACTTTCAGAAAAACTTGAAAAAATGAATCTGTTTTTTAAATATTATTTTCTATTTATTTGTAAAAACTAGTTTATTAACTTATAAAAAACAAAAAGGAATTTTTTATCCTAATGATTTTTTATTTTACTGATTAAATCAGCTGATAACTCAAAAATAAAAGTATATTTTTAGTTATTTACAAAATTTATTAACTAAATAATTGTTTATTGTTGTAGTATGCTTCACTGGGTTAATGCTGATTGATAATTAAACAATTTAATGATTTTTTTGCGAAAAAATATTTAGAAAACAGATAAAAAGTTGTTTATTGACAACATTAATTTGCAATGTATGACGGAAGTAAAATGTAAACTAATTCAAAATGTAGTGTTTTGAAAAACTGAGTTTATTCAAATTTAATGCTTTGCATTTTGAATTACTTTTATTATTTTTATTGCACACAAGTAATTTTAATGTTTGTTTTATTAAATAGTTTTGAAATAAGTGTTTAATACAATTAAAATTCGTTAAAAATTAAAAGTTTTAATTTTAAAGTTTTAAATATAAATATTTTATTTACGTTATATGAATATTTTTGTTTCAGCTTTTTAAAGTTTTTGGCACATTTAGTACATTAAAATACAGTTGTCATTGTTAATACAACAATTTGCACTAAACAGCATATCAAGTTTGATAAATCGTCATATTTAGTACATTTTGTGATATTACTTTTTTATTTTGCACTTCAAAAACATATAAAGTTTCAGCAAACAGATTAAACAAAATATAATATTTTTCATTTAAGTTGTTAAATTGAATTTTGTATTCAACTGGAAAATGGCTCAACCTACAACATTGAAGCTTGGTTATTGGGATATGCGCGGTTTTGCAGAACCAATTCGTCACTTGCTTCGTTACACCAAAGTGCCATTTGAAGATGTTCGACATTCATTCACTTATAACGGTGAATTTCCATCTCGGGAGTCTTGGCTAAGCGAAAAATATACTTTAAAACTCAAGTTTCCTAACTTGCCTTATTTAATTGATGGTTCCTTTAGAACTACACAGGTAACTTTTTAGCTAATGATATTGCGTTAAGTAAATTAACAAAATTTTAATTTAATGTAGAGCGTGGCAATCTTAAAATACTTGGCACGTAAACATGGTTTGGTGTCTGAAAATGCAAATGACCAGGCAAAAGAAGATCTAATTGAAGCTCAAATTTTGGACATTCGCAACCGTCTGATTATAGCATTTTATCATAAAACTTTTACAACTGATGCTGAATTTGAAGCTGAACTTGAGGTCATTAAAGAAGAACTTGCAGTGTGGCTCTCGCAATTTGAATCTTGGATTGGTTCTGAACAATGGCTCATTGGGGACAAATTGTCATACGTTGATTTTCTAGCTTTTGAGTATTTCGATTGGTATCGAGTTCTACTGCAGCCAAATTGTTTTAAACAGTTTCCTAAAATGAACTCTTTTATGGCTCGTTTTGCCGAATTGCCTAATTTAAAAGATTATCTTGCATCGGATAAATTTAAAAAGGCTCACATTTTAAGCCCTTACGCCAAACTTGGATATCGATTTGAATAATTAATTTTGCTAACTTTTTATTGTAGTCAATTTAACTTTAATAAATAAAATTGCATTAGTTTGTTTAAAATTGTTGTTTACCAGTTTAGTTGTTTAGCTACAAAAACAAATAAGTTGGGTTTTTTGTTCGTTGCTATTATTTTTTAACAATTATAATAAAATAGCGCCAAAACAATAAATTTTATTAAAAAAGTACATTGAGTAATTTAAGTACCTGATAAAACCTGTCACAAAACTCATTATTTAAAAAACTAGTATATTTTTTAATTAATCATAAATTTTTAATATTTTAAATTGAAAAAAATCATTTAAAGTTTTATTGATTAGTTTTAACAACAGAATTTTTTTACATTTAAAAATGATTGGTTACTACTAATGACTAAGTTTTTTGCAAAAATTTAATATACTAATGGTGATTGTCAAATGAAAGTGTGCATAAAAAGTGTTTGTGCATAAAAATGAAAAACCGAAACGTTCAATGTGCATGATGTTGATTAGTTGTTTTTTACAAAATAATATAGCGAATAATAGATAGCACTACGATGCTCATTGTTATGAAAAGTATAGGAAGCAACACATAACAATATGGCTTGAGAAGTTCCTTTTTCTCCTGATTTGAATTTTCATTGTTGTTAAAGTACAGTGGACAAAATGTAGTTTTGGAACATGGCTCAAAATTATTGTTGGTGCTAGTCGGGTACTCTATAAAATGTCCCTTTAAAATTTCTGGCATTTGAAGTGGCTCACGTATTGGTTTGTCTTGATGAAAGACAATTTTTGTCAACTCATTTTTTGATTCTAAAGTGGAAATCATTTGAAGAAAACCATCATTAATGTTGGAACACAAGCAGAAAATTTCCAGACTTTTTATCTGACTGAAACACGCTAAAGCGGAATCATCAATCTGAAAGTGGCCAACAATAAAACTGATATGCTGCAAATTAGCAACAGAGGCGATTGCTTTTGCCAGGCTTTCCGTAATGCAACTAGTTGGCGTAGCAATACGCAAACTGCTAATTTGTCCGCTAAATGCGCTCACCAGATTGGGAATCACCTCATCAATGCCGCTGCCAAAGACGATCGTCAGCTGGGACACACTGGGAAAGACTTCCTGCAAGCCGAGAAATGATCGTCGCATCAGTCGCAGCACATCTTCCTTTGTCGTCTCGAGGAGGACCGATTCGACGTCCAGCTTCTCCCGGGCGATGTCTCTATTGAGTGAGATCAGCTTTTGTGCCGTCTGAGCGCACATGGTGATGCCCGTCTCAGTGTAGGCGGCCGTCAGCTCATTAAGGGCCTGCTTGCAAGTGACGCAGTTCACCGATCGATGATGAACGTTCTGCTGGAGCTGATCAATACGGACATCACCCAGCAGGATGGTCAGCGTCTGCAGTTGGGCAAGGCTGTCTCGGCGGTGTTCCAGCAAGGCGGCGGCCTTTCCGCCAGACTTGGCGCCGTTTTCGGGAACAAAGAAGCCCTCTGAGATTTGCTTCAGCATAATAGTCTGCTCAGTGGGCACCAGCACTCGTCGGCTGAATAGGCGTTCAAATTGCGATCGAATGCGATTCATGTTGGAAAATGCTTCGTTTTGTTTCGTTTTGCAGTCAACTAGCTTTCTTGGCGTCAATCTCTTAAATGACAGCAAAACGTGAAAGTGTTTATGGTTATAACAGCGGAAACATGATACACTACAAAACTGAAAGAAGTTGTACTTGATATTGAGGTCTGACAGAGCTGAGTGACGGATTCTAGCCACGTCCAGACCGTCACTGTTGCTACGTCAAACTGGTCTTTTAACCAGTTTCTTGGTTTTGCTTCTGTTCCAAGTGCATATTAGAGTTTTCACATGCGCAGATTTTAGCACCGGGCTACAGTTGCCAAAAGGGTCTGTTAACAGTGTTCGGTGCAAAAACTTTTTCAGCAAGTGGTGCGTTGACCAGCAATGTACTTCTTTGTGCGAACAGTAGCTGAGGCGTGGCACATCATCGCCTAAGTAGGCGGTGTTGTGCTCTATATTATGCACACTATTCGCGTTTAAAATAATAAAAAAATATATTTGATTTAAATGCTAATTTATTGTAAAAGTTTTGAAAACTATTTGAGTGCATTTCTTGATTGCCACTGGCACAATTTAACATAGCAAGATAACTTAAAAAGCAAACTTTTCAATAAACTGTTTTTGTAAAAAATTTAAAATTTGTTTTAAAATATTTATTGAAACAAAACTGAGTCTTTTATTTTGTTTTAAGCAAATACAAGTTAAAATATTTTTTTTAAATTTAAATGGGAATAAAGTTAATTGTAATAAAAAAACTTTTTAAAAAAGATTTAATTGCAGTTTAACTATGAAAATAAAAAAGTTTGAGTTGCTTGCTTAAAACATTAAATACAAAAACAATTTTGTAAAAATTTTTTAAAACGCAAAATCTAATTGTGTTCTAATTGTTTTAATGAGCATTTGTTAATTAAACTTTTTATAAATAGTTTTGTTTTTTGAATTGTTTTATTATTTGTTAAACAAACTTTTCAAGTTTTCATTAAAATTTTAAAAGTTTAGCATTGTCAAGATAATAATCAACAACGTTAAACCCACATTATACAACTTAATTGTTAAAATATTTTCAAAACAACAACAATTTAAAGTAAAACTATTTAGAATAAAATGTTTTATTATTAAAAATAAAAATTTTATTTTTTGTAAATTGACATATTTTGTACTGACATATTTGTACTGTTTGTTGAAAAGTTTTGCTAAAATTTAGCAAAATGTTTTTAATTTTGCGCAAAAAAAATATCAAATTAATTGATCTAATATTTAAAGCAAACAAAAGCAAATTTTCAAATACATTAATGTAAATAAAAGCTGAGATCAACATAAAATAAAAAAGTACAAATTACAAAAAATGACAAATTGTTTAATAAAAAGCAAATCTAAGGAAGAAATTAATTTTTTTAATGAATACTCACGTATGTGTGTAATTCAGTTAAAATAATTAAAAAAAGTAAAAAAAATGTAAACTTTGGTTCTTTTGCTACACACAGACTAGTCTAATTTAAGGGCATGTCTGCATTGGCTATTGCCTGGTTAATCAAAAAATGATTGCAAATAAAGTTAAAGCGCTTCATTAACGTTAGTTTTCATTTAGCAGAATACCGTAGCAAAATACCATAAAAATAGCAAAAATAAAAGTTGGTGTTTTTTAACACTGAGGGGCAATAATAAGACAAAAATATTAAGTGCATGGAAAAACTGATTTGTTTTTTACAAACAGTTTTGACGATAGAACTTGTCGTTTTCATCAGTTGGTGAAGAAAATCAACAGTGGTATAAAAAATTGGAGGTTATAATTAAATAACAACAGGTAAACATAAAGTTAACAAATGGTGGCTCAGGAAATGTGCAGAGATGCAATGACAATAGATAATGAGATTGGCGATGAAAGCGGTGGCGGGCGTTGATGGAAAGTTAAAAGGAGGAAAAAGAGTGAGGCACATTAGCGGCGTGATCTTGATTTGTACATTTTTATACTCATTTTCTTTAAACAATGCAACTTTTTAAACAAGTTCAAGAAAAGAGTGTTTTTTAAGTTTTCTGAAAAACTTTAAAAAATTGATGAAAAACAGATGATTTTTTAGTAGCTCTCTTTAAAGTGATTTTAGTGATTTTGAAGTTTCTAAATATACAAAAAACATCAACGATGAAAATGATTGATGTTTTTCCAAATTTAAAGAGGCAACTTGGCGTTGGTGTCAATAGTAGTTGACGAAAAATTAATTGACTGTTCTTCAGCTTCTGAAACTGGTGCAGCTAATGCTGTCGGTTTTGCTTCATTTGGAATATTGTTAATAATGCCAGTTAGTTTAATAATTCCACTTTCAGTGTCATTGTTTGACTTAATCATCACCACAGGCGAGTTAGTAGATGTCTGCTGCAGTAAACGGAACTTTTTCTTTGGTAGCATCATTATTGAGTGCGCTGTAAAACAGAAATAATGTAAATTTGAATAATCGTATTTAAGAAAATACTTTTTATTCTTACCTGAAGAGACAGTAGGTGTGGTGGCAATTGAAAACTGGTTTAGAGGTAGATTTATCACTTTGTTAGCGCTGACATCATCAAAGTCAATCTTGCGCTTCACTCCGCCAACTGTTTGCTCACTGTTCTCAGTGTTCTCCACTTGTTCAGCCACCTTGCCACTGCTAAAAACTTGAGCATTAGCTGTTTGAGCATTCATCAGAGAGGTATCACCACTGCGCTTGTTTTCGCCAGGCTCTACTGCTGCTTCAACACAGTCCTTCACTTTGATGATCACTTTAGTCGGAGGTCTGGCGGTGGGAGCTTCGGTAGCGGAGGACTTTGACGAGGCAGGCACAGCAGACTGAGAGGTATTATTTGTACTGGTGAGGAGGTTAGGAGGAGAAGGAGGAACTTTTAAATGGACGGGAGGTTGAACGGAAACGGAGACAGCAGCAGACGACGAGCCGGCTGCTGGAGGAGCCGGAAGAAGGACTGGACTGGACTGCGCCGACAGGTCCAGTGAAGCAGAGCGTTTCTTTGGACGACGAGAAGGTACGGGCGAGGAGTGTTTGCTGCCGCTCTCCGATCTACTCGACGACTGCTTTCGGGGCGTTGTCGGCAGCACTTGATGATCACTGACGTTGTCGCTTTCTTTGATGGTAGTGGGAGCCACTGAATGCTCAGCAGTTTGGCTAGGAGCACCTTTTTCCGGTTGTTGAGCTGTCTGTTCAACACCGGAAGCAGCAGCGTTCTGGCGTCTTTTCTCTTCTCGGTAGTACCGCTTTAGGCGAACGTGCCAGGCGATGGAGGTAACAGCTACACAGTGGAAACAAGCAAAAAAATCAACATTAGGAATTTTTGATAAAATAGTTTGGCAAGCCAAAGTAGTGGCGGGCGGCTGTGTAGCTGTTGTCT
>JAALOO010001112.1_pt1 | contig 19987 bp, 16 predicted proteins | sample 7257641 | NCBI WGS metagenome assembly JAALOO01 (sample SAMN14085613, study PRJNA598686) | mite metagenome | biome: ENVO:01001000; feature: ENVO:01001002; material: ENVO:01001226; isolation source: single female mite from University of Michigan culture on fish food culture... ...
AGAGAGAGAGAGAGAGAGAGAGAGAGAGAGAGAGAGAGAGAGAGAGAGAGACGATACACCGGTGATAATGACCGGCTGCTGCAGCGATATGGGGCAGACAGCGGTGGCCGTCTTGGCTGCCTTCCTTCACCAGTACTGCTGCTGCTGCTGCTGCATGAGATGGAAGATAATTAAAAAGAAGCCTTAGTTAAAACAATAATAATAATAAGATGAAGGGAACAATAAACAAACCAGAATGATGTTGATGTGTTCAATGTGGTGGAATGTGTGCGCGAAGGTGATGTGATGTCAACGGCGAGAGGGCTGCTGCTGCTGACACGCTGTTTAGCCGTTGGCGACCAGTGAATGCCGACGTCAAATGTCGACGTGTGTCGGCCACCGCTGCTGCACACACTGGTTACCAGTAGCGGCGACTAGTGTCTGACTTTGGGTTGTCTGCTGCTGCTATTGACGCGCGGCTGCTTCTGCTGCTGATGTGGCTTCAATTGTCTGGTGCTGGTGGCTGCCTTCTGCTGGTGGTGCTGATGCTGGTAGTCAATGTGAGCCTTTTGTGCTCCGTTCTGTAACCGAGGTGTATGCCTGCACCGACAGACACCAGGGCTTGCACTGCCTGAATGACACTGTGTCGGGCGCCGATACAGTGCTACTAAAAGATGATGCACTGATGTTGAGGTACTGTGTCGTCGATCGTCGTTTGGTAATGATGCAGTTGTTGCGTGAGAAGTGATGCCTGACAAACTAAACGAGAGGAGACGACATTTGGGTGCTAGCTTGCACAGATGCGGCCGCCGCTTCGCCGATGGCGGTGATCACCGATGATGGCGATGATGAGGACAATACATGGCGGCACTTGGTAGAGAGAGGTAGAAAGGTAAACAAAGCCTGCGCCTGGTGGGTGCATTCAAGGCGAACTGCACTCACTCAGCGTTGGTGCGTGTTCTCTTCTCGCGGCGATCTTGTTCATGCTAACTTCAGCCCTTTCTTTTCCTGGGTGATTCGGCGGTGACAAGTGTGTGAACTGCTGCTGGTGACTGAGAAAAAGAAGAAGATTGGAAGATTGTTGGCAATTGGTGATGCGGAGAGGAGGATGCAGTTGTGCGCTGGTTGTTGTTGTTGGAGGCTGAAAACCCGAACATCAACAAGAGCTTGTGCGTGGCGGCTTCAGCGGTGCTCTGAAGCAGTGGTCACTGGTCAGCACCGATGATGATCTGCTGGTGTGTTTGTTGTGTGACTGGGAGTCACTTCGCTCGGAGTAACGGCAGAGAGTGAGAATGGAGTGTCCGAGCAGCCAGCCAGCCAGACTGTTTCTGTGGCACACACACAGACAGACACATCTCGGAGGCTTGTCAAACGCAAACACAGCAGACTGTGCAATCGACGCGCATGGCACTCTCTCGCCGACAGCTGCACTGCCAAACGCGCTGATATGATGCCCAAACGGAGAAAGGGAAAGAGAGAGAGAGAGGAGGGGGAACCAAGTGGCGCCAAGTGGCGAACAACTCGTTGGGAGGGGGAGGGGATGCTCATTCTGTGGGTCATTTCTATATGGCATTTTTTCATTATTTTTATTAACTCCCCCAGTTCAACTACTTCACTCGAAGAACGCCGGTCAGAAGGAGTACGTTCTCCACGGGGTGCACTACGTGGTGGGCCACTTCATGGGCAAGGGCTTTCCCTGGGAGAAGACGCCCAACCTGACCAGTGGTAAGTGGCAGTGAGGTTGGGAAGGATGCCCGATAAATTAACAGCCAACCCATTAACTCAGATACACTGAACGCCAACAACTACTCTCCGGTGGGGAAGTACGGCGAGAATGGCGCGCCGGTGTACGTGCCCGACTACGAGCGGTCGAGGGCGAAGGAGCTCTTCTTCGTGAATCGCTTCAACCTGGTCGCCAGTGACATGATCTCCGTAAACCGATCTCTGCCTGATCCTCGCCGGGTCGCCTGTCGACTGAAGCGGTACGACCTGCTGGCGCTGCCCAACACCTCCGTCGGTGAGTTCAGCTGCTTGCACCGGTTTTGCACTTGCATTAACATTAACCCTTTCCCACTCAATTATTCAAGTGATAACCTTCCACAATGAAGCCTGGTCAACACTGCGTAAGTGATGAAACACACACTCTATTTCTTTTTCTAAACCCAACCAATTTTTTCAGTGCGCACCGTACACAGCGTCCTGAACCGATCTCCCCTGGGCCTCCTCCACGAGATCCTCCTCGTGGACGACGCCAGCGAGCGCACCTTCCTCGGTCGCCCGCTGGAGGCGTACGCCGATGAGCTGAGCGCCAGCAGCGGCGTGCCCATCCGCATACTGCGTTCCCCCAGCCGAATCGGCCTCATCCAGGGGCGCATCATCGGCGCCCAGGCGGCCACCGGTCAGGTGCTGACCTTCCTCGATTCGCACGTCGAGGCGACCACCGGCTGGCTGGAGCCGCTCCTCCACCGACTCAGTCAGGCGCCGCAGACGGTCGTCTGCCCCGTCATCGACATCATCAACGACCAGACCTTCGCCTACTCGCGCAGCTTCGACTCGCACTGGGGCGCCATGAACTGGGCGCTCTCCTTTCGCTGGTTCTCCGTCGGCGCCCGTGAGCTGAAGCGAATGCGCCTGCGGCACTACGACCAGACGGCGACGTACCGCTGTCCGATCATGGCGGGCGGCCTCTTCGCCATGCAGAGGGAATACTTTTTCCACCTGGGCGCCTACGACTCCGCGCTGCGCATCTGGGGCGGCGAGAACATCGAAATGTCACTGAGGGTGTGGCAGTGCGGCGGCCGGGTGGAGATTGCCCCCTGCTCACATGTCGCTCACCTCTTTCGCAGCTCTTCGCCCTACAGCTTCGGCGAGCGGGAGGTGGGCGAGGTGCTCTACATCAACAATGGTGAGCGGACAGTCTAAAGTACTCAAGCTAATCAAACTTTCTTTTTAATTAGCACGAGTAGCCGAGGTGTGGATGGACGAGTACAAGCACCTGTACTACCAGCTGAACCCACCGGCGGCGCAAATCGCCCGCCAGAATCGCACTCAGGTGATGGCGAACATCACCGAGCGAACTGAGCTGCGACGGCGTCTCAACTGCAAGCCATTCTCCTGGTTCCTCGACACCGTCTGGCCGGAGAGCTTCTGGCCGACGGACAGTCGAAGACTGGTGGCCATTCAATCGGCGGTTGGGGAAGAGGATGGCGAAGAAGGTGGCGACTGCCTGCAGCGGTCCTCCGCCCTGGGCTCGCTCAACCCCACCGGGAAGGTGATCACCGGCCGATGTGCCACCGCCGACCTCCTCTTCAGTCCGCAGCTGTTCACCGTCCCGCCAGCGGACACCCCCGGCTACATCATGAGCGACGAGTCGGTCTGTCTGGACGTCAACTCCTCGACGGAGCACTCCGCCGTGCTGCTGATCGCCTGCGCCGAGTTTGACCGCCAGCGCTGGCGCTACCAATCGACCAGCAGGCAGCTGCTGCACGTCAGCTCCTCACTGTGCGTCACACTTGACAAGGGCGGCACCTTCCTCTCCCTTCGAAAGTGTCGCCCCGCGGCCAGGCGGCAAAAGTGGAACATTCACGTCAAACAGTGGAAGAAGAAGAATGAAGAAGAGGACTAGAGGTGTGAAGGATTGCTGCCGGTGGCATTCACACTAATTACCAAAATGCGTACTCTCTCTCCTGTGATATAGTGGAACAGCACAGTTCAGGTTTGGCTGCTGCTGCTGTTGTTCTTAATCAGTATTGCAAACAGTAGTGTAGAACATGAGAGTAAAATAAAGGCGGCGGCAGCTTCTCGTGTTGACAGTTCTCTGCTTGTCTGTCTGTGTGTGTGTGTTTACCCAGTTGGCACTTGGCGAGGGGAATGAGAATGAGAATGAGCGTGTGCACCTATCACACACACTTATCACCTTCCACCGCCGCCACTACCGCCTCCACCGCTGAAGCCGTGATAGCTGCGAATGTGGCCTTGCATTCGTGGTCGGTTTCGATTGCCGCCACTATTGCCACCACGATTACCTCCACTGGTATTTCCGCTGCCGCTGTTGTCTCCCTCACTTTTCGGCAGGGGATGTGATCGTGGGCCAGGCTTGGGTTCAGGTTTTGCCTGTGACTGCTGCTGGTTGGGTACAGCTGTAGAATGAGAGTTGACCTGGTTTGAGTGTGCTCCGCGTGTTGGATGGCTTCGACGAGGTGGCTGCTGACCACCAGTGTGATGATTTGAATGATGATTCGACTGCTGCTGCTGCTGATTATGATGGTGTTGATGCTGCTGCGAATTGGTCGGCTGCTGTTGGGACGGATGCTGCCGGGAAGGAGGCCCTTGTGGCCGTTGTGAATGTCGTTGCTGGTTCTGATGCTGCTGACTTTGATGTTGCTGATTTTGATGCTGTTGCGGCTGCTGCTGCTGAGTAGGTGGCGGTTCATTGGTTCGCTTGAAATTACGCTTGTTGAAGAACTGCTTTCTATTGTATCGCTGACTGGCGGCAAACTTGTCTGAAGACTGTCGCTGCTGACCGACCCCAGGAGCGGTGCCGTTCTGTTGCTGCTGATTCCCATCGCCCCCTCCTTCTTCCCCGTCCTCCTCCTCATCGTCCTCAAAGGTCTCATCATTGGCGTCAAAGGAGACGTCTTCGTTCTCGTAGGTGTCATCAAACTCATCATCGTACAGTCCCAGGTACTCATCATTTGTCTGCAGGTCAGACTTGGTCAGCTTGCCACGCTCCATCAGCCTCTTCACATTCTCTTTGGCCGCCTCCTCCTCTTCGCCAATCTTCTGCATCAGCTTCATCGTCACGTCCTTGTTGGCCTCCTTGTGCGCCATCTCCTCGCTGTACTTGTCTTTCTTGCCGATGAATATCTTCGTCGGCACCAGATCCTTCTTTGAAGTCGGGTCGTACTGAGCAATTTTAGCTGGCTGGCTTATTTGAGCCTCCGCCTCTCTTTGCAGGGCAAGCTCTTGAGCACGTAGCAGGTCATTCTTAGTCAGCTCTCGACTAAGTGACTCCAAGTGAGGCGGCAGGTTGTTTTCCAGTATGGCGTCGAGGACTTTCTCATTGTCGAAATCGTAGTGTTCGAGGCACTTGTAGATGAAGCCATCACAAAAGTCGGGGAACATCTCCTTGATCGTCTGCTCCTTGGCGGTGATCTCCTTATCCATGCGAATGGTGTTCACCGGTGGAGAGACGACCACGGATGGAAGCGCCGGCTCTGCAGGTGACTGCTGCAGTTTCTGTTGCTGCTCCGATGGCGACTCCTCCGCCGACTGGTAACTCAGACTTATCAACTTTGAAAAGTCGTCGTTCTTCTTGTTGTTGGTTGTCTGGGCCAGGTGCTCTCCAATAATACTTTTCAGGTTGCTTTGGTAGTACTCAAGAATGACGTCCATTGAAAGTTGCTTATTCAGCTCATGGTTCTCAAGCAATGGCTTAAACTCGCTCTCAAAAGAAAACTTGGTGAAGAAGTCAAAACAAAATCGCTTATTAGACATCACAACGTTTAGCGTGTCGCCCAAAACGTCAAAAATTTTTCCGCTGTTTTCTCTGTGACAAAATAAAAAATATTAGAAAGTTGAAACTAAAAACAGAATAAGGCACTTACTTGTTGATTCGTTGAACAAGATCATTCTGAAGAATACGGTGAAATAAAAGCAAAGACGAGGATTGGGTGAGGGACAGTTGAGCATGAAGAAACTTGAATAGACTAAAGATAAGGACAAAATTAGTTTATCAAAAAATAAAAACAGTGAAAGTGAAGGTGCTTACTTTTCCACAATCTGACCGCCCTTGTACATGTCGGAAATTTTGCTCTCAATAAACGAAAAGTAGTTTGAGTAGAATGCAATCAGCTCTGCGGCGAGACCACTTTCAAGATAAACTGCCGAGAGATTGGCGTTGAGCAAAACCAACTTGTTGAGCGTAAACATTATGTCGGTTACGTTGGTCACAAAGTTGTACAGTGAAGACAGGAACTCCAGGTTAAAACCACTTTCGAGATAGTTTTTGAATAGATCAGCAATGTCACTGCAAGTCTGTGTGAACTCCTCAGTGAATGAGGCGTTTTCGAGCGAAATAAACGGCGTGAGAAGAACACGCAGCACTTCAGAGTTTGAACCGTAACCGTAGAGCTGAACAAAGCTGAACAGTTTTGGAATGTCTAAAATTTGGCGCACAAGCTCAAAATGATATGATTCCAGCATAAAGTTTTTCTAAATAAAAAAGAGGTAAAATAGGTTAATAAACTTAAACAAGCATGTCAACAGCTTACCTCAGATTCTTTGGACAAGAGCACTCGAACCCAAACTTTGAAGACCAACTTGTGAATGCTGCTCAGAAGGACCTTCACTTCAATACTCTTCATCTTTGGGTGAAGTCGATAGGACCGAGTGGCGTTGATGAGGTAAGACTCGAGTGAGGCGATCACCTCTCGATTGTACGATATCACAGACCAGAATCTAAAATAGGGCATATTGATCAGCTGATTGAGCATGCCTTCATATTTGCGGCAGTTGATGATCCAATTGTGCAATGACATTGGGCTGAGTTTGTTCAGCTCATCAAACGACGGCTCAAAGTAGGTGACACTGTTCATCTTTATATTGAACTCCTTGCTCTGAAAAGAAAAATTAACTGTTAGCTCCTTTTCCAATAACAGTTACTAAGGTATTACAATGAAAGGAATTGACTTTTTGTTGCCATCCTGATCGATGAAGCTGATTGTCTTCTTGTTCAAAGGCTCAAATTGAACTTTCTAAAATGGATTCAGAAGGTAAGTAAACAGTGTTGAGTGAAGGAGAACCGTACCGCTTCATTGAAGAGAAGAGAGTTACGAACTTTTGGGCGAGCCGAAAGCGATTCTCTGTTTTTGTTCATCATTCTTAATCTATCAGAATTTGAAGTGTCAAGTGTGTGATTGGATGAGAAAGCCGGCACGACAAAAGATAAACCGGAAAAGTGCAACTTGGTCGACGTAAGGCTAACGTTTTGGTGAAGTTGTGTTGATGCTTCAGTCAGCTAAGGCTGATTTTTTGCCCGCACTGTTACTGTGCTAAGAAAAGCTAACAATCATGAATGAAATGAAAAACGCCGTCCCTTGTAATAAAGTGACAGTGCAGAGGACTACAACAAAAATCATAACGTTTTTCAAGTCTGGGAAAAAAGTCAGTTTGAGTCAGCTGTTTCAAACAGTGTAGCTATTTCCACAAAAATGTATTTTTTTTGTACAAACCCGTTTTGAAAGTTGTCCCAATGATCTGATTCAAACTTGTCAGCTTTAATAAATACTTTGTACAAAAAAAAACAGTTCACAAATTATTCCAACTTTTGTCGCTTTCGCTTTCCACCCTGTGACGCCTTCTCTTTTGCCCAGAAACCCTTCATCTCTTGCTCTTTTTCAATGCGAATTTCCGCATCCTTGATGGCGATGGCCACCTGCTTGATGATGGAAGTCACTCCCTTCTCGTCTACCGGCTGCTCCTCCATCTTGATGCCAATGTACGATTCAATTGACTTGAAAAGCTCAATGTCATACTGCGTGACTATGGTAATGGCCTTTCCTAGGTAGACTTGCTTCGGTTGTTGAGTTGCCGTTTCCAGCTTGGCTGGTTTAGGCCGCAATGCGTTGGGATTCTTTTCTCGATAGCGCCAAATTTTCTTCGACAAAGTGTCCTCGTCATCTTCCTCATCTGCAGACTCATCATCTCCAGGGCGCTTGTGATGGCGTGATTCCTCCAAACGAAAATCCGGTTTGCGGCAGGTTCGACCGACTCGGTGAACGTAAATGACGGCCGACTTTGGACAGTTAAAGTTGATGACCAGGTCGACTGTGGGCAGATCAAGACCTCTGTTCGCCAGATCAGTGGTGACGAGAATCTTTGAGCGAAGAGAGGCGAATGTGTCAATGGCGGCAAATCTAAGCGCCTGTTTCATGTCGGCGTTCAGCAGAACGGGATTCAGGTTAAACTCAGGCCCATCTAAACCGAGGGAAAGCAGGACTTTGTGAATGAGATTTGCTTCCTTCTTTGTCGAGCAGAAGATGATCAGCTGCTTAAAGGACAGGTCGAGGATGCACTCGATGAGGTAGGACACCTTTGTCGCTTCAGGGCAGAGAATGTAGCGCTGATCTAAATTGGGATTGGTGGCCAGCTCCACCTTCACCTCATCCACCGTCGGCAGCAGGTTTATCATCACCGGTTTCGCCTCGCCCTCCTTCTGCGAGATGAAGTTTTGCAGCTTCTCCAGGGCAGAGTTGAGTGTCGCACTGAAGAGAAGCGTCTGCCGCTTGTGGCGATTATCCTCTGAAACGCTGTCTAGAAATTGCAGAATCTCTTTCAGCTGGCTAGCAAAGTTACCGAAGCTAATTAGCTGATCCGCCTCATCCAGTACCAGCATGTGAAACTTGATCAACGCGACACTGCCAGTAATGTCGAGAAAGTTGCGCTGCGTCAGGTGATCGAGCAGTCGGCCCGGGGTGGCAACCACAATGTTTGGCCGACCAGTCCACAAGTCTTGGCAGGTTAGCGACGAGCCTCGCCCCTTATTGTTGGACTGCTCCTGAGACTGGCCGCCAATGATGAGCATGCTTTTGACGGCAAAGGAGTTCACGGTGAGCAGCTGTACCATGTCGAAGATCTGTTTGGCCAGCTCCCGGGTGGGCGCAAGGATGCAGGCGTAGTACGGAATCGGGTCGCGGACCATCTTCTGAATAATGGGGAGGACAAATGCCAGCGTCTTTCCGCTGCCAGTTCGGCTACAGGCGAATACATTTTGCTTCTTCTCCGAGAGAATCACTGGAATCGCCTCTCGCTGAATATTTGACGGATTGGTGATGCCGAGCACTTCTAAACGCTTACACAGCCAGTTGTCCAGGCCGATCGTCTTAAATTCGGCCATTTTAAAAAGACGGTTCTGTTGATGAAAGTTGGTGAACCGGTTCTAGAATTCTTCAAATTCAAAATACTTTCCAAGAGTCAAACTTCAAAACATTGGCCGACACGTGCAAGCGCCAATCATAAAGTACGTATACATTAAGATTTGCCACTTTTTCTTTACTTTCGGAAAGTGAAGTTCAAGCTTTGAAAAGTTCAGTGGATCTCGATTACTTTGTATATGTTTTAGATATTACACATAAGCTAATTGCAGTTTTCTAAAATAAAATTCTTTTAAAAGGGGGAAGATTAGCAGTTTGGAGACCAAGGAAAAAGAGTGACAATTTAGAGGCAAAGGAAAAGGACATTTCTATGTTTACTTTGAACCTAGCTGCAGGCATCTGACTGCTGGCAAAACCTTAGATAAATGGAGATAGAACATGCTCATCTCATATCAAATCTATCAAATCTGATAAGGCAGCCTTCCACGCAGGGGCGGCGTAAACTCATCGTCGTTCAATTACACGGCGGCGCCATCAACGCTACTATTTCCACTGGAGAGAAGCAAATTCCCGCTCAAGGCCGGTGGTCCCTCTGTGGGCAGTGGCGGCGCTGCAATCATCCTGCGGTTTGAAAGGACAATGCATGGGAGATCGTTTTGCGTTTGGCGAGCACACCACCGCCACTTTCATTTTCTGCCTTCTCCTCTACAGGGAATACACTCGCTCTTGCTCTCTGTGTGTCTACCGCTTCGCGCTCACCGGATTCTGTCGCAGATAGAATCAGCCCGAGTCAGCCAAGCCGCACACCGCGTTCTTCCTGCCAGCAGCCACTACCTCGGTGCCGCTGGTAATTCACAACATCATCCTCGCCTCCCATCACCAGTGGTGTGTCGCACCAGTTCCACTGTATTGCCTCACTTGCCTGCGAGTTGCGTCGACGCTCTCACCAGCACACTTCCAACCGCCTCTGACTCGCCAGATCAGCAGCTGCGGCAGCAACATCATCATCACCAGATTTATTTTGCAGTTTACCTGTTTTTCAGTTGCTTTTGATCTTTCAAACACACTTTTCATTCAATACCGGCAAGATGAGTGACCGAGAGGTAGGGGCTGTCAACAGCAGCTGTGGTGGACATGACTAGTGTCTACTGCTGCTGTCTGGTTTCTAATTTCTATTTCTCTAACCGTCTTGTTTGCCTCGTTTAGGAATCGCCCGAAAGGATGGACAACAATGGCTCGCCCGATGGTGAAGACCACCAGAGCGCTCAATCGGACTCGCGACAGGACTCGGAGCACGAGGGCTCAAACCACGGCTCTGAGAATGGCCACTCGCCACGACCGGCTGGCCGCTCCCGTTCAAGGTTTGTACCGCCTTATCTTTCTCTCCCTGCAATTGAGTACTCATTTGCTATTGCCACTTTTTTCTCTACCTATTTTACCAATGTGCAGGAGTAGGAGCAACTCGCGTCGGTACAGCTCCCGACCATCTCGTCGAAGCCGCTCTCGCAGCGGCTCCGGCTCCAGGAAGAAGCAGTAAGTTTAGGCGCTGTGCCAAGTGTAAGAAAACCACTAAACCCCCCTTTTACCATTTATTGCAGCGGCAGCAGTTCTCGACACTCGCCCGACTCGAAGCGATCTAAGCGCTCCCGTTCGCCGATGTCTTCTCGCCGTCGTCACGTTGGCAATCGCGAGAACCCCCCGGAAGGTCGATGCCTGGGCATCTTTGGTCTCTCCATCTACACGCAAGAGCGCGACTTGAAGGAGGTCTTCTCCAAGTACGGTCCGATTGAAGACGTTCAGATCGTCTATGACGCACAAACTGGCCGATCGCGTGGATTCGCTTTCGTTTACTTTGAAGACAAGAATGACGCCAATGAGGTAATGGACTTCCCCTGACTTCATTTTCGACCACTGACACTTTTTCTCTCAGGCAAAAGAGCGTTGCAACGGCATTGACATTGGTGGTCGAAAGATCAGGGTAGACTTTTCGATCACCCAGCGGGCTCACACGCCCACTCCTGGCATCTACATGGGCAAACCCACTCAGTAAGTGCTTTCGGCTCTTGTTTTAGTTTGACGACTTGATTTACCCTTTTTTGTTATTTGTTTCAGGTCTGGCAGGAGCGGCGGAAGCGGCGGAGGTGGCCCTCGCTACCGAAGTGGCGGTGGAGACCGCGGTGGTGGCGGAGATCGCGGCGGTGGCCGCGGCTACGGTGGTGGTCGTGGTGGTGGAGGCGGTGGCTACGATCGACGCCGCTCTCCCTCGCCCTACGGCTATGGCGGAGGTCGACGAGGGGGCCGCTACTCTCGTTCACGCTCTCGCTCGCACTCTCCTCGTAAGTATGCTGTGCGAAAGCCCAGTGGCTACAGTAATTATGCCTACTGAACAGCTAGCTACACCTACACCTACACACACGGTCATTTTTATTAGAACTGCTCGGCAAGAACAAGAAAAAGTTAAAAAATTGTTTGAGCAGTTCTCTGTCTCTGTCTGTCAATTAGCCACCCAAGCACACAAGTATCAAGCAATGCTGTCATTTGATCTATCTCTCTTTCACTCACACCTGCATCTCTCTCATGTCTCCCACTCTCTATCACTCTGCGACTCACCATCATTCCGTATTCTCTTATTCTTCTCCTCTTATAGGTAGCAGACACCATTACCGCTATTAAAAGTGAGTGACACAGTGTCCCTTGACCCACCCACACACAGACACACACACACACTCACTCTATAGGTGATGACACTTGCGTTCCGTTCTTCTCTGAACCTGCAGTTCTGTCTCCTGTGTCCCTTTTCGATGACCACTCTCTAAAATCACTGACAATTATTCACAGCCGATACACACACACACAGTCCTGCCCCACCCACCTACCTTCTACCCAAACCTAACCTGTCTGGCTCTCACTCCCTCTAACTACTGAACACTTCTATTCACACTTTTATCAAGTAACTCTGTAAGTCTCTTTGCACTATCTATATTGATCACCTCCTCCTCCAAAATTATTCAAGCAACAGTCTATACCTGATCTATACTTTTCGGAAACTTATCTTTGCTTTCCTCTACCCCTCATCATTGTATCTTTATTCTCTTCTTTTCCAATCACTATCACTATCTACGACTCAAATGTTGTAATCGGTACACCATCACTTTTCTTTCCTTACCTGCTAACACCCTCCCAACACCTCATTTATTGCTTTTAAACAGACTTGTCAGTACACACACAGGCCAATACCGCAACCACCAACACAACTGACAAGCTTAGCAGCAATCTTGTCCGTTCAACCTCAACAGATCCACAACCAAACACTGGTCAACGCGTTCTCTCTTTTCCTTTCACGTGATTTTCTCGCTCTCTTCCTAGCTCTCTTAGCGCGCCTATCGCCACCCACCCTTCGTACTCCTTATTTCGTTATTATTGATCATCAATTTGTTTTGTTCTTTTTCTCTTCTAAAGGCATCAAACGAAAATGAACTAAGCTTGTGAATTAAACACTTTTGAGAAAAGCACACTTTCAGTAAGGCACACTCAGACTCAGAAACTGATGGGAAGACGCAACAAGGTGGTGGCATGAATTGAAGTGAAGTGAATTTTGTTGAAACAAGTCCAAAGCAGATGACGGGGGTTGCGAATTTCGCTTTCACCACCAGTGAACTCTAGAAAGAACACTAAAAAGAACTCTATCGCCAGGAGAATGAATTTCTTCGTAGTACCTCCTACTGCCTTCTTCCTGAAGAGGAGCGCTTGCAACACACATTTCAGAATATTTCGCATAGTATTTCTCAAAAGAATGAAACTTCGTTGAAGTCCATGCAAAAAAGAGAGAAGTGCAAGTCCAGCGCAAAACTAAAAACAAAATGTATCTAACAGTCAGTCAGGTGTTCGCTCCAATCGGTCGCAAGTGTTTCGCTCACAAATACCTGAATATTTCGCCTACATTGAAGGAAGGTAGCCCAAACAGAGGAGTCGCTTTCGCAAATACTGAAGAGTAAGAATCAGTAAGACACATACAAACTTGCATGCAGAAACAAAGCACTGGCAGTGGGTGATGGAACAGCTCAAGTAAATGAAAGGTCTGGGTACGGTTAACTGATTTCTCTTGCTTAGAGAGAAGACTGAAGGTGGTGGTAAGTATGCGTTGTGGAACATGAAGTTATTGAGTCGGTAAGTGCAATTCACTTTTTTCACTTTAGTAAAAACTAAACTTTTTAGCCACTAAAACTACTAACACACTTTGTAGAACTGTTTTTGTTTTATAATAAAAAATAAAAATTTTATTTTGTATAAAACTCAGAGTTAGCAGCAATCGCGCAATCATTTACAGGTTGCGATTGTGCCAAACTTCTACACCACAGCAAGGGAAGTGTATAAATAGGGGATTGATATACAAAAAAAGAAGAAAGGAAGGAGTGCTCTGCGAAAGGACTAGAGATCGGTTGCCAATCGACGGCTGTATCAGTGTCTCAGTAGTAGTAGTAGTGCTTGGAGGGTGATACGTGGAATGGCACTGGCAATAGAGTGTACAGACTGGCATTAGAGTTGGAAGGGATAAAACGAGTGTGAGAGAGAAAGAGGAAAACAAAAGAGAAAGGATGTGCTGATCACAAAGTGGGGAGAGATGTGGTGGTGGTGGGATGAACTAGGGTGATTGCAATTGTGGGTGTGCTGGGTAGAGTTGCCGGTAGTCGGTTTAGCTGTCAGGTGGAGAGTTGGAATCAGCGGCGGCAGCGGCGACTTCCTTTACGACCTTGCTCTGACTGCCATTATTTAGGTGATCATCATCAGCAGCGGCAGCATCTGCCGAAACTGATTTGACAGGTCTGCTCTTCAGTGGCTGCTGCTGCTGTTGTGGGTTTTTGCTCGACTCGAGCAGCTTCTGGTCGGCTGGTCGCAGGTACGAGGCAATGCCGTACGGTCGCAGGTGGTAGATTAGGTAGTCCAGCACGTAGAACATCGAAGGGGAGACGTAGTGGAAGGAGATGGCAGAGTCACTGCAGCAACCGAGGCCCTGGGGGGAAGAAGTGTTGATAAGGTGATGTGGTTTACATTTGAGAATTCCCAAAATCTTACCTCCTGCGACGGGTAGTAGATGTACTTCCAGTACCAGAAGTCCTTGTCGACGTGTCCCGGCACGACGTGGTGCTCCGGAACGAAGGGAAAGAATCGGCCCCGGCCGAGCGAGTCGCGCGAGTCACCGGCGGCCACGCCCAACGCCTCCAGGCACATGCCCATGTCGACGTCCTCTGCGCCGCCGTCGCTCTTGTCCTGGCAGCGCTGCGGGTGGCCGGGGGCGATGCCCTTCTCCACGAATCGCTTCAGCGCCTCTCGACTGAGCACGTATCCGGCGCCGCCGCTCATGTAGCCCTGTTTGACGTACGGCTTAAACTTGCAGCCAAAGTGAATGGGCGTGGAGGCGTTGTGCGAGGAGAGAAAGTAGCGGAGGTTCTCCAGCACCACATAGGTGTCATCGTCCGCCTTCATGAACCAGTCGGCGTCCTGCAGGTGCTGGTGGTAGGAGTAGTTGAAACCGCCCACCGTTTTCGCCCACAGGTGGTCGCGGCCCTCGTCCACGTCCAGCTTGATGGCCGGCAGGGAGGGATCCGCCTGGGAGCTCATGAAGACCAGCACATTGCACCGCTTGCCCCAGGTGGCCTTCACGTGGCGGGCCTTGCTCTCATGTGACTTTGGGTTGGTCATCACCCAGCAGAGGATGCGAATCTTCTCGTAGTAGGCGCGGGCGACGATGTCTTCGTCTGTGTGTGGGAGGGATAAGAAGGTTTGGGTGAGAATAGGAGAAAATGATAAAAAATGGTAGCATACCTTTGTGGAATGCCTCATCGTGGTCGTGCAGCGACACCTGTCCCTTCGGGCCGACGGCAAAGTCGAGGGCGCCGTGAGAGTGCGGGTCCAGGTCATGGTCGTGGTGGTGGTGATGGTCGTCCAGCAGCGGATTGACCCCCTGAAAGTACAGACTGTAGTTGTCCCAGTTGATGACGGCGATGAGCAGGTAGGCGAAGCTGAAGCCAAAGGTCATGCCCATGAGGAGGGCAAGGACAAAATTGCGCGACAGGCGCGACTCGACGACCCGCGTCGAGGACACTGAACTGGAGGCGGGGTGGCCCAGGGGCTGGTACGCCACCGAAGGGTGGTAGTGCTTCCCAGACATTGGGGGAAGCTGGAAGGCGCTACAGGAAAGAGAGAAGATGAAATGGATTGAACACGGGCAGTAGTAGAAACTTGAGCAGCAGTAGTGTGATTCAGCGTTGAACCAATGAGAGAAAGTGTCTCTCTCAATACTATTTACTGCAATAGTATCATTTCGAACAGCACTGGCTGACTCTGACTGGGAGCTGTACGGTACTACAGTGGCAGTTGGGTGAATAGCACGTGTTGCTTCAAATACCAACAGCAGCCGGTGTTGCACTTGTGGTTAGTCTGAAAAGAACAGAAGAGAACAGAACAGAGAGCAGTGCACACTTGAGCACGGGCAATTGATTGGATGGGAGTAAATGGATGCTGATTGAGCGTAGTATGCTGCTGATGCTGATGCTGGCTATAATGTCACCGTAGATGACATCTGTCTTGACAAACACAGTTTCTGTGTCCACTACGACTACAGACAGACGACGATGATGATGAGTTTGTTCGACAATTGGCAATCGAACTACTACTGCCACACTACCACCGATGACTACACACGTTGACTACGTGGAAATGGAAATATGGATGAGATGGACAAAGAGGGAATCATAGGTAATCAGCAACATTAGCTCATAACGGTACGCTACCACCACCACTCACACTGTACGACAGGGGCAGAGGCAGTGACAACGAGCGAGTGTGGTTCCCGTTTTGGTTGTCCCCTGCTGCTGCCGCCAGTTCTGCGACGAGTGATGATGAGACAAAACTATGTTGCGCTGGTGGTGGTGGCGGTAGTGCTCGCATTCACTGGTGCTCTTGTGGTAGTTGAGGCGACAGTGTTTCCAATTTGATAGGGGGACACACACTGCACCAGCATTCAATAAAAGTAGAAGTCAGTGCTGGTGGTGGCTTTGTGTGTGCTGCTAGTGAGGTGCTGCTGCTGCAGTTTGTCGAGCGTTAGCTACGACAATGCTCTGCAGAGTTTGGCAGCTGACAGCAGCAGCAGCAGCAGCGGACGCCAAATGGCAACACATTTTACGAGGAATATACATTTTCATTACTTAATGATAAACAGTTCAGCAAAAGTTCAGTGCCTGTGCTCTAGTATCCGCTGCAAAGTAGGCTGCAGCAGCAGGGAAAAAGTAAAATCTGACCGACTACAAAACAATGAACTTTTGCTGGCCATTCGCGGAAGATCTCCGCCTCTGGATCCACCGCTCTGGCAGCCAGTGAGAGTGTGTGCATGAACATGCAGCAGCAGCGGTGTGCAGTTCACCAGCAAGCGGACCGGTAAAAGATTATCATCAATAGTGGTGGTGGTGGTCGGCAGTGGTTGTGGCTCTGGCTTCGGCACCATTATTACAGACAGCAGGCAGGGCAAGTGCAACTGTAATTGCAACAGTTGAGCAAACCTTATTTCGCTGATTGTTTCCATTGGAGACAACGGTGCTATACTGTCGCCGGGTTGTACAGTATGCGCGCAGGTTTTGGTGGCTGGCTGCTCAGCTAAACATTAAACACACAAGCAGATAAGAGATAAAGTAAGGCGCTGGACTACTGTTGCTGCTGGTGAGTGTGGTGGTGCTGGAAGTCTGGGCAATCTTATCGAAGCCCTCTGACCTCGCGGAAGATGAAGATGACTACACTGTTTCTAGCTGAACATACACAGGAGGCTACCCCCTCCTCAATGAAACGTATTTTCCAATTTGTGAAATGATTTTTTTGGTAGCACAGAAAATCATTTGCAAAAGGTATCTGTGCTGTGAGGCGCCCGAGGCGAACAGTAGTAGTCCAACACGAGTGACCGAATAAAGAGTGTGCAGGAAGCCGGTGAAAAACAGACTACTAAAAACAGCCTTAAAAGACTCAGCACAGCAGTTGAAAGACATTGTCATTAGAGGTAATGGCGTCAGTGTGGCGTGGCATTTCTTATGATTCGATTAGTGCACTTCAAACTTGCAAACAACTGCTGTACTACTACTATTAGGGTCGGTACTGTCGGTACTGAGAAAAAACAAAGAAAGTGCACAATATTCTTAATTGCCTTTTTTGACCGCTCTGCATGGGCGTGATACACACAAGAGGAGAGTTTGATGTGTGTGTGACTGCTGAATAGGGTAGAAAATAGAGAATGTTGTCGCAATAAAAAAAACTGGCAAATTGGTTGGCAGCGCCTGAATTGAGGAGGGGAAACACTGCAAGTGCACGATAACGCACCTACACAATGACAGCGATCGTCGACGTGCTAATTAACAAAGAGACACAAACATAATCACACTCTGAATTCCGGGAAGTGCAAGTGAGAATTTAACAAGTAGAGATGCTTCACGTTGACAACCACCAAAGAGAGACAATGTAACAAAATGGCTGGCTACCGAACTCGATTAGCGTTCAAGTGAGGTGAATAATGAGATATATCTATCTGGTGGTATCTCGCCAGTCAGACAATATTTGCTCATGGTAAGCCCATAGTACTTAATGAATGAATGAATGAATGGACAGCGAATGAAGTAATTATTTGGTAAGCAAACAACCGCTGAACGAACAGAAGAGGCTGCAAAAAGAGAAAGAAGAGGCAGTGTATGGCACTCAGTAATAAACCGCCAGCGTCAAGCTGTCTAGACGAGAGAAGACTGTAAGTTAAACAGAGGCAAGAGGCTGCTAATTGGAAGAACTGTTGTCAGCTGCGAATTCAATTAAAAGTATTGATACCAGCAGTTGATGAGCAGAAGATGGAAGGCAAGGATGGAAGGCGGTGCACAGTAAGCACACAGTAACCGATTCACAGACCATCGCACCCTGTTTGGCAAGTGAAATGTGCCATGAAACGCTAAACAATCTCTCTGTATCTCAATATTCAGTGTGACTGCTAACATGGCATATAAATAAATGGATACACAGTCAAAAGGTTAAAGTTCGCGCAGTGCATGCAAATAAATGTCCGTGTAAAGAGCGTCAAAGCGGAATGAAGCAGCAGGAAATAACAAAACATACCGAAATAGAGCAGTGCAAAACTGGTGCTGATCACAATTGGTTGAGAAGGACTAAGTACGTAGTGGAGTAGTGGTGGTAAGTGAGTTCAACAGAGAGAAATGTCCATTGGGGGATGGATTGGGAATGTATTGATGAGTATTTCGGATTGGATTGGATTGGTTACTTTTTTGCTTTTTATAAATCACAAGTGGAACGAATTGTTGTGGCGAGTGGATGGCAGAGTGGAAGGCTTCGCAGAGTTAAATTGAGGCCTGGAAATGAGGCGTGCGAGGCGTTTGATCAGTGTCAGTAGTGATTGGCATTGGACTGCTGAACTGCTGGTGAGGATCACAATTTATCCGCTGATCGGTCATGTAATGAGGCTCGCAGAAGACTGAGGTGTGGAGGAGGAAGCCCGCCGAGAGGAGCTGATGATGAACTGGTTGAGCCAGCAGCACCGAATGAAAACGAACCAGAGAGTTGATTTTTCATTAGGCATTTTATGGCAAAGTCATATCTCATTGGTGTCCTCATATGTCTGGTGCTCATTCCAGTACGACAACACCAACAATAATAGATCGCACCGCCAGCCATCGTGAACTGTGGTGTAGAGTGCGAATCGGTGCTAAGAGGAGGAAGAGAAGAAGAGGAGAAATTGGTATGTCATGATGCCGAACTGATAGACTAATGTGATGGGTGACAAGTACCTTTTTCAGCGAAGTATCCCCAATCTACTTTTGCCGCAGCTGCTGATAGTGCTGAAGTGTCGGTGGTGATTGTACCGCTAAAAAAAGAAATAAAAAATGTTGAGATTGCAAAGTCTGAGGGTCGTCTGTTGGCTGGTGTAATCTTACCTAACCAGGGTCAGTAAAGATGGACCTGATTGAAAGAATCAATAAATAAATAAATGAAGCAGACGAGCGGCGTGCAAAAGGTAAACAAAGCAATGTGTGTCTGTGTGTGATCTGAAGGGTGACCAAAGAGGGGAACCCCGATGAGATCACATCGACCACCTGCCCGCTCAGTCCACTGCCTGGTGGTGGTGGTGGTGGTGATGGCGGCAAGGTGGACTGGCTGGCCAGTGAGGATACGCGCTACGAGCGCATCTTCACGGGGACGATGCTAGCCGCTGGCGATCGCAAACCACCGCATCCAAGTGTACAGGCAGTCGAAGTCAGCCTTCACAGTTGTTCAGTTCACACTGTCCACTACTACCTGCATTCCCTTCCACTAGATGGCAAACCGGTCTTTGACGTTCGTTGACGAATTTTCGAGCGATTGAATTTGAGGTATCAAACGCCTGAGATTACCCATCAGGAAGTGCTGCTTTCAGCTGAAAGTGAGATGCCCTTGGATAATTTTAAAAAAGGAGAGAGAAAGAAATGTAAGACTTAATTGAGGCCAAGATCATCGCAGCCACTAATCTGCGCTCTTCTTCTTCTTCATTCGAAGAGCAGATCAGTTTTTCCACTTGACTGTGCATTAAAGTTCTCTTGCACATTGAAATTATGTAGTTCTATTTCGTGTCCATTGCATTGTTCTCTTCCACTCCGAAGCAGAAGCAGCAACAGCATCCGAATCGCTCATTGTCTAACCTACTTAGTAGTTGCAGAATGATTACCGCCATCATTCAAAGTGACCGTTTCAAAGTGGAGTGAAGGAAGAAGTGAAGAAGAGCCCATCACCTTTGGTTAAGAGGCTTTTGAGGCTACTTTGAGGCAGTCATTCAGCAGCAGGAGAAGCAGCAGCAGCAGTAGTAGTCCGCCAGAAGCACCTGCTCCCGTCTCTCGTCAACGCTTCCAATCGGTGGCCAATTATGTGCACTAAATGCTCTCTCCCTCTCCCTCTCCCGCTCATCGGGCGAGTACACATGTGAGCGATCTTCAGAGTATAGACACTTCCCATTATTATCCAGAGTAGCTCCCACTGCACACAGACACACCGTGAACGTACTCCTCCGTTCATCTCACGAGGGAACATCACCCCCCAGTAATCGCTGATTAACCCGACTAGGGTAT
>JAALOO010000654.1_pt2 | contig 19961 bp, 19 predicted proteins | sample 7257641 | NCBI WGS metagenome assembly JAALOO01 (sample SAMN14085613, study PRJNA598686) | mite metagenome | biome: ENVO:01001000; feature: ENVO:01001002; material: ENVO:01001226; isolation source: single female mite from University of Michigan culture on fish food culture... ...
AGCTCCCCTTCCCTTCCCTTCCCTGCCGTCCCTGTCTGTCGTTCGGGTACAATTTGCCCAGTTCAACTTCACTGACACACAACTCTTGCGACGAACAACTCAAAGAGCAAACAGCTAAACTTTGCACTATTTCTCGAGTCTCCTCTTTAGAAGAAGAAGAAGAGGCGCCCAAGAGTTAGTCTTGAACAGTTTGCAAACGTATTGTCAAGTGAAAATGTATTAATCAAACAGAAACACAAATTTTTAAAAAGTGTTAACGTAGCAGTTCTTGAGAAGGAGTGGAGAGGAAAGGAAAGCTGACACAAGGCTCAATGCTTGCAAGTGAAAAGTGTTGAGTGTGAAACGAAGGAAAAAGAAGAAAACACGACAAGCGATGGGGCAAAAGTAAAAGAGTGAAGATGTCGGGCACATGAAGCAAAGGGGAAGGGGTTTTTGCCTGACTGGTGTTTCCTAACTTCCTTTCAGTGTGTGTGTGTTTTCAACGTCTTCCAAAAACTAATGATCACCTAACCAAACCGAGCAGTGAACATTGAACCTAAGGGCTGCAGCAGCACCAGGCCTTAGCAGTAGGAATGAAAAGAAAAAGTACAAATTAGACGTAGGCGGCTGCATCAGCAGCAGTTTTGAGGTCGGGTACAAATTGAGACTGACTGACTGTGTGCACTAGTACTGAACATTGTGTCTGTGTTGTTGCAGTGTTTTTCTTGTTTGAAGTTATTGCAGTAGTCAAGTCAGTGGACCAGGCCCGGCCAGCAGCAGCAGCACTGAATGACTGCTGGTCCGTAGTGGCCAGTGGTGGTGGTGGTGGTGGTGGTGCCCACTGAGCAAATAGCAGACAACAACAGCAGCATACCTCGATGGACCAGGAGGGAACGCACTGAACGCTGAAATTCCACTGAGCATCAGCAGAACACACTGCACAGTTGCAGCAGGCATCCCTCTTCTTGGCTTGACAGCGGCGCTGACAGCAGCAGAAGCAGCAGCAGTAGCCCTAGCCGACAAGTCTGCCGGAATGCAGACGATTCAATTAGTGAGAAGGCATCCGAGAAATGTTTGCTTACCGCCATTGCCATCGATCAGCCACTCAGGTAGCCACCACCATCACCAGCAGCAGCAGCAACTGATCTTGCAAGTCTTCGCATTGCTTTCCCCTCTGACTTTTCTATTTTTCCTGCCTGCTGATCTGTTGACTGGGCAAATAAACAGCAGCAGCTGCAGAAACTAAAAGAGACTGAAACTGGGACTGCATTACGTAATGGCCGTGCACTTTGCTGTGTGTGGCTAACTTCATAAAAGTCAGGCATGCTTTGTGTGTGGTGGTAGTTGGTCGGATGTTTGCCAGAGCCTGGCCAGGCTTGTTCTCTTTATCTTATTTTTTCTTTTTTCTGTTTTATGTTGTTTTCTTCAATGTTGTTGTTGTTGCTAGTAACATCACGAGAGAAAGTGTTTTGCTGATTCACTCTCCGCAACACAATGCCTTTTAAATTAAATTTTCTTCAAGTGCAAGTTGCAATTTGAGATGAAAGATGCTTCTAGCTAGCGGTGAATGAACAAAAAGAGACGGCATACAACTGAGAGCAACTGGACACGGCATTGTTATCTTTTTTACCTAAAAAGATAATTGTCTGATTGAGCAGAGTATTAAATTTAGACCCAGTTATTTTGGTGTGCACTTTTGAGGTATAAAAAATCTGGGCACAAAAAATCCCGCTTATTTTCAAAGCAGCGACTATGTCGACAGTAGAGGTGTAGGCATGATGTGCCAAAATAAATTGACGACAACGATTTATTAGCGGAATTTGCAGTAATAGGGCGCCATTAGCAGATATTGATACCCAAATTCCTTGCGCCCCAGTATGAATTGGCTTTTCGTTGCGCAGGCACACTGATCGGCGGTGCTATATGGCGGTACACCGCGGCACTGGCGCACTGCGTCACTGACTCTGTGGACGCCGGCCGCCTGTCTATTTTCACCAATGTGCAGTCGGCGGCTGGCTGCACAGTGCTCGTCGGCATGAGTCGGCAAAACACTCGCTCAGCAGCAGCAGCTCGGAGGCGGCAGCAGCAGCAGCTTTTTCATCTGACAAATCTTGTTGACGTTTCTCTCGCTACCAGCCGGTTTTGATTCTCCTTGACGCCCAGCTACTTCCTTTGTTCCAAGTGGCACCAGCACCAACAACGACAGCAGCAGCATGTTCCGAAACCAGTACGACAACGACGTGACAACCTGGTCGCCCCAAGGGCGCCTGCACCAGGTGGAGTACGCCATGGAGGCCGTCAAGCAGGGCTCCACCGCCATTGGCCTCAAGAACAAGGACTCCTTTGCGGTGCTGGTCGCACTGAAGCGCACCTTCCACGAGCTGGCCTCCTACCAGAAGAAGCTGATCCACATTGACGACCATGTGGGAGCTGCCATCGCCGGACTGACCGCCGACGGACGCATTCTGACGCGCTACATGCGAAATGAGTGCCTCAACGAGCGCTACGCCCGCGACGAGCCCATTCTCATGAACCGCCTGATGGTGGACATGGGCAATAAGATGCAAGGCAGTACCCAGCGCTACGACCGCCGCCCCTACGGCGTCGGCCTGATCGTCGCCGGCTTTGACCAGAACGGGCCGCACATCTACCAGACCTGTCCGTCGGCCAACTACTTCAACTGCAAGGCGATGGCCATCGGTGCCCGTTCCCAGTCGGCGCGTACCTACTTGGAGAAGCACCTGGACACTTTCCTCGCCTGTGGTCGCGACGAGCTGGTGAAGCACGGCCTGTTGGCTCTGCGAGAGTGCCTGCCCAATGACACTCAGCTGACGTCGCAGAATGTATCAATTGGAATCGTCGGCAAGGATTTTCCCTTTAAGATCTACGAGGAGAACGAGGTGGACACGTTCCTGAAGCAGTTGACAGAGGCCGAGCGAAAGGGCCGCAGCACTCAGCCGCCGCCACCGCCGCCTCATGGACCATCCGCCGCCGACCAGCCGCCTCGTGCTGGTGAATCAATGGACGTGGACGATGTGCCTCGTCCCGCTGATCCGGCCACAATTCCGCCACAATAATTTATCTCGCAAGTCCCTCTATCCTTTGAAACCTCTGTCTTTTTCATTCTTTTTATTGTGAACCCTTTCAGGATAGCCCTCCTTTCACACACCACCTTCCGAGAGTAAAGTGAGATTGCCCATAGAGATTTTTATTCTTCCTTCGCAGACTCACACATATTATTTAATTCCTCTGGAGACTGTGTAACAGCACCACCACCACGTTTCGCTAACTGTCCAATAAATGTTGATTGTGTCCAGTCCAGTTTTGTCCAGTCTTGTCGGGCACCACCACCACCAGCAACCCCGTGAATTACCCATTTTCGTTCATGAACCGAAGGATTACGCCCGTCAATGAGAGAGTAGTTGGGACCGCCTGGTTTGTCTGCAGCGAATGAGAGAAATCGCTTTTTAATTCACGCCAATTGATAGATTGCTCGGTGCTCACAGTTCGACGCTCACAGCATCATCGGTCCTGGAACAAGGGCAGAGGCGGCAGCAGCATCGGCAATCTATTAACAGCGGACAGCCGTGCAGTGGTTGATTACTTTTTAATTAGTGCCCTCAGTCTGGCTGCCAATCAATTTGCATCGAACACTCTCTGCTGATTGTCCACTGTGACTTGCACTGTGGCTGGTGGAAGAGGGGACAGTAGTGCTTCTGCTTCCTCTTTCGGCACAAATGTGCCGAGCAGCAGTAAATATGGGCAGCTGATTGCTGCAAATCGATTGCTGTCCCGCCACTGGCCATCATTGAACAGCATCAGCAGTAGAAGTAGTGTACAGACACTGGAGAGTGTCCACTTCACTTGGATGGTTTTGCCGACTACTGAAGGGCATCACTACCACTCAAAACTGCCAATATCCAAAAGTGACCAGCACCGGTCACTAGTGCAGCCAGGGAAGACCGAGTGCTCACTTGCTGAGTGCCCTTCTTCTTCCTCATCCTTCTTCTTCCTAAAGAATAACATTGTGTAGATGAGGGTAATAGAGAGAACAGGGACAGGTTGAGCATCAATTATTGAACGCCGTGGATAACACCGTAGAGCTGACCACAGTGCCAGAGCCAAACTAAGAAGATGCTCTTTTTCGAGTGCACTGCTACTCTTCTGTTGCCTTGCAGCATAATGAAAGTGCTCTTTCTGCCGTTTTCTGCACATTCCAACGATGTCGGGCTTCTTAAGCGCACCATCAACTTTGGATCAGCACATTCCCGGCTCTTAATTTGCATGGAAGAGGTGACACACATCGGTGTGGCACACATCAGTGCTGGAGCACCCACCAAATGGCGCATGATTGGGAGCAATAGCACTAACAGAGGCAGTGGAGTTTCATTTCAAGAATGGCACCGGCTCGAAGGCTCGTTACAGACAAAGTCAAGTGAGATTTGATTTCCCATTTCCCATTTCATCTCGTCCTTCCAAAAAGCACTATGAGGCACTTGGCAAGCTGCTGGGCCACTGCTCCCCTGGCTCGGGCGCCAATGATCAAACAAGCTGTTTTCTAAAGAAACCTAAAAAGAAAAGTGCACACTTTGTTTCTACTAAGCATTGGTATTGCAAAGTAAAGCACTACGTAAAAACTGTAAATGCCTTTCTGAAAAGTGTAGGCGTCATTCGGAATTGATCGGCTAGCCAGCCAGCTAATCTCGAATGATCGTCACGTGTCTAGGTGAATTCTTCACTTGTCTCTATTGCTGCACACAATGATTTTGTCTAAGGTGCAAAAATAATTATAGAATGCATCCTTGTATTAGCTACAAAGTTGTCTTATTCAAGATAGCCACACTTCCAAAACAGCACTGAAAGTTAAATTTTAGTCTACTCTACTTTAGCTTCTGCTTTTGCTGCTTCAACTCAATTGGAGTGCATTAATATGCCGGAGCTAATTTAAATGAAGACTGCTACTTTTTCAATGGCTGTTGATTAATTTACCAAATGGAATACCAACTACTACCACTGCTGCTGCTTCTGCTGAACACCACATCCACCACTGTCTGTTGGACCACTCTGTTCAACTTTGCACTAACTAACTAACAGTTTAAGTTAACTTGGCTATGCAAAACGACTGTCTGTCGACTGAAACTGTCGAGTTTTTGGAGTTTGAATTCAGCACTCTGTTGTTTGTGTAAGTGTGTGAGTTTTGGCATTGCAACATTGGCGCACTGAAGTAAACGCCACTGTCTGTTGAGACGCTGCACCAGAGTTGAGAGGCACAAGCGTACCCAGCGCAGACTGTGCACTTTTGTTGATCCATTAGTGCATTTGCATTGGCAAGTGGGCCACCCGGCCAATATACTACCAAAAGAATGAAGAAAACATCTAGATTGTTGAACGACCAAAAAGGAGCCAATACTTGCCAGTGAGAGTGCCGGTGCACCAAGGCCCGCTTCTCAATGAGGAAAGAAAAATTGCCGATCGGGGCCAGACGTTCACTCATTTCTTCATTTATTCATCCATTCATTCCAGCCAGTCTGCCAGACAGAGCAACAAATCGAGGCAGACGGCGGAGGCGGCAGCAGCAGCCGAACTGTGATTAGCAGCCGTCTATCAGCAGAACAGCAAAGATGGAATCGACGTCTGATTTGATTTGATTTGATTGCATTACCGCCTCGCGCACACTGCCCTAAATCGATAACACTTGCCTCCATTTGACGCCGTTTCCCCATGCATCAGCCCTTTCTGATTTGGGCCATAATCGAGATTTTTTTATGGCCTGTTTTACTCAATCCCCAGCAGTTTGTGACTTCATAGAAACTGCACCTTTTTTCGCTTTAGCCTCGGCCTCGATCGATGTGTGTGTGCGGTTTCATAAAATGGCCGTTTTGGTGTTTTGCGGTCAATGGCAATGAGTCTGATAGTCTCTGGCTAGTTGTCTGAATATGTCACTGTTTGCCGTCATGTCGCAGACCTAGTTTGCTGGTAAGCAAACAAACGTTAGAATATGTTTTCTATGGTGGTCGGCCAACGACACTGCAGTGTCGTACTTCTATTTTTAGTTTTTTCATTGCTTGGACTAGTTACTTTCATTTGCTACTAGGCTTTAAATTGGCACATTTACCCTCATTTTCTTTCTCGTTATATTTACTACTACATCTAACTGAATTAGAAAAGAGATTTATTTTTTCTCTTTCCCCTTTCGTTTCTGTTTTCTAAACAGGACTTATTTTCTTCTGATTATTCTCACTTGCCAAGTGCTAACAAATTGCATTGCTGTGTCGATAAATTTCCTTTTCTAAAGAGACTGGCGAAAAAAATAGTTGAAACTAAGTAAACTCTACATAAAATAATACTTTCTGTACAAATAGAGACACACACTAGTACCTTTTTTTTCTTCATTCAATCAGTGAGGTGATGATGATGGCAGGTAAAAAACAGTGTAAAGCTTACTTACTTGCGAAAAATTGTTTGCATGGTTGATGAGAGTACTCGTGACGACAGATAAAAGGGCACCAAAAGTATAGCAATGGCAAACCCAATTATTCAACAAATAAATTTTTAACAACACCTCATCTTGAACCTAATAATGTAGAGGTTGAAGTGATGAAAACCCAGGCACATGGGAGCCATATGGAAAGTATCAATCTTTAATGTTATGCCTCCTTTTCCTGGCGACACTGAGAAAGCAACCAAGGGCAAACTGCTTTCCCTATCTTTCCTCACTCTAAAACTGCTAAAAAGCACTGAAGCTCAACTAAATGAATCCAAGTCGGCAGTTCACTTGGTTCGTCTTGTGCACTGCTTCATGCAAACTAGTACGCTCACCTGCACATTCTCTGTGATTACCATTCTAATCTGGTCGATTTGAATTTTGCATTCTAAAAAAGCAGTCCCCTGAAAGGGGTAAAGAATGTCGCACATTTCTCGGAATTATTTTTAGCCCTGAAAAAAGTGCGCAACCCAGACACATTGGCAAACAAATTGGTGCATTTGAACCTGAGACCAGAAAGTACACACACACACCTGATTGGCAAACGCATTGTCGCTCTGGTACCCATTTTCAAAAAGTAATTAAATGAAGCTTTCCAGAACAGTAATAAGTTATCGATGGCAGCAAAAGTACACACAGTTGCACTTGCTCCCTATGTCTCTTCACATTTACTTTTTTTGGACCGAATTGCAAGCATCTGTCAGAGCAGACAGACACACTCTTACAGATACTTCACTGTAGAGTGTCAATTGAGAGTGCCAACAACCCTTGCGACACTGAACACTGCACACGACCTGCACATTAATTGAGTTGGGTAATTTGGCAACCGTGTTCACTGCCATTTACTGTTGCCCTTTTTTAGCAGCATGTACAAATTGGCTAGATAGACAATGGCAAGCTGAGGGTGGCTGAAGAGTGTCAAAGTGTGGTAATTATCAGCAGCAGTTCTGGCGCAGCACTTTTCAGATCGAGAATCTCCTTTCCTATTTGCTGTCACCCTTAGTACCACTGCTTCTAGTAGCCTTGTTAATCGCAATTTTAAAATGGTAATACTGTCTCAATTTACTGATTTACTTATTTTTTCTGGGCAGCAATTTTCCTTTGACACCGATGCTGACAAGGGCTTCTTGTTAAGCAAACGAAAAGCGCTTTCCATTAGCATTTTGCAGCTACTTTGAAACTGTTAAAAATTGCATAAAGTTCAATTTGTAGTTATTAGCAGTAGTAGTTAAATTCAAGTTAAACAAAGACAAACTATTCAAAACCTTTTTTGACAACACAGTAAATAAGCAAATTAATTAATTGCCCACCCAGTAGCAGCAGTCAAACATCACTTCAATCTGACTAATTCATAATTTATTAATTCATTAATAAATCTTACCAATTTCACTCTTTTGCGGGCGCCCAGTGGTGCGCCAGTGGTTTCCGCTGCTGCTGCTGGTGATGATACCGTTTCTGTCATCGATTAATTATCTTTGCTGTCAAGTGCTGTTTCCAGTGCAACTCAGCTACACCAGGGCAAAACTCGTTTGATCTTTTTCATTTCTAAGTATCTTTGTCTGTGCATTAATTAGTCGCTATCAAGTTGATCTTGCAGACAGTTGGCAACTTGACCGCAAACTATTGTGTTGCCCAGAACTGTCTTGAGACGGTGCTGCTGCTGCTGCTACACTAATAAGAGTAATTAATCGAGCTGGTCGACAATCAAGCAGCTAGGAAATTTTGTGCAATGATTTTGAGCTTTTGAAGTTGCTCAAAAATGTTCTAAAGCGGAAAGCTGTCACTGTGTCGTTGTTCGCATTACTTTTGCAAAATGAAAAGATTGTAACTAGCTGAAAAATGCGCCGCTCAAAGTGGAAAAAGTTGAACCTTTGTCAAACATCCATTGTACAGCTCGGCCAAATTTTCAGAACTAGTGATTTGATTGGCCAATCGGGTCGATGGGTCGATGATTTTGCAGCAGTCGCAGCCGGTTTCACTGGTGTGCTGGTTGTTGCCACCACTTCGATGGCACTCAAACTGCGCTGACAAACTGCCGAGCATCGAGCCAATCAATGCTGAGCGAGTGCCGCAAAATAACTCTTTTTCAACCCATTCCTTTTTCAAAATGGAAAATGGAGAGTTGTGTGAAACCCAAGTTGCAAAGACAAAGCAGGCGTCTTTGCAGGCGTCTCTGGCACTTCAGCAGAGCTCTCACACACTCACCAGACCACACGCCAAATTAGCGTTTGCCAGCGACGGCAGTGGCAGTGGCAGCCCCAGCACACTGGCACCAGCAGTCATATTCAGTGGAGCAGGCTTTGATTAATGAATTCGCGATCTTATCTTAATCAATTCGAGCTCCTTCCTCCACATAATACAAATTTGTGTGTCTGCTGTGCTGTGCTAGCTGTTCTGCCTAGTTGTCATTGAGCAGCCATTGTCATTTTCTCCTCTTACACGCTCTCTCTCTTTCTTTCTCACTCGACACAATTTCTCTCCGTCAAAATCTATTAATGGCCAATGCTCAAACTTATCGCGATAATTTTAAATTAAAACCATCTATTATATCTTTCTCTTTCTCGCACTTGCTGGCACTCTCTGGTTCTCTCTTCTCCTGATGGCAGTTTGTGCCGCAGCAACAAACGAAAGCAGTGAACGACAACGCCATCCAACTTTCTCCAACTATGTGAGATTTACTTTCAAGCTCAATTTCTTGAAACATTTTTTCTGCCATTTTGCCTTACTACGTTGAGGAAATAATCAAATTATTTGTGCATTAATAACTCCACACACTGCCGATTCTTCATCTTCGTTCGTAATATCTTTGTCGTCTCTGGTGCATGTGTGTGATGATGGCAGCAGCATCAAATTCAGTGTCTTTCTAGGGCACTGACTCACTCACATGCATACGCGCTCTTGAGCATCAGCTCAATTCAATGGAAGCAGCATCGGCAGCCGCTCATCAGCGCATCAATTGCCCAGTGGCCCGATTCGATTCGACACCCCAAATTGGTAATTGCCCACCCCCACCCTTCACTTTTTGGTAAAGAAATGTTGTTTCCTTTACTTGGTAGTTTCGTCTTTGTTTCTCCTCTTGCCTCTTCCGAATCACCATCCACATTTCTCCTCTTTACTGTTTTTATATCTAAATAATGTTGATTGCTTGTAATCAACGACAGCTTTGCTGCATAGCCCACTACACCTTGCATCAAAGTATCTGCTGCACAGTTTGTCGGCAGCTTAATTGCCAATTGGAGAGTTATTGCCTCAGCGGCTGCTGGCCGCCGCATCAGAGTGCACCTTTACACAATGCACATTTGCATGGATGCGCGGACTGTCAGTTTGTGCCTATGTTGTTGAAGTAGGGTTGGCTCCAGTGGCTTTCTTCCTCTTCCTCTGCTCTTTCTAGGAAGTAATGGCCGATAAATCACGGCAAATGCCTAATGCGTCTTTGCTAGAGTGTCTGTGTGTGTTTATAAAGAATCGCTCAGGTTTCGCTAAATGGCACATATTTAAAGTGTTAAGAGCTAAATTACATTGTATTATGCATCGATTCACTTGACTGTGTTTTTCGTAGAACACTTTGAATACTGCTGGTGCTGGTGCTGCTGCTACACAACTGCTTAACATCTTACCGATGCTGCTGCTGTGCCAATTTAGCCACCAGTTTTTATTATTGCCTGGTAGTGTCTGATGGTACTTTCTGATGCCTCCTTTTTTATGCAGTTGTTCTCTGGAATAGGACATACTTTGCCTCGAAGAAGATGATGCTGAGGCAAAAAAAAGTGAATGCCATGAAAGGGGGTACTAGTGGTGGTGATGAACATTGAACAGTGACTGGCACACTGACTAATGCGAAACACATCTTGTGAGGCACATCCATCAGTGGAACTGCTGCTGCTGCTGCTGCTGTTGCCCTATCAGCCAGACGACAAAGTACATCGAATGGAAATTGTCGACAAAAACGACGACGACAGCAAACTGTCTCACTTTCGCTCTTTCTCTCTACTTCACTCTAACCAGAGTGTATATTGTTCTTGGCTTTATTAGAGACAAACTGGCGTGTGTATGTGCGTTGCTACTGCTAGCACTGTATACTCTGCAGAGAGTTCGAAGTTAAGATGAACAACATCAACGATGTGGGGAAGGGAAAAAGGGGAGAAAGAAAGCACTGGTGCAGCTGCAACACACTTCGGCCCAGTCTACTTTGCTGCTAAGTAAACAACAATAATAGTAGTACAGTAGTGCAGTGCAGTGCGACAAATCAAAGCAATAAGTGTTGATGAATTTATTGTCAGCGCAAATATTCTTCTCATTTATAACAGAGAGTGAAAGCGGGTGCTTGAGTGTGCCACTGATGAAGAACTGTTTTCTTACTTCCTCACCCACGCTTCTCGTGACCTCGGCTGAGCATTTTTGAAGCTGTCCAAATAGATATTTAATAAAAAGAGAACACATAAATAAGGAAAACTTCCAAAGTCAACTTCAACGGTCCATTTGCACTTGTTGTCCCGCCCTCACTTACACACAAATACAAATAAATTAACGTCTAACGCAAGTCGATTCAGTTGTTGGGTCGATTTGATTGTTCCTGGTGCTGGTACTGGTGCCTAGGCAATGTTACATTTTTACTTTGATTTGTCGATTGCCGCCGCTGTTTCAGAAACAGCAGCTACAGCACTCAACATTTCCTGCTAAACAGCTGCCATTCGGGGGTGAATTTACCCTCGCTAAAAGCATACACTCTTTCACCAGAGAAAAAGCTCAGAGCAAACAAAATACACTCCATTGACTCGACCACACGAGTCAGTCAGTCAGTTGGTCGTGCGAATCACCTCTCAGAATGGTGGTGATGGCAAAGCAGCATCACCGGGCAGCTGTCTGATAAGAGGCATGTCTTTGCTTTCTACAGAGTGTTTGAAACAATTCGCAGGGAGTGCTCTTCTCCTGATGATGATGATGCAAGCACTGGTGGGCTAGTGCTGGTGTTGGCAAATCGCTGGCGCCGATTACTGAAATTTTTTGTGGCACGACCAGTCACTTTAAAGCCATCATTGTGTGTGATTGTCTGCCTCTCAAATGGGCCGAGCACAGAAAACAGCAGCAGCAAGCTGAAGACTAGGCCAGACGAACACATACATTGGTGATTGATTGAAGGAAGTGCTGTCTGCTGCCTCTCCTGGTGCACTACTGCCATCACTGGACTGATAGGTGCACCCCCGCCGTTTTTGTTGTTGTTGTTGGTGATGGTGGTGGTGATGGTGGTAGCCACTGTCGTTGTCTCTTCTTAGACTGTGGCGCCCACCTAATTGATCGAGTACTCCTTTGCACTGATGCACCGATGCAAGGGCGACCACACAGCTGCGGAGGAGGAGGATTGCTGCTTCACCGTCGTAATGTGTCAAATGCACTGCATATGGACTTTTATATTATTTCTTTTTTCAACTTTTACTTGCAGCGCATTTTTTAGTCAGTAAGTTTCACTTGATCGTTTTGTTCTTTTGCCTCGTTTCTTTGGTGAGCACTCCACGCTGCCATTAAGTGTGTGTGCATCGGCGGGCCATCACCTTCTTTTTAGTCTTCTTCTTCTCTCTTTAAGCATATTTTTCCAGGCGTCTTAATGCACCACCAGGGACCAACTGGTGATGCAGCCTCATTTCGATCACTCGGGGCATCACCATGGCACCACCGGCTGAAATGAGAATGAGAAGAGCTGCTCCAGTAAAGTACTCAGCCCAAATCAGCCATTTACCCATTTCATTTTCTTCTTTTGCCTTCCATTTTTCCTGCCCTCTTTCAAAAGTGGCTCATAGGCTTTTGGTTTCCAATTTTTCACTTGCAGGGCTAATTTAAGGCGACAAATTTCATCTTGCGTAATATCACTTTGATGCCTGAACTTTAGTGATGTGTTCTTTGTGCGTGGGTTTTGCAAAGTTTGGAAATTAAAAATCAAATCAATTGATTGCTCAGTGATAGTAGTGGTGGTGGCGGTCAATTTTACATCAACAATAGCACCGTCTTGTGTTTCTCAATTTCTGTAATTTGCAACCATCATCATCTGAATCACCACCACCACTGGCACTAGTTTTAGTACTATTGCCTCTCAATCGCCATTGTATTACTCATTAACTGGAGGATCATAATCGCACATTATCGCACAGATAAAGTGCACTGTAGTTCAGAGCTGTTTGTGTTCAGTGAGTACTTTGCTGCCGCATCATGTCATTTATTTTTGTCGTAAACATTTCTTCGTCTCTTCAACTTTTTGTTGTTTGCTTAATTCTCTTTCTCAGCCTAACTCGGGTGCTTGGGTCTCTGCGGTGATGATGTTGATGGTGGTGGTGGTGGCTCTTTCGGGCAGTGCCCATTTTTTGGCCGCAGAATGGCACACACACTCACACTGAGGCTGACTGTACGGCAGCACCACCAGTGCACTTGCACAAACAGGCAATGGCATTTGGTTGCAGTAGTTTTAGCAGCAGCATCAGTAGCACTGCAGTCATAAGGGCGAGTCATCAAGCATATAATAATTCAGATTAATTCAAAGCTAGTTAACGGCGCTGGCAATCGAGTCACGACGAAAGCAGCCTGTAACTATTCTCTTCCTCTCCTTCTTTCTCGGTTTCTGTGTCGTTCGCCGGTTACTACACACACATACACATCGACTACGACTACGACTACACCCCCTTTGCCCCAGTGCTGCAGACGGCCGTTGTTAGCTCAAGCGGCAGATTCACCCTGCTCGGGAAAGAGTAATTAACAGTGAGAGGGAGCAAGAAGCAAAGAGACTGCCACTTTTTCCTCTTTTTTCTTCTTTGCCTTCTCCTTTGAATGAACAGACAGACAGAGCGAGAAAATGAGTAGTAAAATAGAGCGAGAGAATCGGAGAGAATAAAACAGAGGACAGTTGTCGCACTGGAAACATTGCCATGTGTGTTGGCTGCTGCTGGTGATCATCATCAACAGCAGCACAGCAGCAGCACCATCATGAATCGTTGTGCATCGGAATGGTTATTAAAATTGTTTTGATTTCTGCTCTTCTTATTAAACTTCTATCAGAGAGAATGAAAATGTGAACGAGAAAAAAGAATAAAAGGGAAAGAGAGAAAGACGACACAACGTGATAAGATAAGCGAGTGAACGTCGGCGTCGGCAGTGGCGGCCTTGAGTGAGGCAACAATTAATAATGAAGTCACAGTTGGTCGGACTGCTAGTTCCAGCAATGCTCTGACTGTGTCTCCATTTGGCGATGCAGTAGAACTCTCTATTACTACTGCCACTTTTTTATTTCTTTCTCGGAGAAGCCGGCAAAAGGGGGAAGAAAGTGAGTGAACATCAGTGATGCCACCAGTGCACTTCTATCTTCTATTACACTGTGTCATACTCTTTCATTTTCCCCACACTTTCCCTCTTTCCCTTTTGCCTGCCACTGCCAGGCACTGAGGAAGAATCGGTGACATATTCCGCGCGCGCCAATAAAGACGTTCTCATTTGGAGCTGCCGTTCTTCTGTCGCCGTACAGTAGCACACACACAAACACTGCTTTGCTTTGCGCTATCTCTTCAAATAAATGTTTTTTCTGTCTAAAAATATGTGGGCTTCCCCTGACCGGAGTAGAATGAAGATGAAGATGAAGATGAAGATGAAGACGAGCACTACTACTGTTACTGCTGCTGTTGCTGTCGTAGCTGCTTCTTCTACAAAATGATAATTAAAAGCACATACAACAAAAAATACTGTGTGTCTTGTACGACACATTAATACACTCACAAAAACACATGTGTGTGAATACGGTTCTGCGAGAGTTGTTGGCCCTCTTGAGTAAAAAAGAAACGCTTTGCGATAAATATGTATCACCATCACCACCACCAAGTGTGCTTCAATTAAGGACAATTCGCAACAGCAGTCGCAAAAAAACTGGTACAGCAACGGCCCAAATCGGTGCTACGCTTAAGACGCTTAGAAGTGTGTGTGTGTTTGTGTGAAAGTGCTCAAGTGCCAAAAAATGCGGAACAGAGAGGATTTTGGGCACTCACCATCTCCAGAATTTGACGCACCTCTCGTGTGCCTATCTGTACTGTGCCATTCGATTGTTTGTTTGTTATTTTTGCTGCTGTTTCACAGCTTTTCCACAGAAGTTGTTGTCCTTTTCTTTGAAATGTTTTCCTTTTTCATTCCGTCTTCTTCTCCACTTCTCAACTGTTGGCCAACGTTGTAGTGCGCAATTATAACGTGACATCTGCCTTCTGTAGCCAATTTGCCCGCCAACGACGACGACACAACTGACGTCGACCGGTCAGAAGAGAGCTTAGGGCTGAGAGAATTAGAAAGAAAGTGAGTGTACTTGGACGCCATTTTATTCAGTTTTACATTTGCGTTGATGTTTCTCTCCTGATGACGATGATTCTGTTTGCTGCACGCCGGCGACAATCGTCCTGACCCATCACCGCCTGGGCATATTGCTAATGTAAATGGGTGTTGTCCATTGCTGACCATTGACATACATTACCTACAACAACAACATCAACTTGCACCACCACCATCATCTTCAACACTTTATCCGCCTATCAACAGCAGCAGCAAATGGACCAAAACTCTCAGGTCCTGTCTTGTCGATGTCACAGCATTGTCAGACTACTCTTGTCTCCGACAGACAGTTCAAGACTTGAACTTCAAGTGCAAACATTCACAGGCCCATGTTCAAAACACTGCCGCGCTCGCCGCGCCCTCTCCCCTCTTTGTACGGCAGCAGCAGCGGTTGGCGGTGGCGGCGCTGCTGTTTTTGCCCCCACACTGGAGCCTTAATTTGATTACGCCAAATTTCATTTGCTCCTCACTTCAGTGATTAGATCTGAGCATTCTCTCTCTCTCTCTCTCTCGCTCACTTTCCCCTTTCTTTCTTCTTTCTTCGCCGCTTTCTGGTGCAATGCAGCATCAGCATTGTGTCCAACTCTCCGTCTGACTGTGTCTGTGCCATCGATCTGTCCCATTGACTGGAAATATTCAATTTATATTCAAATGTAATGCAAACTTTTCAGTGCAAACTCTTTCCCCTCTTCATCTTTTTCTTATTTTCACTCCACTTTTCTCCTTTTTCTCTTCACTAGTGCCCGGCTGGGCTTGCTTTGCAGCCGCTGCCGCCGCCGTTGCGTTCACACCATTTGAGTAGCTTTATTTTCAAATCGCTGCTTGATTATGATAATGTTGTTTATGATTCTTGCAGAACTACTGCACACACTCACTCACTCACTCAAAATCTACTTCAACCAGCACTACCACTAGTTCTGTGCACTCTTTCCTCATACGGCCATAATTATCGGCCGTGGTAATAATAATAGAAATGAAATTTAAAAAGGGGCAAATTGAATTTCGTTATTTCCATTGCAAAGTTTTTTCTTCCGTCATCTCTTCTCTACAATATGGCAATACTTTTTCAGCAAGTAATTAATGTCAGGGCGACTTGATCGGAGCTATTCTTCAGTTGTTTAAGTTTTGTGAAGTTGAAGGAGAGTACGAAGAAGTGCCCAAGAAAATTTCCTTCAGACGCCTTTTGTCTGTCTGGCTCGTTCACTTATTCTGCCCAATGAACCCATTAACATCGGATAATCCCACGCACTGTATTTTACTTTCTACTCTTCTTTTTCGTCTCCACTTTTCTTCCATCCTCTTTGCCACTATCGACCGGCACTCGTAATCTATCATCTCAACGAAGTGGTCGCTAATTATTTGCTACATATTAGCAGGAAAAGGACGAAGCGAGACTTTCTCCTTCTTCTTCATTTCCAAGAAAAGCGAGCGCCTTATTATTCGCCTCTGCTTCTCTTCTTCAAAGACTGTCTTCTTCCCTTTTTCTCTGCTGTTTGCTCATCGAATTGTTCAATAATAATTGAATTCTAATTCGAATCTAATTTAAAACATATTAAGCGTTAACGCTCTGCTGATCGTTTTGATGGCCAATCAATAATACGGCGAATTATTCAATCGCTTTAGTGCAGCTTCGTGATGCGCTGGGCCTTGCTGGTGCACTTGCTAGTGCCTGTGTCTGTTGACTGTCTGGGCTGGTTGGCAGTGCTGCGCTGAGGCTGCTGCTGATGTTGATGCAGTGCATTGAGTGCACCTTCCATCAGCAGTGCAGCTCATAAACTGGAGCAGTTTTCTTTACATTTTACTGCTGTGCATTCTGCTGCTGTGCATTCTACCTATCAGTGCTGCCTACCACCACCACTGCTGCATTTCATCTTCAATTCCTTCCCTTTTTCTTATTATGTTTTCATATATTTGAATTTTTCTGGAAACCGAAAGGCGGAAATTAATTCTCCTGAATTAATGGCCAGTTCGACGATGCGTTGAACGGTTGGCGGTGGTGGTGGTGAGGACGGTGAAAGACCGCGTAGATTGATAGAATTTGCTACTGCTGGAGCTCGATCTTCACAATTGGAAATTGAATTTCCTTCAACTCGGCAGTAACCATCTCTGCTGCTGCTGCTGCATTGCACTGCAAACTGATCAGCAACCGGCGCAGCTCATCATTCCACAGACAATCTTCTCCTTCTTCCTCTTCGGCTGCTACAGTTTGATGCACACATGCTACTAAACTAGAAAACTTTTAATTAGCTTTAAACTTTGCAACGAAGCAAATATATCGAATAAATAAAACATTTTGATGAAAATATTTAATTGAAATCGCCTCCTCGCGTCCTCTACTTCCTTCGCCCTTTTTTGCCAGACACTCTCCGACAAAAACGTGGGCGCGACCAAAATGTGTCTGATCACCACCACCATCACCACTGAAGACTGTGCTAGAGCTGAAAGAATTTAATTTGCAAGCAGCAAAAACATTTATTTTAAACGGGTCTAGTGCCCAGTGAAAAAAGAAAAGATAGAGTCTGAAAACTTTGCTCTCCTCGCTAGAGGAGTCCTTAGCTTTTCTTTCCTTTCATTTAGAGCTGTCCCACATTTTACACCCCACTTTACTTCCTTTTACTCTTTCTCCCTTACCACACATAGACACACAGACACAGACAGACCACTGTGTGGGCCTTCAGTAGGCCGCTGCCGCCGTCGTCGCCGCAGCAACACTTCACGTGTCAAAATGCTCGTCAGTGAGGGCGATTGACACGACAGTGCTGGTGCTGGTGCTGATGGCAATTGCCAATTCCGCTAGTTCCGCCTTGCAATTCTCTCGGTCGCCGTTCGCTGTTTTGCCGCCATTTGCGCCCGACTGCTTGTCGCACTCGTCGTCGTCGACGGCCCTTTTCGATTCTCGCTTTCTTTCGTTTTCTCTCTTTCACAACCGCCGTCGCCGTTTGAGAATGCCGCCGACGCTGATCGCCGATTTGCCTGCTGTTCAATCAGATAGACTGTCACTTTTGTGTGTGTGACTGTATTTGTGTGTTTGTGTGCCTTTAAGAGTTGTCTTCACTACTACTACTACTACTACTACTTCACTGCTCTACAATGCCTGCTTGACAGCGCTCAAATGAGTGAATGAGCGAATGAATGTTCTGTGTCGAGTGGCCGGCCACTTGCCTTCTTCTTCCTCTTTACTCTTGTTTAGTTCGTTCTTTTTGTTGTTCACTATTTTCAGTTTCAGTTTGTGGATTAACGAAGGCAACTACTTTTCTTTTCTTTTCTCAGCTAAACTACTCAATTCTCGCGGAACAGGACTTGCTGGCCACTGAACGATGTACAACTACAACTACAACGTCGACCACCACCACCACCACTTTAACTACGTTTACAACTTCAAAAATAGCTGCCCAACTATAGCCACCACCACCACCACCACCACCACCACTACTACTGATCAGGAGCATTCCAGCCCACTGTGAGACTGGAAGACCATGCTGAAGATGCGCCTCAGCGGCGTGTCCATCAGCAGCGATGTCGACGCTAGATGGTCACACCCTGCGGCGGTGGATGACACTACTAGGCACAAAGAACATACTTCGAGGACGCTTCATAGGCGACCGCCATTATTATCATCATCATCACCACCATCATTCTCATCACAACCTTCACATTCTCCTCAATCACTACCTCTTCCTCTTTGGTTACCACCTCCATCACCATCACCACCTCCATCATCACTACCATCATCGCCTCGGAAGTTATCTTTTTATCTGCTCACATATTCCTCTGCTGTAGCCCATCTCCTTTTATTTCTATTCATCCTCGGCGGATTCCTCTGCTCAACTGCCCGGGCCATGGCGTCCAGCCCATACGTCTCAGGTTGGTTTAGTTTTCTGATTGTATTCTCCCCCTTCTGCCCATACGTAAGCCTCAAACATCAGCCATGATGCATTATTTGGCACATTGCCTCTTATGCTATCAGTTTGGTCAAGCGACAAATCCTCAGTCGTTGTCGCCACCGCTGACCGTTACTATGCTGCTGCATCATTGTAAGCACACCATCGATCTGCTTGATTAGTCTCAACTTTTCAACTTTGGTGGTTTCTGGTGGCTGGCTAGCACATCGGTGATATCTCAATTGCCGTTGCTGCTGCTTTTGCTGTTTTGCACGCCTGTCAAGCGGCAACCCGCTGCCAGCCAGTGCCGCCTCACGTAATCAGCATATTTAATAAATAATAAGCGAGCCAATTAATCCAGTCAGGGCAATCATTAATTAATTAAGTTGAAGGGTAATTAGATTAGCAAATTGGGAATTCAGTGTGCAGTGCGCAGCGAATCAAAAAAGGAAAAGAAGGGATGGGAAAGGGAAGAGGGGAGGACAGTGTCGCAGTACAGCACCACCAGTCAACTTCTCGATTGCCGCCTGGTAGTAGTCATCTTTAATAAAGGCAAAAATGCAGCTATCAGCTTTAGTTCAGCTCACACTCATTAGCCTGCCACCACCAGCACCACCAGCACCGCATTGCACTGGTTTGCGGCTTGTGTCAGTTAAAAGAGAAAAAAGACAGCCAGAGGAGACAGCGACGACCAACTGACTGACTTCTCTTTTCTCCTCTTTTGGTGCTCTCTCACCCTCCTTTGCCTGCTCGTCCGAGTGTGGCCCAAAGAAGCCATTAATTAAGGCTCGAACGTAGCACTTTGCTAGATTGCTGGTGCTGGTGCTGCTGTAGTAGTTGTTGCGGCTGTCCTAATGGTACCGCGTTTGCATTCACAATCGGCCTAATAAATGCTGCTGATGCTGTTGTAACGGCAAACGACTGAGGCTATTGCTATTGCTGCTGCTGCTTTCATGGCTTCTTTTTTCTCTTTACCCACAACCCTTTACCACCACCACCACCACCACCCATCCCCTTTAACTCCCTCTCCAAATTAATTCGCCCATTAACCAAATCGACATCACCACTAACCACAACTTTTGTTTGGGCCTGTGCCATCGCATCTACCCTCTTGCCTTCTCATTTCTTTCATTGCCTTTTCTGCTTTGCCTTACTTTGCCTGGCCATCACGCAAACTCTTGAAGGAATTAAATTACCCGGAAACCGAATCGAAGACCAAACATGTAAGTGCCGCTTAGGCTTAGCTGGATAGATAGAGCTAGATAGCA
>JAALOO010001113.1_pt1 | contig 19961 bp, 16 predicted proteins | sample 7257641 | NCBI WGS metagenome assembly JAALOO01 (sample SAMN14085613, study PRJNA598686) | mite metagenome | biome: ENVO:01001000; feature: ENVO:01001002; material: ENVO:01001226; isolation source: single female mite from University of Michigan culture on fish food culture... ...
TCTTTCCGCATCGGTCATGTTCGGATGGTGTTCGGATGGTGTTCGGATGGTGTTCGGATGCTCAGATTTGGGTAAGAGTTCGAATTACGTTGCCACCAATAACACACGTGGTGCACGTGCTTAGCTAGGTGGGATGGAAGTGATGTTTATTTACAAAAGATGATGCCCGTTCCGCTCTCTCGCCGCGGCCGTTCACAGATGATGTTACGTACAGCGGCACTACGTACCGCTACTTTAAACATTTTCCTAGAACTAAAACATTTCGACAATCAATTAGTTTAGTGAAAAACATACCAGAGAATCGGGAGAAAAAGGGGAAACTCTGTCAAGCAAAGCAGAGTGTGTAGCCTTAATAGAGCCTCCTTGTTTGGGGAATATTTTGCAGTGTGGTTGGCGTGCCTGTGCCTGCTTCCGCAACCACTCAACCCACTGTCTGACACAACACAGGAAGTGGGAGATTAAAGCTGCACTTTACTTGCCAACATATACTTAAGCCTAAAAGTCAACTAATTTACTGATTTGATCCGCTGCAAATTTTTCTTTTATCTCCCCTTCTCCCTTTTCTGCTTTTCCCAACCAGCTACTACGCCATTGTGCATCCCCTGCGACCGCGACAGTCGCACCGTCGTCTGCTGCTGTCGATCGGCGCCATCTGGCTCTTCTCCGCCCTCTTCTCCCTGCCCACCTTGCTCTACTCGGAGACGATCGAGTTCAGCAGCGGTGGGTACGGACCGAACATTCTCGATCAGACTGACTCATCGCCCTCTACCTCCTCCTCCTCCTCCTCCTTAAGTGTCGCTGATTCCCTTTCTGCTGCAGACTACTTCCGCAGTGGCAACTTCAGTGGCGGCAGCAGCGGAGGCGGCGAAGCTAACTGGCTCCCCTCCTCGCTGCTGATCAACGTTCTGCAGCAGTCACCGACTACCTCACCGGGCGTAATGGCACTTAATGGCACCACCAGAGAGCTGCTTTTTGGTGAACATGGCAAGCAGCAGCAACAACAGCAGTTAACCTCACCAGAAGTGATTCGCTTTGAGCTGGACCACTCTGACCAAAACAGCCTCTACCAACATCATCAGCTGCGGAGAGCAGCACCCTCCCGAACGCTGTGCCTTCTCCGCTGGCCAGACGGAGTTTCCGGGTTCTCGCATTACGAGTTTATGTAAGTGTGTGTGTGTGTGTGAAAAGGATCACTTAAATTTGATGAAAGGAAAAATGGCAGTTTCAGTTTCCAATCGGCTTATCTTTTCCTTTTCTTTTTCATTAGATACAACGTCGCCTTTCTCATTCTCTTTTACCTCATTCCACTGCTGACAATGGTCGTCGCTTTGGCGCTGATGTCCCGTGTTCTCTGGCCTGGAGAGCGAATTGGCGAGCCGACGCTGCCGCAGCACGCCCTTATTCGCTCCAAGCGGAAGGTCGTCTGCATGCTCTGCTGCATCATCATCGTCTTTTGTGTCTGCTGGCTGCCCTACCACCTCTACTTTATTAGGTAAGATCGCCTTGACAATTTAAAAAGAATTTAGTTGTTTTTATTTATTTTGAAACCCGGCCAATAAAAAAACTTAATGCCATTTTGATTGGAGAGGAAAAGAAAAGCGGGGAGATTTGAAAAGGGCGCCGGAAGGAAGGAAGGAAATGAAAAGTGTAGTAATATTGTTTTCATTTTTCTTTTTTCCTATTTATTTTGTCCCACTAAACTACCAGCATTTACCTTTGGCCTTCACTCATTCAAACCTATGGCATCAAGCACATTTTTCTCGCTTTTTATTTTCTCGCAATGAGCAACTCGTTGCTGAATATACTCATCCTTTTTGCCATGAATCGGCGGTAAGTTTAGAAACAAAAAACCGAATTTATTGAGCTATAGTTTCATTATTTGTTTTTATTTTCGCCAATTGTCAGCATTCGCAACTACATCATCCACTACCTAAAGTTCACCTGCTGTCTGTTCCGCCTGCAGAAGCGCTTCTCCCGCACCTGTCGTCGCTCCAGTCTGCAGATGATGATGAACAACAATGGCACTGGGAAGTACCAGCACCACCAGAACCACCACCATCGTCTTCACCAACAGGGCACCGGAAGCAATCGCCGGACGGCAGAGCTGCTGGGCGGGCAGAGTGGTAAGAGTGGTGCTGGCAGTGGCACCGTCGGAAAGAACCAGGCCGCCGGCCAACTGGTGGCCTTCTCCTCTGCAGGCGGCAGCTCCACGGCTTGGCAACAGCAGCAGCACATGGACTCAACCGGAAAAGGAGCAGGAGGAGGAGGAGCGCGCACGAGCACTCCTAACTCTAGTGTCCACTACGGCCACAAGCGATGTGCCAACTACAGCAGCAGCAATGGCGGCGGCGGTGGTGGCGGAAATGGAAACAGCGCCGCCAACAGTGACGACGACAGTGGGCGGGGAAACACCGCCAACAGCTGCAATGGAGTGACTGGGGGTGGAAGTGCAGGAGGAGGCAGTGGTAGTGGTGGGCGACGGAAAAGGACGGCACTTCTGCGAGGCAATGGCGGTAAAGGCGTCGGTGAGGAGGGAGGAGGAGCCGCCTGCAACAGCAGTGCCACCAACAGCAACAATGCGAGCTTCAGCAGTGGCCGAGCAAGGAGACACAACTCGGCCACGCTGCCCAATTCAGCTGCTGTTGGCGCTGGTGATGAGGCCGAGATGGAGATCTCTTCTCTGTGGAATCACTCCTCCCCACCAATGTTGAGCAGTCCACAACTGGCAGAAGAGGTTTCCGCAGCCATTTCGTCCTCATACAGCTGCACCTGCAAGGAGTCAAATACTACCACCACCACCACGCCAAGCACTTCTAAATGGCACACTCGAATTTGTCGATGCGGCTCCAACGGGTCAACTACTGCTGCTGGAGGCGGCGGTGGTGGTGGTGGTGGTGGTGGTGAAGGTTGCAACTGTCAGCCTGATTCAGAGTTTCAAGAGTCCTCAAACACTCCCTCCTCATCGTACTCTCAAAGTGATGTGGCAAAGGATGATCACCAAAGTCGACAGCTGAGCCGGAATCGGAACCAAAAGACTGGTTCCCGTTTTCGTATTTTTCGAACTTGGCGACAACAGCATAAGCACTGTCCGGTTCACCACAAAAATCATCAACAACAAAATGACAGTGACCACTGTGACCAGCAGAGCAATTTGCTGACAAAGAGCACCTGGCTTCCGCCTTTGTCTTCGGTTGAGCAGCCGCCGCCGTCGTTGCAGAAGCAGCAGAGCGGTGATGCCTCTGGCGGTGGTAACAGTAGTCTGAGCTTCAGTCTGTCCCAAGAGAAAACGACAAAAAACGGCACTACTGCTTTCTAGCAGTAACAAGAACAACTTTTTCTAGTCTCATCTGCAAATTCTCATCACCCCTCATCAGCATTCTCCTTTGGTACATTTTTTCATTTTTCATCAACATCATATTCCACAATTCCTGAATCTCATTGAAAAGTTTTTTTGAAACAAAAAATCTAACAAATTGACAAATGAACAGACAAACAAACAAACAATTGCGAAACAAACTATGCAAACATTGCTTTCTCTTTTCACCTTCATCGGCCTTACCTGAACCAGAGCATTCCCTGTTACCTTCTATCTATCTTTTTCTCTCTTTTCTATTGATCCGTTTATATGCAAAACAAATCTATCTATCTTTCTCTATGTTTAATAAATTGAGCAAACAAAAAATGGTGATCATGTTGACTTTCCCATAAAAACTATCTCTCAGTTCATTTGATTATGCCCTCGTAGGTGTCGCTACCGTTAAACCAAATAAATCATGATGATGATAAATCATGGCCATGCAGTGTCAATGATTACATGGACATTGCTTTAACTGGTGTTACTAAGCAAAACGCGGTAATCTGAAAACTTTAGCAAAAAAGTAAACTGTTTTTCTATCATCGTTCCGTTCAAGGGCAAATGCAAAATCACTTGCTCTGTTCGCGAAAACGAGCAAGAGTATCTGATTACAGGCGGTGGTTTTTCTGGTGATTAGCAGTGTTGATTGTCTGGTCTGTCTGGCAAAGACATCATTACTATGTTATCGGCGTCGTTACAACAAGTATTTTCTAGTAATATCAGGCAGTGTGAATAGAGAGAACAAAATATTTGATGAAGAACATGTACAAGTGTTGCAAGTGTGAGCTTCCTTCTTCTGCGGCTCTTCTGTAATTTGCGCCCCCACTCTTCTCCGATTAGTATTTGCCAAATCACCCTCGATATTAAAAAACTCAATAGAGAAGTAGAAGTGATTGGGAAGTGAAAGGCAGAAATCGAAGCAGCAAAAGCAGCTAAAACAATAGTAATAACAGTAATATTCTTCGGCAAACGTGCTCTATCATATGGTAGGGCATCCACTGCCTGCTCCCCAGTAGTAAGCAGATCATCATCATCACCATCATCATTCTCCTCTCTGGAAGCGACTACTGTTGCGGCTGTGTATATGCTCACCATATCACCAGGCTACTCCTCTTACGGCCTCTATTGCAGCATCCATTGCAAAGTGTTTGTTTGCCTTCTCACTACCACCACCACCAGCACTGGTCGTAGTGGAAGCCCAGTGTTTAGGCAAATATTTGCTCAGTAACTGCTGCTGCTGTTGATGGTGTTGGTGGTGGCTAGGGAAAGCACACCGATGCAGCCAGTGTTTGTCTGCTCATTTACAGTACTGTGATAAAGCAGATTCCAATGCTCTCTTTACGATTTCGAAAGCGATTCCGAATGCTCGGTGCGGAGGATCAAAACAGCCATGTGATCATACTTAATCGCTGCTTTTGCCCCCCCCCTTTCAGCAGGAGCACGGCTTCTTCCGCCGACCCATCTTGAGTCTTGGGCAGCAGCAGCAGCAGCAAAGAGCACCGACTGGCCACATGTGCGAGGGTGAACAAGTGCGCACACGATCACACGAGCACCCTCTTCCTGCCAACTGGAAAGGGAGAGAGAGAGAGACGGGGAGGAAAAGCTGGGCGTTCAGAAAGTTTATCTGAAAATTATTATTAGTATTCAGGAGCAGGAGCAGACGGATCGAGGGCAACAGCAGCAGCAGCAGCAGCAGCCGTTTCAGGTGCTGGAGGAAAATTGCCTGTGCACTGTCGATGCTGAAGACTGCATCAGTGCAGGCGCATCAGTGCACTAATCACTGCACCGGCGACCGAAAGAGAACGGAAAAAGAAAACAACAATGCACGAAGAGTCTTTCTCTCTTTCTCTCTCTCTCTCCTTTACCTACCACCACCAGTGAATGGATCACGTTAAATCGATTAGCCATAGTTCAATGGTCGCAGCTCAGCGAGTGATTATGGTTCACTTGCCAGTTGATGGATGCGACTCCTGCAACAGCAACAGCGGCGGCTGCAGCCACGGCGGCAGTAGACTTCGGCATCTGCAATGAGTGGCCAGTTGCTGCTGAAGATGCTGCTGCTGCTGCTGCAACAGCATCTTCAGCTGTCGGCGGCCGTGGCAGCAGCGGCAGCATCTAAAGATGACGGTCGAACTGAGCGAGTCCGACTGAACTAAGGATGAGCGCCCAGTGTCTGTTTGTCCGTCTGTCTTCCTTCCCTCTCCTGGACGCTCACAGTTGGCCACTTAGCACCAGCACTCTTCTTCAGTGCTACTTCTTATTCTCCCTCTCTTCGTCTTCTGTGCCTGGGCAGTGCACTCTTCGGTGGCTTCAATGGCCGGTCAGTTGGTGAAGCAGAGGCAGCAGCAGTGGTCGTGGTGGATCACAGTGCCCCATCGCACACTGTCGGCGGTGGCGAGGGTGGAGGCAGATAGCTTGCTGAGATATCACTCATTTTTGGCGTAAAAGCGGGGTTCTCAGCCTTTTACTGACTACAAATCAAGCACCTTTATTATTTATTGGCGTTGAGATCGAAAAAATGCCCGACAATGACAGGTGATCTGCACTAGAACCGGCATACTGTTTCGCGAGCACACTGTAGCCAGCTGGGCTGCCTCTAGAGGACCACTGAAGCCAGTGGCTCTGCCGCCGTCTGAGACTGTGGCGCAGAGGATTCTCCCGTCGTGGCAGCCTAGCAGCAGCCCCTTATCTTTCGCTGCCCTGCACTGTGCGAGCAGCAGCATCAACGGGAGAAACTGCCGCTGTTTGAGAGAGAGAGAGAGAGGAAGAAATAGAAACAACACAACATCAACTTCTGCTGCTGATGCTTCTAATCTGTCGGGTGGACGACGACGACGACAGCGACAGCGACAACGTTCTTCTGTTCTTCTGCTCCTGTAGTCGATGTTGATGTGTGTGTTGATGTTGTGTCTGCTCACCGATGCTCGCTGAAGGCACCTCAATCTGCTGGCACTCTCTCCTGAAGTCACCAAAACACCACCGACGACAACACTGGCCACCAGGGACCAAACACTTCACTTGATACTCAACCAGTGATGAGCATTCAGTGAGAATCACCACTGAATCCACCCCCTCAAACGATGTTCTTCTTGAGTCCTTTTCACCAGCCTCATAGAACTGACCAATTGCAGTGCACCAAATCGGCCAGATGAACCGCTTTTTCATTGGCCGGAGAAAACACTCATTTACTGGGACAATGATCACCTAAATTGCCTAAAGTAGAATCCATATACTGTGATGCTTCTAGCACTAAACGGTCTCATCTTTTACTCATCTTTGTAATTCGTTCCTGAATGCACTACTGGAACTCCACTCACAGGAGGAACTGTGAATCTTCAAGCACATCATTACGACCTTATTTTACACTTTTTTCGACAAGTGACCAACGATCCACATCATATCAAAGACACGGCTGCTGTTGCTGCCGTAGCAGGTGCCACTAGCACCAGTCCCGTCCGAAGGAGGAGATGATGGAGACAATGATGCCTGAAATGGCGGTAGGTGGTGACCAGCACCATCAACAGCAGCAGCAGCAACAGCACCTCCATCACCTGCATCAGCTGTCGCCCACTTCGGTCACCGGCTCATCTCCACCACCACCGCTTGCACTTTCTACACAATCTGCTGATGTTATACCACAACAACAACTAGGTCCAACAGCAGCAGCAGCCGCTGCAGCATTATCATCAGCATCAGCTGCCTCGTCTGTTTTGCCGAAGCTGAACGAGATTCGCTGTCCTCCGGCGTCAAACAGCGAGACCAAGGTGATCTACCACATGGATGACAAGGACATTCCGACGATGGTCAGGATACCGATTGCACCGTCGGTCATCACCTTACGCGACCTGAAAGCTTACCTTTCACTGCGAAACTCCTCCAACTACAAGTTTTACTTTAAAGCTCGCGACAAAGACTGTGGCATCGTCAAGGAGGAGATCTTTCATGACAACACACCACTGCCATTCTTTCAAGATAAGGTGGTCGCCTATGTAAGTACCTTTGTGTTTGTTGTCTCAGAGTTTTTCTTTCTATACAACCAGAAGCACTGCTAGGTAGCGGGATAGTTTATTTTTAATTTGTGATTCATTGGAAAATTAAATTAACGCAGTTGAACTCGTTTGAACCGTTTTAGTGTTTGTGGTGGTGATGTGCGCACATTTATATTGACAAAATGCTAACTAACTGTCGGTGTGTGTCATCTAAGTGAGTAGGTGGCCCGCAGTAAATATGATTTAAAATGAAAAGGTACACACTGCTCAATTCAGGCGAACCGCTATCAGCATCAAGGGTGGGAATCGTGTCCACTTTTCCGCTGTAGCTACACAGCCAACGCTAGAGGGCGCAAAACGTTGGCTGTGTAGCTACAGCGGAAAAGTGGACTCGATTCCCACCCTTGATCAGCATCGATCAGTGTCAGGAGCGAGCTTTTAGCTTTTAGGTCTTAGTAGCTTTTTGATAGTTCACTGTAGCCATTAATAGTCGCAGTGATTTTTCTTCTTGACTTTTTTTGCCTTGCGTCGCTTACCTGTTGACTCGTCAATGGTGGTCAGACTTGAATTAGACATCAGGCATCTTTTTCTCTTCCTCACTCCCAAAGACAATCATCATGCTGTGACAGACTGAAAACCATTAATCACCTCCTCAGCTAGCAACTTGTAGGTTAGGCAGCGTGAATTTTTGTTTTATTTTACTGTGCAGCCGAAAGTTTTTTTGCTGTATTAAAGAAGCGACAAATTTTTGCACAACATTTAACAAATTGGTTTAGCGTACCTATGCTACAATGTAATAAAAACAAAAAACTGAAAAAGGGGTAGCATCGGAGGGTTGTCGATGGGCAATTAGCGAGCTAAATAAAAAGACTGATGCGGCACAACGCTTTTAGTCAGCACGCCTAGAATTGTTTGATCTTTCTCCGGCAAAGGCCGCTTGAAGAAGTGTTCAATCAATTGGACAACTCTACTTTGCTTGCCTGTCCATCGATTGCTATCTGTGACTTTTTATTGCTCTCTTTTTCTCTACCTCTCTCACTCTTTTTTCCTTCTGCTAATACGACTATCCGGTGATTGAGTGGATGTCCACTTGGGCTGCTGTTGAGTTGGTCAGTTAGCTGCTGATGTTTACTCTGATGATGATGATGATGATGATGATGATGGTAATGGTGATGGTGATGATGTTGATAATAGCATTGGCGGCGGCATGTTTGCTCTTTTTCACCGCCCGCTAATTATAACTTTGTGTGTCCGGTGAGGTACAACTCTCCCTCTCCTTTCCCCCTTCTAATGAGGCGCCTAATTAGTCTACTAGTATCAGTACTGCTCACTTTTAATCCATCCACCGCTTTATCTTCATTTTTATTGTTGACTTTTTTTCACTAATTTGTTCCCCTTTTTTCCCTGCAGATTGAAAGCATCGAGGGCGCCAATTCTCCGATTGGTGGCGGCGGTGGCAGTGAAGGTGGAATGGCACTGTCGTCCACCAACGGCAGTCGAAGCAAACATGACGATGCTCTGCCGAAGACGCGCCATGGCCTCGTTTCCGATTCCACATTGTAAGTGCTCAGGAGATGCTGGCCATTTACCACCAGTCGTCCAATTTAGGCGGTTGATTAATGAGGGAGTCAAGAGTCAGCTGAAGTAGAGAGAGAAGTAGACATTTAGTGCGCCAGCGAAATTGCCATTTTAAATCGCACAACCAGGCGATTATATAACTGTTGCTAAATTGCGATGCCGCTGTAGAAGAGGAGAGAGAAAGAATGATTTATATATTTTAGACGAATGCTGCTGCTGCAGCGGATGCTGAGAAGGAAGACACTTCGACTAAAGTTGGCACTGCAGCGAAAATTGGCCGTTTATGCTAATTTGCAAAACCTCTTCTTTCTTCTTGCTCTAACTTATCTCTTTTCTCACTCTTTAGCTCCACTGACCACGGCGGCGACAGTACTACGGAGACTGACTCGATGATTAGTTCACGTCGTGGCGGACAGTATCTCAGTAAGTGCTTACTCTTTCACCATTTGTCACCACCATCTTCTGTTTGGTGGTTTTTGTCAGAGAGAACTGTGTCATGTTATAATCTTCTTTTTGTTTTCTTACCAGGTTCACGCCACCGGAACTATTGCAAGGGCTCGAGCAATCATCACTCCCGGTACGGCAAGTGCGGCAATCGACGGTCTGGGCATCACCATGGCGGCTACGACTCTTCGGTGGTATCTACCTCTGACATGGAGTCGTATGTCGATTCGGACGATGATGATGACGAGGATGACTACGACGACGAGGACGAGGACGACGATGATGAGGACTTTATGGAGGGTGACGTTGACTCGGAGGAGGAAAGAGGAGGAGGAGGCAGGAGGGGCCACGACTTTGATGACTACCGCTCCGACTACACCTCAACGACGGAGGAGACGAGCGTCTCGAGGCAGTACCTGAGAAAGGGAAGAAACGCCCACTCGAACAGAAGGAGAAGTAATCATCACGGCCACCACAAAGGCCATCACCACCACCACCACTACCGAAATCGAAATAATATGAGCAGGGTGAGTGATCACTTTTCTCTTTCATTTGCTTGATTGCTAATTTGTTTTTCTCTCTCTTTCTTTTCTTCTATTTTTCTGCCAACGCTTGACACCCCAACTACAACAAAACTAAAATTGGCTTAGACTTCCTCGGCGAGCTCCTTCTCGGAGATGTCCTACGACGTGATTACCGTGAAACTGAACCTCGACGTCGTCAACTACCTCGGCATCAGCTTGGTGGGGCAGACAAGTCAGAAGGGCGACGGCGGCATCTACGTCAGTTCGATCATGAAGGGCGGCGCCGTGGACATTGACGGGCGCATCCACCCAGGCGACATGATCCTCCAGGTGAACGAGACCAACTTTTCCAATCTGACGAACGACGAGGCGGTCAATGTGATTCGAGAGGCGGTGAAGAAGCCGGGGCCAATTAAGCTGCTGGTTGCGAAGACCTGGGACCCCAATCCGAAGGGCCACTTTACCATTCCGCGCTCAGAGCCGGTGCGGCCCATTGATCCGGGCGCCTGGGTAGCTCACACGGAGGCGGCTCGTGCCAAGTACACCAGTAAGTTTTTGTTTGCCGAAGGTTGTCATTGCAGTCAAGCTTATTTCTCTCCTGTTTTTTGCCGCCATTTAGGTCACGAAACTAACCTCCCCCTAACTGAGTCAACGCTTGCAAGCTACAACGCCAGTGCCATTGTCAGTTCAGTGCTGCCGCCCTCCGCTGAGATGGCCGCCGCGGCCGTGGCCAGCGGCAGTGATCGCTTCCTGATGACTGCGCAGCTTCAGCACCACCTGCACCATCACCAGTCTTCACTGACGCCCTTTTCCAGCGTCATTGGCCCCTCTGTTCCGGGCAATGCCTACGCCGCCTCCTCTGCCACCTCCACCTCGATGACCTACCCGGCAACGGCGCTGCCCTCAGCTCAGGTGGCAGGAAGCGACGGCGGCGGAGGCGGCAGCCCCCTTCGAGGAGGCTCCTTCAAGGCGGCTGGGCTGGTTGGCAGTGTGCAGTCAGCTGGCGGTCAGCACTCGGTGACCATCTCCAACGCCGTGACCACGGTGGCGCCGGCAGTGCCGCTGAGCACGGAGAGCAGTCTGGAGACGATTGCAGCGGCGATGGCCAGTCCCGACTCGGGCCTGGACATTCGCGACCGAATGTGGCTGAAGATTCGCATTCCCAGCGCCTTCATCGGCTCGGACGTGGTCAGCTGGCTGTACTCGTACGTGGCCGGCTTCAGCGAGCGCAAGGACGCGAAGAAGGTCGCCTCGAGGCTGCTCAAGGAGGGCTTCATACGGCACACCATCAACCTGAAGAACTCATTCTCGGAGAAGTGCTACTACGTCTTCAGTGAGGCGGTGCTCCACAAGGTGGTTCAGCACAGCACAGCAGGCCACCAGCTAGACTCGAGCGGAGTGTCCAGTCTGGAGGAGGGCTTTGCAAACAGCCTCAGGCTGACCAATGAAAACTTTCAGCCAACGTCTTCGGTGGACCATCTGGCTGCCCTTTCTCAACAGCAGCATCAGCAACAACAACAACAACAGCCGCCGCCTGGTCACTGGTCTGGTCTGGCTGCCACCCCGGAGATGCTGATGATGATGGGAGGAGGAGGAGGAGGAGGAGGAGGAGGCGCCACCAAGCCGAATTCAATATACCCTTCAATGCCCTTCATGCGTTACTGGGATGAAACTAGTGAGATTCAAAACTACGGTCTGATTGGCCCCAACTCGGACGAAGGTGTCGGAATACTGGACAGTCTTCACCACTCTTCAGGTGAGTACTTTGAGCATTTCAATGAACGGCTGTACTTTAACTCGTTTTACCTTTAGGTTTAAACGGCACCACTAATCACCACCTCCAACACCACCCCCAGCACCACCTTCACGACCCGTACCAGAGCGACGAGCAGATGAGCCAGCGAAGTGGACAGTCGGTGCTGTTCAATCCAGCGGCAGCAGTAGGAGGCAGTGCTCATCTGGCCGGCGGCGCCCTTCACGCAGTCAACTCCAACACGATGGGCAGCTCAGGCAGCGCCGGCAGTCGACTGACCAACAGCTCTGCCTCTAACAACAACAGCAACAACCAGCACCAGTCATCCTCGACGACTACTGTCGTCTCCAACGGAAACGGCAGCAGCACGGCCAACTCGGCCAACGGCAGCGGCGTCAGCGGCGGCGGCGGCGGCAACCTGCTCAACCACCACTACGAAGACCTGCAGATGAACCACGCGACGGGCAATCTGGTGCCGGTGGGTTCACTTCCACTGCCGCTGTGCAGCTCCAGCGAGGCGAACGAGTACAGTGGGCACAACTACCACAATCAGCAGCAGCACATTTTTGCACAGCCGTCCATGTTCAGGCATCACCACCATCAGCCACAGCAGCTCAATCAGGAGGAGATGCTGGTGGCGATGATGAACGGAGGAGGAGGAGGGGGAGGGGCCGAGGTCGATCAGCTTCAGCACCACCACTCACCCCAATCAGAAGGTGGGAGTTCAAACAGTGGTAGTCAACAGCAGCAGCACTATCCCCAGTTAGTAGCAGATCCTGCTGGCGGCCAGCTTAAGAGCAAGCCAAAAAAGGGCTTTTTTAATCGTCAGGGCTCATTCACCTCTGGTCTGCCAACCGGCCCGGCCAATGTGATGCGCAACTCCTTTCGCAAGGCGATGGGCAAATCGTAGATGCCCCGTTGTTTTTGTTTGTAAATAGAGACGATAACTTAAAACAGCTTTTTTCAGTTTCTGAGTTCTCCCTTCGCCAATGATATATTTTGTCAGTGCCTTAGCAACAGCAGCAGCTACTTTTTTATTTATACATAATTTTAATTTTTGCTTGCATGATGTACATATACTGTTTTGAAATTTTTATTGAAAAACTCATTTTTTATTTTACTTTTTTACTTTTTTGTATTGCATAATTTGTATATTTTTAATTTAACTCCTGATTGTATTAAACATTCGCCCCTTATTCCTGTAGTGCAATGAAAAGTAGAAAGTTCCACTTGCATCTTTTAATCGCTTTTTGCCTTTTCAGACTTGACCAATAGCGAGCAAACATCGCTGCCATCAACTAGTACCACAACATCCACTGCAAAGTCGACAAGCAGCAACAGCAGCAGCAGCATTACCAGCGGAGTCAACCACCATGTCTTTCTCTGTGATGAAGTTACCAGTTCTCTGATAAGCCCCAAGTGAAGATAACTGTGGTCCATATGGACTCAGATTATTGTCGTGTATGCTGAAGGCATTTCAACTATCAAAACTAGTTCCTATAACAGTTTCAAGTTTTTGTTGACGTTTGGCCTCAGTTTATGCGGCCCTTTTGTACCTTTTAGCAACTTGTTTCATTCATTCAATTTCAATAAACCTAGATACACCAAAACCTGAAACGTTTTGGCAGATTTGCTGTGTTGAGAAATCAGTTTTCATTTCTTTCACCGTTGACGATGTTGTCTTTTTTTTGCAGTGCATCTTTTACTGCTGTGCGTGATATTAGTTGGTGCTGATGGTGATAGTTGTGGCCTGTCCAGCCGACATCATTACCATCACTGGAGTACTTTCATAGACTTATCTGATGACGCGCCTTAACGCAAACACACACAAATCTCGCCTAGAAACAAGGAAGTTTCAATTTTAAACGGCACCAAAATGTAGCAAACATGTTTGCCATCATCAAGAAGTAGTAGGGCCTAGTTTGGATCTTCAGGTGCACAACGGCTAAATGAGGTGCAGGGTTCAGGTGCTGGTGATCACTACTGCACGTTTGGGAGCTGGTTGTCAGCTTTGTCTGAGGGTGCTGCTGATGCACTGCACTATCTTAAGAACGTGCAGGACAGGAACAAGTGGCCAGACTAGCGACAACGCTCCTCATGAAAGCAAACTCATTAATCCCAACAATATTTCCCCTTTTCCGTGCTTCTTTTCCTGCAGAAACATCTTCGATTTCTGCCCTCCTTCTGTCTTTTGCTCTACAAAATCTTACAGTAGTCCAACTACCTGAATCTTGGGTGAAAGAATCCAAAAGAATCTAGAAAAATCCAAATAATTTTTGCACACGTTGCATAACTAGCATTGTTGGCGTCATCATTTTAGAGCAATTTGGGGTACGTGTCGCTCAAAATTGACCACGTCGACTAGTTGGCTATAAAAGCGGCCGCATCTGCAAGCGAAATCTCACAATTTTTTGGGCTTTCACAAGCTGCACATCTCCCCCACACACTTTCTTTTTCACTTCTCCCCAACTTTCTCCCAGCCAGCCAGGCAGACAGCTTGCCCTGAGCTGCGTCATCACTTCAAGTCTCATCTCACCGGGTTGATCAGTGATCATCATCAACCCTTCTCAACTTCCTTTACCTCCTTCTACCCTTCATCCCTTCCCCACCACAAGCAACCACCACCAGCAACTGTCCAAGTCCAGGCCAGTGCCTGAGCAAGCACTGCCTCGCTGATGGCCAAGTCATCCGAGAAGGGTGGCACTGGCGACGGCAGCAGTAGCAGCAGCAGCGGCGGTGAAGGGAAGCCTCCGCCGAAGCTCTACAAGTTCATCCCCAAGGATGTGTACCAGAAGCAGCGCCTGGAGGGCAAGTCGGGCAAGGACTCCAAGGCGAAGCAGAAGAGCGGCAGCACGAAGCTCGGCAAGCGCAAGAGCAAGTTCCTCCTCAAGGGCTGGTCGGGCTACAAAACGGCGGGCGCCGCCTCCACCTCCGCTTCCTCGGCAACCAGCGGCAGCCCGAGCCCCGCCGGCTTCCAGGTGAAGACGCAGACGGCGGCCACTCTGCAGTCGATTCCCATCACGGTGAAGACGATCGAGATCGAGTACCACCCGATGATGCCTCCCTCGCAGCAGGCGGACATCCGCAACAAGACCTTCGACAAGCTCAATCTCAAGTAAGTGTGATCCATTTTTTGGTGTTGTTCCTTGTGCTGAATCACTGCAGTGAATCCTGGTTGTCTACGTCATCACTTGGCCAGTGACAGCTCAGCAGTCTGTGAAGTCTCTCGTAGTGCTTACGCTTACGTGTACATCCACCTCTGTGGACAGCTCACAATCTGATGTTGTTGTTTAGATTTTCGCCAGTTGTTGTTCCCCCCTCCGCTCTTCATTTCACTTCAGCATCTTTTTCTTTTTCTTGTTTGATTGTTCTATTTCTCCTTCTTCTGTTTACCTTCACTCTTCAACCAGAGCAGTCCCTTCTTCAACCACTTGATCAGCTACTGATGTGTTTTGCACTAGCACACACACAATGTTTCAGTTTTACGAACAGCTGATGATTTGTTGTCTGTTTTGTTGTTGCTGCTCTGCCATCTAATCACCTTTTTACTACAGAGCCCGAAAGCCGAAATGGTCCATAAAGCAAGAGGCGAAAACCGTTGGCTATGTGGACCGAGACCATGGCTTCACTGAGCAGTCAATTGGTATGGCTGATCGCTGCATCACCGAGGTCTTCGAGATGGACGAGGCCAAGAGAGCGGTGCGCCGAGGCGCCATCAACAGCGGCCTCATAGTGGAGCACACCCACGAGGACATCACTTCGACTCGCGTCACCACCAGTCGGAACATCTTCAAGTTCCTCCTCCTTGACGCTGCCAAGGCCAAGGGACTGCAGGGCATGCCTGTCACTGAGAAGATGCCGCTCTCTGTGCGCGGTCTCGATCTTCCCGCTGAGCCCTCCGGACTGGCGATGCTCGAGCCTAGTCAGCTGATTCCTTCAGTCGCCGGGCGTGAACCAAGCGCTAGAGAGGTAATAGAGCTGCATCAGTCATTTGAATGTCTCCTTATAACCTTTGAACTAATTACAGATGTCTAAATTGGGCGCCCAGGCATCAGCTCCGGGACGTGAGGTTCGTGCATCGTCAACAAAACATGTTGTTGCTTACCTTTAATATCACTGTTTCGTAATCATCATCTAGCCTTCGAGTCGTGAACCAAGTGCCTTGGGCGCAGCTCCGTCTACTTCTCAGCGCGAGGTATGCTTTTTGATTGCCCATTCAATTTAAATCTGACCTTGACTTTTCTTGCTTCAACAGCCAAGTGGTCGAATGCCCAGTAAATTGGATTCTTCAATGGCGGGAAAAGAGGTGTGTTATTCGGTTTTTCTCTTGAATAATTTCTTTTCATTTTTCATTTTCGATTGATTAATTCTTTACTTACAGCCAAGCGCAAGAGAGCCTTCAAAAAGTAGTGGACCTTCCCTTACTGGGCGTGAAGTTCGTACATCAACGAATACTTTAGTCACTTTGCTTACCTTTAATTTCACTTTATCATCAACTATCTAGCCTTCGAGTCGTGAACCAAGTGCTTTGGGCGCAGCTCCGTCTGCTTTTGGGCGTGAGGTAAACAATACCATTTAAATTACCCTTTCAGTTTGACCTTAACTTTATTTTTTTCAACAGCCAAGTGCCAGAGAGGGCTCAAAGAGTGGGATGCCTTCTCTTACCGGACGTGAAGTAAGTGCTATTAGCGTTTTATTTGCAGTGATTTCGAACATTATCTTTGAGCCAAGTACTTATTATTTGTGCACTTTCAGCCTAGCGCCAGAGAACCATCGAAAACTGGTGGACCTTCTAAGACCGGAAAAGAACCCAGCGCCCGTGAGGTACTGTCTTCAATAATAAATCTAACAAAAGTTTACTAATATCATTGCGCAATTACTTTACAGCCAAGCAAGAGAATGCCCTCTCTCCGATCTCTTACCGGCAGTGAACCAGACGTCATTGAGGTACGGTGTTTTCAGTGAAGCAGCAGTGCAAAAGTTTACTAATTAGCTTCACACAAATGCAGACAAGTAAATTGGAGGATTCGTCCTTGGGTAGAGAACCGACAGGGAGAGAGCAATCGCAAGGTCCTCTACGAGATGTAAGTTGTTTTACTATTTGCTTGTTAAACTCACTAACCCACCAATCCATTGCCAATCAAGCCTTCATCTCGCGAACCCAGCACACGGCTCCGATTAAGTGAAGCCAGCGATTTTGATCCGATCAAAATAATGGAAGGGAACCGTGAACCGAGCAACCGTGAGCCGAGCAACCGTGAGCCAAGCCAGATGCCCTCGATGACCAAGAGCATATCGAAAGGGCCGGGTGAGCTTAAGCTGCCCTCGGGAATCACTGTCAAGTCGCAGATCGTCCCTAAGGCCAAGCTGATCAAGGTGGTGAGCATCGACGGGAAGCGGCCACTGGAGGGCACCATGGCGAAGGTGATCGAGCCGGAGGAGCGCCGCATACCGCTCATCAACGCCATCACCTCCGACCCGATGGAGCCGGACAAGCCAAGCTCTTACCGACCGGACGACTACGAGGGCGAGCACGACAAGCGCTCGATGAAGATGCATCCGCCGGCGGAAAGGGGCTACCAGAGCGGACGGCCGATGATGATGCCGATGAAGACGCTCTCACCGGCGAAGGAAACTGGAAAGCAGGCAGAGAGAGAACCATCGAACTACTTTGCACCGCCTGACATGGTAAGTTTTAAATGGTAGGATTGAAAAAATTTGTAAAATTACTCTTTGCATTCAAAGGTTGGTAAAGAACCTTCTTCAAGGGAGCCCTCTAAATTTGGAGCTCCTTCAGCCATTGGGAAAGAACCTTCAGCACGAGAGGTATTGTTTCCTAAGTAGCGTTTCAAACCAGATTTTTTAATTTGCTTTTGTTTGTTTTAGCCAAGCGCCTTGGGAGGAGCACCCTCTGCCCCAGGACGAGAAGTTTGTTTTAATTTAATTTTTAACATCTTTTTCATTTAACATTTGTTTTAAAATTTCTAGGCAAGTGGTAGAGACCCTTCAAAAACCGGTGGTGCCTCAGGCATCAAACAGGAAGTGAGTATAATTTTTTTATCAGTTTCCCAACCTAATTATTATTACAACAGCCATCGAGTCGTGAGCCTTCAAAGACTGCTGGTGGAATTTCGGCGCCAGGAAGAGAGGTGATTATTCGAACGTTCTTACTTACTTTCTGCTAACTATTTTTATGAACAGCCAAGCGCCAGAGAGCCGAGTGCTTTAGGAAACGCCCCTTCTGCTTTAGGAAAAGAGGTGAGTTTATTGGTTTTCTTTTCTCAACTTCATCCTACTATTTTTTATGAACAGCCGAGCACCAGAGAGCCGAGCGCTTTGGGTAACGCCCCCTCCGCTCAAGGGCGTGAAGTATGATAAAACTATTTTTCAATAGTTTAAATGTTACTAATCCTAATTAAATTGTAGGCCAGTGCCAGAGAACCAAGTAAAGGAGGTGCTGACCCTTCCCTCGCTGGTAAAGAGCCCAGTAGCAGAGAGGTTTGTTTTAAGAGCTGTTTATTTGTTTGTGTTTTTAATTTTTTTCTTGTAGCCAAGCAAATCTGGTGCATCTGGTATCGGAAAGGAGGTAAATTGATTTCTTCGTTTTTCTCAACTTCATCTCACTGTTTTATACAACAGCCCTCGAGTCGTGAGCCTTCAAAGACAGCAGGTGGCGTTTCGGCACCAGGAAGAGAGGTAAATATTCAAACAGTTTGATTAACTTTTCACTAAAAACTTTTTTCTATAGCCAAGCGCCAGAGAGCCTAGTGCTTTGGGAAACGCTCCTTCTGCTTTGGGAAAAGAGGTGAGTTGATCTGTTCACTTTTCTCAATTTCACATTCTACTACTTTTTATGAACAGCCGAGCACTAGAGAGCCGAGTGCTTTGGGAAACGCTCCCTCAGCTTTAGGAAAAGAAGTGAGTGAATTTTAAATCTGTTCAAGTCATTATTTTGACTTCGTTAAACTTTCAGCCGAGCTCAAGAGAGCCCAGCAAATCTGGTGTCTCTGGTATTGGAAAAGAGGTTTGTGAAAAAGTCTAATAATAAACGGTTTTGACTAACTTATTTCATTAATAGCCTTCGAGTCGGGAGCCTTCAAAGACTGCTGGAGGAGTTTCGGCGCCGGGAAGAGAGGTAAATATTCAAACAGTTTGATTAACTTTCTACTAAAAACTTTATTTTATAGCCAAGCGCCAGAGATCCGAGTGCTTTGGGAAACGCCCCTTCTGCTTTCGGAAAAGAGGTGAGTTGTTTTATAATCTGGTCAAAACGTTAATTATAATTTGCAATTTTTTTAACAGCCGAGCACCAGAGAGCCCAGCAAATCTGGCGCTCCCTCACTGGTTACCAAAGAACCCAGTGGAAGAGAAGTAAGTTTTTGTAATTGATCAACACGTTTTAATTGTTATTTGATTTTGTAGCCAAGCAAGTCAGGTGCCTCTGGAATTGGAAAAGAGGTTTGTGAAGTGGTCCGATAATAATTATTTTGACTAACTTATTTTTACAACAGCCCTCGAGTCGTGAGCCTTCAAAGACTGCTGGAGGAGTTTCGGCACCAGGAAGAGAGGTAAATATTCAAACAGTTTGATTAACTTTTCACTAAAAACTTTTTTCTATAGCCAAGCGCCAGAGAGCCTAGTGCTTTGGGAAACGCCCCTTCAGGTTTAGGAAAAGAGGTGAACTTTTTTTAAACTTGGTCAGGGCATTATTCTGACTTTTTTAAACTTTCAGCCTAGCTCAAGAGAACCAAGCAAATCTGGGGCCTCTGGTATTGGAAAAGAGGTTTGTGGAGTAGTCTAATAATCACCAGTTTTGACTAACTTTTTTCTATAACAGCCCTCGAGTCGTGAGCCTTCAAAGACTGCTGGTGGTGTTTCGGCGCCAGGAAGAGAGGTGAGCATTCAAATGTTCTAGTTAACTTTCTGATAACTACTTTTTATGAACAGCCAAGCACCAGAGAGCCGAGTGCTTTAGGAAACGCTCCCTCAGCTTTAGGAAAAGAGGTGAGTAATTTTTAAACCTATTCGATTTAATATTTTGATTATTTTAATTTTCAGCCGAGCTCAAGAGAACCCAGCAAATCTGGCGCACCCTCACTGGTTACCAAAGAACCCAGTGGACGAGCAGTAATTTTTTGTAATTGGTCTACCCGTTTTTATTGTTATTTGATTTTTGTAGCCAAGCAAGTCTGGTGCATCTGGTATTGGAAAAGAGGTAAGTACATTAGTTAGCTTTTTTCAACTTCATTTCACTGATTTTTTCAACAGCCCTCGAGTCGTGAGCCTTCAAAGACTGCTGGTGGAGTTTCGGCGCCGGG
>JAALOO010001114.1_pt1 | contig 19951 bp, 14 predicted proteins | sample 7257641 | NCBI WGS metagenome assembly JAALOO01 (sample SAMN14085613, study PRJNA598686) | mite metagenome | biome: ENVO:01001000; feature: ENVO:01001002; material: ENVO:01001226; isolation source: single female mite from University of Michigan culture on fish food culture... ...
TCTCTCTCTCTCTCTCTCTCTCTCTCTCTCTCTCTCTCTCTCTCTCTCGTTTTCACTTGATACAAGCGCAAGACAAAACACATCGCCTAATTAACACAGTGTCCGCGTTGCTGAAGGCCAGTCACTTAGACTGACACTAAAATCAATTGCCCTTTAGCCTACAGCCTCAGCCAGCAACACACACAGGGCATCTGTTTGTTGTCAAAAAGTGGTTTGAGGCAAGCACAGAGCCACTGTCACACTGATTACCATCGAAACTGATCTTAATCTTCCGTGGAGAGAGAAGGAGGAGGGATGAAAAGCTACTTCACTAACTTGCTGAGAAACTTGATCCGTTTTGATTAGCAGAGATTGGCTCTGAAATGCTTTATGGCATTCTGCTGAACATTTTAATGGCGCAATCATCAGTACGCACTTACTGTTCCTTTCTCCCTTTCTCCCCTGATTTGCCTGTCACCTGAAAATAGATCGGTGTTTACTATCTATGGACAACTAAATCTGCGCCGGTTAAAGGTCGACCTTTCACTAATAAACTGTTACATTTTAAGACACTAGTTAACTCCTAATGATTATTCATACAAAATACGGTATTTTTAGATGTAACACATTTAAATGCTTTAACCAATGAAAACATTATGATTTAGATTATTTAAAACGGATTCAAATCGTTTACTTCTAATTAGCTTCGGCTCGTTATTTAGTTTTTTTATATTTTTATTTTTTAAAATATTTCCCAGTAGGCTTCATCAAGATATAAATAGTTGGTGACAAAATAAAACAGCAAACTCATTATACAATTTTTTTTAACAAATTGCTTTAAAAATAAAACATTACTAACAAAAAATATTAAAATTTGTACATGATTCATTAAGTTTTTTATTTTGAATCAACCAAAAAAATTTATTTGACACAAAAAGTAAGTCGTTTTATTTGTCATTATTTCAAAACGGTAAAATTTATTCTGTAATAATTTATTCATAAATGTTTTATTTTCTAAATAACGGTAATTTAACAAATATTTTTATTACTACAAATCAGAGTAAAAAAATTATGAATAATAAAATGAAAATTATAGCTTACAGCCAAGAGCTGATGTTGTCTGTTTTATAAATAATTAAATAAAAAAATTTAAGTTTTAAAATCAATCAAATAGTTAAATTTGTTATTTTAAATGCAAATTTTTTAAAAAATTTTATTTTTTATTAAATAAAATTTAATTTTAATGTGTTAAAACTGCATTTTAACTTTATTTTTAACTGTTTTCTTAAACAAGTAATTATTCTTTACAAAAAACTGGTGACAAGGCTACAAGTTTTTGATTGATTGAAACTGGAAAAAATGACTCATCATTTTTTAACATCTCACTTTTAGGCAATTTTTCTTTGCAATTAACTAAAGTAAATTAAAAAATGTTTAGTTTTTCTAAATGCATTTTAAAATAATTGCAATTTTGTGAGTTTTGTTTTTAACAATTTTTCTTGTTTTAGAATGCAAATAATGTTGACAGACAGTGTACAAAACTTTTACTTGAGCATTTTAAATGTAAAAATGATTAATTTAAAATGGGAAGCTTTGTAAATTTTCAAAAAAAACTTTTAAAATTGTTTTACATTTAAAGTTGTGTTTAATTAAGTTTTAATTAAAAATTTTACTATTAGATGTTAAAACAATTTAAACTATTTTTAATTGAGAAACTAATTACTTTTTACTATGTTAGTTGAATAAAACTTTAATTTGCTTGTCAATAAAATTCAAAAAATTTTCATGAATAAACATTTGACTAAAAAAATTACAGCATAATTAAAAAATATGAGAAAATAATAAGTGATTTTTTTAGAAGTCGGCGTTTGTTTGTCTTCATAAACACATTATCAACTTGTGCTTATTAAGCAGCCCAGTTCAGTAGATGATGAGTTGACAAAGTCGTCAACTATCAGCTAATGAGCAGAGTAAGTCAGTCTAATCAACAGCAGCAGCGGCCACACGACACTTGAGCCTTGTAGAGAAAAAGGGAGACAGGAGAGTGCGACCACAGGAGTAGCAAAAAGACGATAAAGATGCCGATTATTGCCTGACTGATTGAACAAATATAAAGTGGACAGACCCACCTCGGTGTCAAACTAATTTAAACTCGCTTTCTCTCTCACTCTAATCGGCTGAAAGGCCTCCCTAATTTGACTTGGCAATTCACGTCTTTATTCAGAAGAAGCAGCAGCTGTCCAGTTTTTTGCGCTAATTTATTACCACTGGACCTAGAGATAATTAGCCATTGACCACCACCACCACCACAACTGAGTTGACCCATATTACGCTTGGTGTCTTCTTTCTTTAGTCTCCTTAAGCGTAATTATCACAATGACATGTGTCAAATGCCCAAATAGAAACTGGGGAGAATTGAGCCAGCAGACAGATTTGTTTGACTCAGGCAAATGAAAAGATCCACAAGTGAGATTGATTTCAACTGATATCAAAACAACCGTGCAGGGGAGCCCGGACTGAGCTCTAAACAGAAGGACCCTATTAGCTATCGAATGTCTTCTTTTTACCCTGCTAAGTAGGTCAACAAGTAAAGTGGAGAGGGACCCAAGGAGAAAAAGAGAGAGAGAGAGACTAGGGGCCAACACTAAGGAATGCAAGGAGATTGCGAGGACCATACTAGGGTCGTTCAGGCTGTGTTAAGTGCGAACAGACAGTCAGTGTTAGTCTTCAGTGTCTGCAGACATGAGCCAAGTGCGGGCAGTACTAGTGATGACTGCCGTTTGCCGTCTCCCACTGCTGCGCAATCGGTCATTTGTTAGCGCAGCAGCAGCCATTTGTACGGCCAACATGAGAAGTGTCAGCAACAGCAGCAGCAGTCTGCGATAGTGCACCGTCACTCTTGTCTTTCTTCTTTACTGTGACCACTACCGTCACGGTAGTGTCCAGCAGTGTGTCTTTTAAACTGTGGCAACAACTGTAGTCATCTGCTCGTTATAATCGGATTAGGCGAAGAATTTGAGATGCGCATCGAGCAGGACACAGGAGGATATTGGGGAAGAGAAAGGAAAAAGCTGAAAAGTATGCGCAAATAGTCAAGTGGATGAGCAGTTGAAAGACTGACTTTGCATTTTTTTGTAACAACATTATCACACACATACACACTCACACATTCACATTCAGATTGACCGAGGTGCCGAGTGTCTCGTGGGCAAGATTGATGGTCCATTAAAAGATCAACAGACGGGCCAATTTTACAGTGAAGACAAATGCGTGAACAAATTGAAAGATATGAGAAAGAAAGACAGACAGAAGAGATGCTAGTCGAACAAGTCACGAAGACAAATTGCAAATACAAGACATCAGTCGGCTGTGTAGATTTTATTTAGTATACTCATTTTAGATGGTCACACAGCTAGCTAGCCTTTAAGCTGCTGAGCTGCTAATTATTTGCCCATACAAATCACACTAACGCCGCATCAAATTTAGACAGTTCATCCTTAGCAATCAGTTATTTGTTTCTGCCATTAAAGACAAAGATGAAGTTTCAGACGTTTCTCGGGATATTTTAGCAAATATTAGACAAACTTAATTAAATAAAAACGCAGTCAGGTTACTTTTTAAACCATTAGTTTTGTGTGCTTTATCGTCGCCAATATTAAAAAACTAACATTTCTAGTTAGTGACAGATATTTTTAATTATAAAAATATTTTGTGATAAAAAGTTTTAAAATTTAATTGAATTATTATAAAAAATAATTTAAAAACTTAATTTCAATTTTGGAAAAAAAGTCAAGTTTAAAAATGCAAACAAACACAAATGATTGAAAAAATATTAATTAGTTTAAAACTTTTATTTGAACAAAAATGAGATAAAAACATTTTGAATTGAACTTATAAAATGTCAAGTTGTTATTCATTTTTGTGCAATCGCCCAACAAATCTACCTACAAATTAACAAGAAAAACTTTTTCATTTGTTCACCCGTCCCCGCCCATCACCTTTATAAAGAGTAAGAAACTTAACCTAAAGGTTGTTCTTTGTCGCCGTGTTCAACCCTATTCAAGTGATTTTCCCCTTTTTTTGCCTACACTGCATTGTCTACCATTTTTTCTCCGCCTAATGTCCCTAACCCTCCACTTTCAAGTGTAATTTATCTCTATCTGTCTTTTTTTATATTTATCCATCCTTTTTTTCCTTTATTTAGTGTGGTAATCTGAGCGTGACTCATCACCATCACCACCACCCAAACAAACTATTGACACAATCGATGAAAGAAGCCCACTTGAAAAAAGATGCGCCATGCTGTCTGCAAACTAATCGGTGATAAAAATAAAAGCTGCGGAAACCAGTCCTGTGTCCTGTGATGTTTTTGCTGATACTGTAGCAAGTAAGTTAAGTATAAGACGACCACAAAATACTGGGTAAATATTTAACCTTTTCAAGTCAGACTGTTGTGTTCATAAGTGTCCGAAAGTTAAACTTTAAAGTAATAAAAAAAGAAAAGAAACTATTTTTAATGATTTTTTTTCAATGGTTTACCAATTTATATTTGCGGCAACACTTTGTCGGCAATACATGTTACTCACTAGCTCAACAAGTAATCATTAAGGGAAAAAATGAGAAAATAAGTTATCTTCAAGTAGTTATATTAGCCATTCAGCACGCAGCACTTTGAGCCAGCACAACCCTCTCCTTTAATAATCTCTCTCTGCTTCATTAGCCTTGTTAATTAGAGCAATCTATTTTGCCGAGAATGCATTTAAAAATAATGTGCAATGTGTAAAGAAGAAGAAAAATGCATTACTTCTGCTCATTGAAGGACGCTTATCTGCGTTAGATAAAAAAGAAGGAATTGCTTTGCAAAAAAACTGGTCACGACCTCGTTTTGGTTGATGTCATCGCAGTGCACGGACAAATTAAACAGAATAAAGCCAAGGGGTTACAATACAATACAGGCAAATAAAGCGAGGGTGGAGAAATAGAAAAAAGAAAAGGAAGTTTGGGATTGCATCCAAAAGTGGCAACCTTGAGGATTCGTTCACAGTCAGTGCAGTGCAGTTCACTATAACTTCAAATTAAATTAAAGCAATTCTCCGAAAAAGACAACACTGACAAACGCCAGGCACGAGCCAGTGAGGCTGCCAAAAAGCTGCACAATATGAAATCATGTTATAATTATCTTTAATTTTCTTTTTAGTACATTTTGCACAATGTCATCTATTATCTGCGGAAAGTTTGAGCCAGCAAATTAGGATAGTCAAAACTAATATAATGGAAAAATGCATGTTTCTATCTGCTCGAGAAAATCAACAAAAAATATTACTGCAGCTACATATTTTAATAAAAATGCTATTTTTTACATTATCACATTGCACTGCACAGACATCCTCGTTAGATAACAATCAACTCATATTTTGTCGCCGTTGTGCACATTTTTATATTTGTACTCTTACGACTATTCAATTTTAGCTGTCTGATTTCCAATTGGAATTGCAATTGGCCGAGTTATTTACCAGAAAATGATTTTGGTAAACGAACTAACTTTTTTTGCAATAAAAAAAATAAAAAAAATTTAAAATATTTTAAACAAAAGTTAATTTTGAGCATAATAAATAAAACATTGAGCCTCTAGAATTTATTAAAACATTAATTTTTATTGAGTAACTGTGTTCACTGCAAATTCAAAAATGTTTTGAAATCTGTTTTTACACTAAGCCTTTACTTTTTTCAGTCATCAATTATTCTTCCTGATAAAAAATAAATACGGTATAAAAACAAAAAGCTCGGTAGAATTAGAAAATATCTTTATCACCTTAACAAAAAACAAAAACAGGCCAACCAAAGCTGGATTACAAAGCTAATAAATTATGATCTTGTCCCTAAACAACAGAGATGCATTGGATTAGCATACAAAACGTTATCATTACTATTTCAATTTCAAAAACACAAAATATGAATGTTCAAAGTGTTATGTTAACTTGAAATTCTTACACAATATTTTTGCTATAAGCATCAAGCATCAGAATGAGAAACTATCAGATGGAAGATAGTAATTAAACGTGACAGTTCAAAGTGCATGAGAAAGTGTCATCTTGGCAATCATTCATGTTTATGTGAAGCATTTTCCTATACGTGAATTGTCCGTCAACCTTCTCTTTCTTCTTCATTCACATCTTCGTCTCGGTTGTCCATCGCCTTGTGTGGAAGCTAATTGAGGCTGTCGTAGAAACTGAAAGTTGGTGGAAAGATTTTCTCTTTTTTCCTCAATGTGCCATAAAGCGTCAAATTTACCCTCATTGTTCTACACTTTAATCTCACACAGTCTTTCCCAATTACTGAAAATTGCGGCGTTACACAGCATTTTCCAAGTCATGGTAATAATATTCATTTTATTAGACACCACACAGCTTAAATTGTGAAAGTTTGCAGCTGTTTAGGCTAATAAAAGCTTTTTTGTTGATGTAAAAATGTAAATCAAAACTTTTTAGTACAGCAACTTTGGGTTGCCAAATGTAAACTTTTTTATTCCAAAATGCACTTGATTCCTAACTGAATTAAAATGCCCAAATATTCGAAAAAGCTAATTGCGTTAATTTTGTAACCGCCAAACGACTTCTTTAATTTTTACGGAATGCATCAGTGCAATCTTCAAATCAGTCGCACCTCGTCACATCATCAGGGGTGACACATTTTTTTTTTGAAATCCATCGACAGTTATTAAGCACATGGAAGCGGAACTAGCAAAGAACTAGATAGAGAGACACACACAGACACACACTGACTGTGAGGCACACTTCATCGGTGGCGGTCATCCGGCGGCAATCTGTCACTGAGAATCTGCTGCCAAAGTCTTCAGCAGCAGTCGTCGATAATCTTCAGCCCCTGCAGGCATCACAGTCACATCCCTCTTGCCCATCCCATTCCCTGCACTGCACCATGCTGTAACCATACTCGCACAACTCAGACTGTCGATCACTGTTGGGCAGCTTGCTGACTCACCGATCGATCTCCATGAGACGATTGAGAGTGTAACACAGCAACACACTGTATTACTACAACTACAGCAACCACCGAATGGTCACTTGTGAGTGTGTGTGAAGTCCATTGATGCGTTCTCTCTCTCTCTCGCCGATCATTATCATCTAATTAGTATTCCTGCTGCTACCTTCACTTCACTTCACAGCAGTCGGAAAGTTGCCAATTCTAACAGGCAATGACGATGAGAAATTGCATCAATTGACTGACTGCCTGCCTGCCTGCCTTTCCGTGTGAGTGAGTTTAGCAGCAGTGGGTACCTCACAACACACAATATTCTCTGAATCACCGCTAATAATGAGCTGCGGCTGTTGTTGTTGTTGCTGCAATTGATGATCAACCTGATGGCGCAATCAGCTGGAGACAAAATGAAGGAAGAGCAGAAGGAAAAGAAGGAATGAAAGAAGAAAGGAAAGAGAATGAAAGTTTTGTTCGTGTTTAGCATAGTTCAAATTCCAGACATTCCTCGCCTTTTATCGGCAGAATAGTTTAGCGCTAGACTAGCTGTAGCCATTCGCTCAGATATGATCTGCAGGTGTAATTCGATAATTACGCACAAAGTGAAAACAATAAACTGATGCATCTATCTGTTTGTGCCTTTTGTGCGAGTGTCACTGAAACGGTGGACTTCGCGGCTTTTTATTTATGATGGGTAATATTGGCACCATATTTCAATTAGGTTTTATTGTCTTGCTTAACTTTTTCCTCTCTCTGCGGGAAGACTACTGTAGAAGTGGTAGTAGTATGCATCATTACTCTCTCCCAGGTGCCTGTCATCCACCAGGCATAATAGCCCCGGCAATTAACCTCCTGTTGACCTGTCGGACAACCAGAAGCCCACTTGGAGGAAAAGCAAAATGGTAAAAGAAAGATTTTGGCCAGCTCCCTTTCCCAACCACTGCGAATGACATCGAGAAATAATGAGCTTCTATTGAACAACGACAGTGAGGAGGAGAAAGAGAGAGCAAGAGCAAGCTTGTTTAGGAATTTAAGAACGAACAAAAAATGATGACAATAAAGTGGGCAGCTATTTCGTCTCAATTTAGTCTAGTTATTTGTTATTGCGTGCACAACATTTTATGACCAACGGAAGTTGGCTGATCGACTTAAATGTAATTAAAATAAAATAAATTATTTATTTTACAACAAAATTTTGCAAAGTAATCATTGAGCATTTCATTAATTGACAATAATTGCAAGTTTATAAAAACAAATGTAATCTACTTTTTAAAAGTTATTTTTATTGTGATAAACTTTCAATAAAAAATTAAAATTTTAACTATTTAAAATAAACTTTTTTTAAGAAACTTTTGTGTAATGTTCACAAAAGTTTATTTGAATTTAATGAAAATAAAAATTTTTTATTAACAGGCAAATAAAGAGTATTTGTACAAGTACGTAAAAATAAAAAACACAATTTTTTAACGTCAAACAATCTTAAACACACAAAATTCAGTCAAATAATATCTGTAATTCCGCACACCTTGAGAATATAATGAATTAGGTTACAGCAATTTGACACTCACTCAAAGCATTTACATATATTTTTTAAAAAGGTTTTATTCAAAATGACAAAAGATTTATAAACAAACTTTTAAAAAATAATTTTATTTGAACAAAACAAAAATCCCTTGAGTCAAAAAGTATTTTTTAAGATCAGCATTTGTTGATCTTTTATAAAAAACCAATTTAAAAAAATAAATGTTTTTTTAGTTTTTGCTATATATTGTTCAATAAATTTTATCAATATTTTTATTTATTAATGCCAGTCTAAACAAAATAAAACAAGTGCTAAAACATTTTGAGAATAAAATGTAAAAATGCTGATTCTGAAAATTTGTATACACATTTTTATTTTTGTTATTGTTTCAATTTTGCAAAAATTAGCATTTTTATCTGTTTTAGTGGTTTTGTAACAAAACAGTAATCTACCTTTGAATAAACAATCTACAAACATATTTATAAACTTTTATTTTATGAAATTAAAAAACAAAAAATCAGTAATTTAAAAATTTTTTTTCGCAAAAAACTAATAAAAGCACAAAATGCAGCTAATTGATTGATTGCTTGTTAAAAAATTTAGGTTGGGTTTTATTTGAAGGTTACCCCTTAACTGATCAAACATTTGCTTTACTCGTTGTTTATCTAATCTTTTGGAATGCTCTTCATTGTCAACTTGAATCTAATCAATCAAATTTTGTGTCTATTTATTCAATTTCTTTTGTCCTTTTCAAGGGTTGATTCCGATTTGTGTACTGCCTTTCCTTGTTTAAACATAAAACCAAATATAAATACAAATACAAGATATTGATTGATTAGAAAAACAATTTTCATACAAAATTAAAACTTTTGAAAACTGTATTGCTATTCATTAAAAAAATTAGCTCAATGTATTATTTCAAAACAATTTTAATTTTAGTAGATTGAAAAACTTGTTTTATTTACTGATCAAATATATTTCAGCTTTGTCAAATTTTTCATTAACGTACTTCCCGCTATTCTTTTTTTACAAATTTCTCAAAAGTAAGCATTTTTGTTCTTGTAGCGGTTCCTCCTTTTATATAATTCCCTTTCGTTCTCGACCACTGCACCGTAACCAATCGATCATATTTAAGTAGCCAAAAGTTTACTTTTTGCAGTAGGAAAAAAAGAGATTTTTACGTTAGTTTCCGTTTGTTTAGTCTTTTCATTCTCAAAGCATCCTCAACTGCACGCAGCCCACACCTGTGTGACCTTTGACCGTGACAGTGTCTGAATGGAAAGCAAATCATCATCAAACTGTAGGATAATTGCAAAATGCACATTAGGAAAAGTCGTTGAAAAAAAAGAGTGAAAAGTAAAGACGATTGGAAAAAAATAAAATAAAAAAAAACAAAAAGGATGTTGAACTTTGAAAAAATTGGTTTTTACTTTTATTCAAAACAAAGTTGTACAATTAGTTTAAAAAAACCGAGTGACAATGCACATTTGCAAAATAAATTTATTTGTTTGCTCAAATAAAAGGGTTCCTTACAAAAAAAACTACATGTGCTAATCTACAAGATTTTTTACAGTCATTTAGTTGCTTAAACACAAAAGAAAAATCAATGGCATGATTTTTATTATTGTGTAGACTACACAAAGTAATAAACAACAATCCACCCAACCAGGCAACTTTGAAACAAAATACGCTGTTTTAAATTATCTAAATTTAATTGAAATTGACAATAAATACAGTTACAATAACTAAAAATTGAGTTGGTAACTACTCAGAGTAATAATGTAAAAATTTTTACCAATTTTAATAACTTTTCACTTTAAAAAGTTAATTTTTTTAATTTTTTCACATAAAATGTGCTCTTTCTATTAATTAAATTGATATATAAAGAGCAGTCGGGTAACTTTTTAAAATCGGCTAAGCAGTAGGTGTCTCAATCTAAATGGAGTAGCATTATGTGCTTTTTCACTAAATTGAAAATGATAAAGTTTTCTCAATTTAGTTTTAAAATAGTTTAAAACCGCTTTTTTAAATTTAAAAGCTTTTCCATTATGCAATCTTCTTAGCACCTTGAAGTGCACTCAATTGATATTGAAAAGGAAACCTACAATTGAAAGAGTGAAGTTAGTGAAAAGATGCGAAAATAGTGAGCACCCTGGGAGCCATCTTCTTTTGCTAAATGATGATGATCTTTGCTAGAAACAGGACCGGAGAGAGTCAATCAACTCAATAAAATGACAACAAAAGCAGTCATGAATGTATTTAAATCACGGCAAACAAGAATGAAAGCACATTCTAATTAGGCAAAGTGAATGCAAGTAATTTTATACGCTTTATAAATTCCAAACAATTGCAAATTATTTGTTTTTTAAAACAAGATAAGGTGGACTTAAAAAAGTAAAAGTACTTGTGCAATTTAAACTGCGACATGTCAAAAATAAAATAAATTTTGCTTAAATCGATCGTTGCACAGTTTTTCATTTTTAATATAAAAATTCACTTTCTACATAAGTGGCTTAAATCAAATATAAAGCCTGCAACTAAAAAATATCAGTTACACTTATTCTAAAGGACATTTCCTCTTTACATAATCATTTGGGCGTGAGTATCATTAGAAACTTCTGTTAGAGTAAAAGGGGAAATTGAGAGATTTACTGATTTTTTTCTACAAACAAATCCTCAAAATAAATCGAGCAAAAATTGCAAGGATATGCAAATGATCTCTAACTATTGACACAATTGAAGCACAAGCAAAAACAGAAAGTTTTTTGCTTTTTCTATCATCTCTACTAAATTTAGTGCAAATCAAATTGTGAACTTTTTTCTGTTTTTGCTCTATTTAGTTTTTTAAAATGAGCCAATTCTGTTCATGCACTTACTTGTCGTGCCTAGTGAGGCAGAATTCAGCACCAGTTTTGACCCTCAGCACCACCGGGCGCCATTTGGCGGCCATTTCTGTGCAATGTCTGTGTTTGGTGTGTGCTTGCATTTGCTTGTACATGTGTGCTCTGTTCAACATGCTCTAAAATTAGACCAAACTGTTATGAGAAATTGGTAAAGTGAAAATTTTACTGCATAACGGAGCAGACAGAGAAAGAAATTTGAGGAAACGCAGCCTACAGTTAAGGAAGCAAATAAGAGGGTGATTGATTTATTAAAATTGCCCGTTCAAAACTATAAACGCCTGAAATTGCTTTGACGGAACATTTGTCGACAAGTGTTGTTTGGTGTAGTTTGCAGCCAACTTGCCAATAAAATGTAAATTTTAAATTGTAGCATAAAGTAAAGCAAATATGTTGAAATTAAACGTCATTATTAGTTTTTTTCATAGTGTAATAATGTTCATACTTTTTTTTGAATACTTAATAATGATCTTTGATCCTTAATTTCCTGTCACTTGTCAATTAAAACCGCATCATTTACACTCTCTTTGAGGTACTACTCAACCGTTCTCACTTACTCACTTATTTAGTAGAGTTGTTTGAGATGGAAATCTCTACGCACTAAACCGAACCAAACTGACTGAACAACAACACTGCGATGACTTCTCTAAATAAAGAAGTTCACCACAGCTGTACCGGCAAGTGCAAGTGTCTGTGTGTGCCGGCAACTGTGGGCAAAGATTCGCCGAAAAAGCAAAGATGCCCAAATTAGACACTGGGCAGAATACTGTAAACTGTGAAAAGAGAAAAGCAATAAAAAGAGAATGATGTAGAATTGCGAGCAAAGCCATTGAGAAGGCATTGAACCTTTTTTTCAGTTCAGTGCAGAGAAGCCGCCGCAGACTATTCTATCATTTTCAATGAGGCACAAATTTGCGCACACACTACTTTACAGTACTGATCAACTTCATCATCAGCATCAGCAGACTAAAAGCGACTCAAATTTCACTTGAAAAGCGGCCAGTAGAGAGAATTTGACAACAGCGGAGAATGAAAACTGTCACCACTGAGGTCATCGTATCTTTGGCCTTGCTCTCTTTCTTTCTTGCTCTGTCACGAACTAATGTGTCACACAGTGTGCCACCCTCTTTTACACTGATAACTTCTGCAGACAAACAGACATTTTATGCTTATGGGTGCCTACTACCAAGGAGAGTATGTTCGCTTTGCATCTATTTTTGGGGGGTGTGCGTGGCTTGTTGTCTGAAGTCTGGCCAAGAACCACAGACAATTTGATATCCAGGCAAGAAAGAACTGCAAAAACTGTCAAAATCTTTTTAGCCGGCATCAAATTACCAATGACCCGAGAAATACACATTGACCACTTAAAACTTTTGTCTTTTTTATAATTGATAACATTTTTTTAAAGTTGTCGTTATTTTAAAAAGTACTTTAATTTAAATTTTAACGTGATTTGATTTTGTAAATACTCCATTATTTTGCCAAATAAAAAATTCTCAGTTTTGTTTAAATTAGTCTGAAACTCTTTTTGTTTACATAAATAATAAATTTTGGCTTTGTAAGATCTATTTCACACTCTAGAAACTCTTATTTAAATTTAAAATCAACAGAGCAAAGTTTACAAACATATAAATTTCCTGTTATACAGAAAATGAAAAAGATCAACAAAACTAGAAGTTATGTACCGTACAAAACTTTTATTTTTAATATAAAAATTGAAACTTTTATAAATTGGTGTTTTGTGCTTTAAAAACATAAAAGTTTAAAAATTGCAAACACAGAATTACTTTTAAACAAATAAAAAAACATCTCTACTACAAAAGTTGTTTTATAACTAAATAAAATAAAAAATAATAAAACAATTTTTTGTTATTTAACATTTTAAATTTAATGAATGGTTCGTTTAAACTTACGCGATTTTTAAAACGTTTAAATTTACAATTTTTAATAACTTGTAGACGTAAAAAATATAAAATTAAATCGCTCAAGCATAGAGTAACATTTTTTATCATTTTAAATTATACTTAAATTACAATGACAGTTTTACAAACTCACAAAGCATGTCTGCGTAAAAGATAATAAAAGCCTGAAAGGCTTAATATTTTTCCAAAAACAAATTTTGGTAATGAAACCGAAAATGACCAAAAACAAAGATAGTGATTACTATCTGAATATTAAAAGAATAAAATAAAAGGATGTAAACTAAACAAGCAAAAATGAAAAACATAGTGTAGGTGTAATTCAGTGATAACTCTACTCAACACAATCACTTTAGCAGTTCTACAAGTATTTAGTTTGTTTTGAGAAGACATTTCTGGAACATCTGCCCCTCCAGTTTTGACCGGAATCAGTGCTATCAAGTTAGTTCTTTCTGTTTTTTGTACAAGTGGTGGTAGTAGTAGTAATGTACACTGGCAAGAAAACGATACATTCAGACAGTGTAATGGCACTACTAATGGGCCGTTTCAAATGATGGCTCATTCTCACAAACTCTTCCCCCTTCGTTTGCCATCTCATTACACTGGCAAATTCCTTTTGGCTTGTTTATTGCCGTCTACCAAATCTCTTTCTTTTTCTCTTTTTCTTTCAGCAACTTTTTTGTTGAATTACAAAACAAATACATTAAATTATATAACTGAATTGAAACAGATTTACAAATCAGTTTGATTTTCAGTTATGGGAGAATGGCAATTGCATTTTGGTAGTAGCAGTATCAAATTAATTGCCTGCTAATTAAACTACACAAATTAATTAGTTTTGAGAAAAACATTGAAAGAAATGATTCAATTAGATCAATTTAATTAAATAAATTCAAGGATAGTCCTATCGAGACTTTGATTCTCTGAATTTGCAATCAGTTAAATTGACTAGAAGAGAACAAATGAATTCGTCTTGAGAAAAAAGTTCAACAAATTGAAAAATAGTCACTTTTAGAAAATAATATTTCATTGCAAAATTTTTTGTTTTAAAATTCACAAATATATGATATATGCCCTTTTTCACATCTGCAATTGTGACTTTTCCATCATCTGCAGCTTCTGCATTTTTTCCCTGACTTTTATTTTTTCTTTTTGTCGGGAAGGAAAAAAAGAGGCAATAAATTGGCTAGAATTGCCGCAGACGAGGCCACCACTGAGCTTGCTGAGTTAGCTTTAGACTGCCAAAAGACGCTCTAATTAGTAGAAAAATGCCGGAGAGTGAACAGAAAAGTGCCGACCACCGCATCGATTTTAAAGTTAGTTTAGTTGAGACAATCATACAGAGTTTGGGGCTATTTAAAGAGTGAGAAGAAAAGAGTCAGCAAAAGAGCAAAAAAGAGAGAGAGGGTAACCCAAGCTATTTTTGGTGACTTTTACTTGGCTCGAGTGAAGTGCAATTGCTGCTGCTGCTGCTTCTGGTGACTCACTCTTTGGAGGCACTGTTCGACCTACTGGAAAGAGTTTGAAAGAGTAGAGATGAAAGAGAGAAGAACGACCACTCTTTAAGCGGCAATTAATTACTTTTAGTACTTTAAGACTTTGCTGTAGATTGAAGAAAGTTTTGCACGCACGTGTTCAAACAGATGTTCAAGAAAATATGTGCTTGAAAGTGAATGTGATTCCCTTCCCCCTTCCTGAAAGGACCCAAGTGACTGCCAAGGACATCTGTCCAGTGGTCGCTCATTAAGCGATTTGGCCAATTTATGAGTGTAAGTCAATAGAAAAAGAAAAGAGACTGAAAAAGGGGAATAGAAAAGGCCTAAGCCAACAAAACGAGTTATTCTTGTCCTTACGACGACAACGAGCGGTCAGTTGACTTGAACGAGATGGCCCCAGCAGTCTAAGCCTTATTGTGCCCCTTCTCTCCATGTGTGGTCCTGAGAGCTGACGATTTAATTAGGCTCAGTCAAAGAAGAAAGTGAGTGAGTCACCGGACTGGAAGGTGCAGCCCTTGGGTCAGTCCTTAGAGGTCAAAGGGCGACAAAAACTGCGTGTTTTGCCCATCTTTAAAATCTGTTAAAAAGTTATGACTGTTCTACAGCAAACAGTACAAAATATAGAATGTAGTACAAGCGAAAAAAAGTCAACTTACATCCCAAAAGGTCGACGAATTTCGGGGCTCCTTGAGGCGGCGACAGTTGACAGGCAGCACAGGCGAGCCGACTGACTCTTGGTCGCTCGGTTGAATTTGGCCGTTTTCAGCATCAACGCTTGACAGATCAAGATTAAGCCGGTGCCTATCTGCTGCTGGTGTTGGTGCTGGTGCTACCACCTCGTCCTGAGGAAGGTCAAAGCTGGCCTCCGAGGGGGAGGAAGTGGAGGAGCTGGTAGAGCTGGTCGAGGTGGTGGACGGCTCTCGAGGCAGCGCCGAGTTGTGCTGACTGGCGTAGAACTGGTGATTGTTGGCGTTCACCTCAGAGGCAAAGGGATTAACGGTGTAGTGGCCGATGCGGTGAGAGGCAGAGGAGCGGCGGAAGTGACGGGGGCGACGACGGCGGCGACAACGGTTTTTAACGACGACGGCACTGGCCACCGAGGAAGGCACTTGACAGTCGTCCGATGAGTTTTCCGAAGTTGAAGACAGGCCAAAGTGGTGGTCTAGGGAGGCTGACTGGTACTGACGAAGAGACGGTGGGGGTGCTACTGCTGATGATGCTGAGGCGGCTATTGTTAGCTGACGGGGGCGAAGCGAAGAGGATGCTGCCTGACTGATGCTGCTCATCGTATAGGCTACTGTCTGGTCAGTGGAACATTCTTTTATTGGCATTGGAGAGAGAGAGAGAGAGAGCTGTCAGCAATCTGCAAGACTAGAAATAAAAGAAAAAAGAGAAAGTTATTTTATCTATAACAGAATAAAGCAGCACTGTACAAAAGAGGATCAGCCAATTATACAAAGTGCAGCTGTTTTGTTGTAGCACACAGCTGACAGCTTGGCATAAATATTCCGAAAAATTATTAATGGGTTGAACTTGCACTAGTACTAGTGGAGGACACATTAATCTAAATGAATGCTTGATTAAACTTTAAGTTGGTGTTTTAAAACTTTTTTCAACTTTATAAACTTGAGTGATTTTAAACTTGAAATCATATAGTCAACCAAAACTTGATCGTTTGTTCATTGACCTGAAGCGGCATTGTCCTCCATTAGCAAAAATCAAATTGTCACTCTCTTGTTCAGTAATTAGCGTCAGTCAGCCAAAAAAGAGAAAGGTCGTTGAATTTACAAATTACATCCTCACTGCTCAATTAGTGGGGAAAAGAGAGAGGGACAAGTGTTCAGTGAAGTGGTCAGGAGAGCACCCACTTTCTCCTCTACAAGGGCTCTAATAGCGACCACTACCAATAAACAGCAGCTTTGGGTTTTGCAGACAGAGAGATGCACACGCAAAAGGAAATGGGCAATTATGTAAATGCACAGTGAGTGAGGGTGAGCATTTTTTTCAGATGCATACTGAAGAAAATTGCTCCTTTTTTGCTGCTGCTGATGCTACTGCTGCTATGACCACCATCAATTAGGGTTGATTTGCAGGGGCAGGGAAAGACCAGCAGGCAAGCGAGCACAAAGCACAATGAAATGGGAAGATATTAGGCGTCAGCAGTAGTAGTAGCAGCAGTGGCGACAGTGCTGAGCGGATGTCAATCGGTGACGTGAACGGAAATGGATGAGGTGCAAAATGCGAGGGTGCACTACGAGGGCGGAAGGAAGGAAACTGAACACTGTGCTGTACGACACTGATACATTCAGTTCATCATCAGTTACTGATCACAACAGCATTACTACTGTTATTCTACAGTGATGCAGTGAAAGAGTACACCAGTGTATTTGCTCTCATTACTTTTGTCATTTTTTGCTGTTGTTGCGCGATAACAATCGCCACTGTTTGTATCACATTATGATGCTCCGGCCTAATGACGCGAGACGAGGGAGCAATTGAAAGAAGAAGAAAATGAAGACGCCCCGTGACAAGTGGGTGACAGGTCGCGACAGCTGTCTTCTTTTAAACAACAACCACACATACGCTAAAACAATGAACTTGGGCTGCTGCTGCTGTTGTTGTTGATAATGACATTATTTGGCCAGCTTGAAGAACACTGACTGTAGTGTGACACTGCTGACTATTCTTGGCTACAGTAGTGATGAAAAAGAAAAGGAAAACTGTACAATGATGCCAGGTAGCATTGTCGCCATTGTTGTCTGCACCTTTTCAGCGCCTCTAATGAAGCATGCTCGGTGATGATCAATGAATGAATCTGACCAATTGTTTGTGTGGCGCCCACACAGTGGACCACGATTGTCCGACCACGAGTGGCATCATTTGTTATTGCTACCAAAAAAACTGAAAGCTGAGCATTGAAAAGGGCGGTTTGAATCTACGGTTTGTGTCTTGTGGTATCAATCGACAATTATCCTGCTCGGTATTATGCCAGCATAGCGGTATTTGCATTGAAAGCAAAGATAGTCTGCTCTCTGCGGTAATTAATCAGAGAAGTGCTCTTTGTTTACATGTTCTACTTTTGGTAAGAGAGGGAGAAAGAAAAACATGGCTGTTTGTCAATAGGGAGGATTTGGCTAACAACAGCACAACAACTCAAAGGGAAGCTTATTGATTGAGTCGCATGGCGGCAAATTAGTCCACTCTCTCTCACTCTCTTTCATTCTATTTTCAGTAAATAAAGAGTTGAGCAAGCAAAAAAGATAGCAGGAGAAGCAGAGATGTGCTGACAGTTGAATCAATAGATTGTACTGTACGCGTGCACAATCAAAGCGAGACGACAAATGAGGTTGAATAAATATAAAGAGAGCAGACAGTAGTAGGAGCTCGGTAGGTGTTCAGTTTACATGCCGTTTCAGACAAACGTAATATTTACCTTGCAGCAATTCCGGTGAACTTAATTTTGTTGAAATTTACAGCAGAATTCTCTAACATGAATAAATGCACTTTAGGTGAGCACTGCTGGAGAGCGTCAGAATAACGGTGTACCGTTGCATTGAAGTAGATATGGCAGCTGCGGTGAAAGAAACTCAACAACAACAAATGGTTTACAGGAAAAGGGAATCCAGCTTTATATAAAACCACTTTACAGGGAAAACAGTTTCACATTAAATTTAAAAGTTGTCAGTTAATCAAAAGTGAAGGATGCGGTTCCAGAGTGCAAAAGTAGTGCGATGAGCAGAGAGTTTCGATGAGTCAGGCAGACAGTTTTTGGGAAAGAAACAGAAAGAAAATGAGAAAAGTCAGTTGAACAGAGTAGAGCGGTTGTCAAATTGGTTGGTTCCACTTTGGTGAAGGTAGAGCCGTCGTCGTAGTCTGTTGTGGTCTTTGTCGTCAGTTGATGGAACACACACTGCTGATGGAACACGAGGTGGAGGGGGTAGCTGTGAAAAGGACAGCTGGGGAAATGCTGTGCACTCAATGATAGTGAGTGAATGTGTGAGATCACCACCGCCACCTCAGTTTGCAGCAGCAGGAGAAGCACACGTCCGTGCCTCAGAGCAACGAGTCACTGACTAATCGACGCAGAGCAGAGCCGGTCGGCGACTGCAGTCATGGTCGTCGTCGTGGTGGTGGTGGTGAACAGACGAGCTCGGAACAAGCGAGAAAAAGAGAGAGGGAGATGTTGGCAGACGGTGGCAGGCACGAGAGAGTGTGAAGGGAAAGACTGAAGCTAGCATTGCTGCCAAACTGCTGCACTGCAGTAGTAAGCGCCAAAAGATAGAGAGAGGGCTGAAAGGCAAGCTGTTCAGCGCTACTACCCTCGACCATTACCACTACAGCACACTATCTGACGGTGCCTGACATGCGTGTCCTCCGGTTACGTCGAATGCAATGCGACCGGCTACCGCGTTAGGATCCCGTTGGGGTCACTACCACAACAGCAGCGGCAGCAGCAGTACTCAGTCTGTCAGTCAGTCAGTTTTGGTGCTACTGCACTAATGCCCATGGAACGACCACCACCACCACCACTGTCCACACTTCCTTTCCCTGAGCGGGTAATTGGCGACACACACAGACAATCCAAGCCAACAACAGTTTGCTGCTGTTGTAACAAATCGGAGGAAAAAGAGAGGGTCCAGAGAGCTGCAGACAATGACACAAACTGACTCTAGGCACAGTAAACGACAGGTACCGCGCTTGGGTGCGCCTTTTATGTGTTCAAGTGTGTGTCTTGCATCGGAAGGTATTTTTCTGTGGAAGGAAAGAGAGTTTTCCCGTTGCCCATTCAATTCGACACTCTATTGTGTGTTTGTGTCTTTTTTCCCTCTCCTCCTTTTGCCTTTCATCTCGATAAGCACCCCAGTAATTTAGCGGGACATTGCTTTATTAGCTGCTGCGGCGACTGCTGACGATGATGATGCTGATGAATATAAAACTTATGGGCTGCACACTGCACACACACTGCACGGTGCTATACAGGGTGGGCCACCTAAAGTGTCACTAAATTTCCATCGCTGTTTCAAACATGAAAATGAAACTATTTCTAAAAACTAAAAATGCTATCTGTAAGAGCAACTCTTCATTTTTATTAACAATTTTAGATCAGTAATTTTGGACCAATAACCACGAAGATATCATCAA
>JAALOO010001117.1_pt1 | contig 19919 bp, 13 predicted proteins | sample 7257641 | NCBI WGS metagenome assembly JAALOO01 (sample SAMN14085613, study PRJNA598686) | mite metagenome | biome: ENVO:01001000; feature: ENVO:01001002; material: ENVO:01001226; isolation source: single female mite from University of Michigan culture on fish food culture... ...
GAGAGAGAGAGAGAGAGAGAGAGAGAGAGAGAGAGAGAGAGAGAGAGAGAATTCGTCCAAAATGAGCTGAGCTGCCTTTGCACCACCGCCACCACCACCACTACCACTACCATCAGCCACAAACAAAACTTAATTTGCATGATAAACACATAAATCACCTAGAAACAAAATGAAGAGTGCGTCTTTTCCATTGAAGAAAGTGGCGTCTGCGTCTGCGGCAGCAACATCAGCTTCAGCACTGATTGGCTCTTTGAAGCAGCAGCAGCGAATGAAAATGCAAATTAGTAGTCAACTGCTGATGATGATGATGGTGCTGCTGCTGCTGCTGCTGCTGATGCCATTGCCCCAGTTGACGTACGGCAGACTCTCAGTGGGTGCCAGTTAGTACGTTCAATTTTTCCTACTACTTTCACTACTACTACAGCTACCTACTTCAACGGCAAATCATAACCAACCATCCGATCTATCGCCAATATAACAGCACACAACAACAAGGGAAACAAGAGGGGAAGGGGAAGAAGGCAAGGCACAACAGCAAAATCACTAGCAAGCACCGCTCAATACACTGCCAATTACTTCAACAGCAGCAGCAGCAGCAGCAGCAGCAAATGGGTGCACTTAATTTCACTAATAGATACACAACACAAAACAGAGGAGAAGAAGGGAAAGAAGGGGAAAGGAAAGAAAAGAAGAAGGCAAAGAGACACAAGAGAATCGGGTAAGGAGGAAGAACAGCAAAGTGGAGCTGATTCTGCTGCTACTGCTGTCTGCAGCCTGACAGCAGCTGCCTTATCGACCAGCAGAGCGATCACCACACGACAATGATGATGAGAGAGAGAGAGAGAGGAAGAGAGGGAACTAAAAAAGGAGAGAATTGCAGGCAACCGCTGTTGTTTCCACAATTGGTTCACGAAACACAAAAAGAAGAAGAAAAATCAGTCTTCAGCTCTTCAGCTCTTCAGCTCTTCAGCTCTTCAGCTCTTCACCGCTCTGCAGTGAGTGCAGAGCTTCTGGGCTTCTAGTCTTACAGCACAACTGCGCGTTCGGCAACTGAACACTCAACATCAACTACTGAGCTGTGCTTCCTATTTTTCTGCTTCCTATTGTTATTGCAGCTATTGCTGCTATTGTTGCCGTTGCAGCTTCTGGTGCCCAGTTTCAATTAGCTCTTAATGACCAGAGAGAATGAGAGAATGAGAGCACAAAGAGGAGAGACCACTGCACCGTCCATTGCTGCTGCTGCTGCTGCCCACAGATGCCTTAATCGATACAACCGTTTATCTAGGCAGGCTGCAATTAACTCGGGTCCCTAGAGGCTACTTTCGTCGGGTGTATGTCCACTAGTGCTTCCGATGCTGGTGATTGTCCCTGCACAGCATTCCCTCATCTTGCCCTTCATCGATCGCATCTCCTCTCGATCAGAGGATCGATCCGGAGGCTTCCTCTTTCTTTTTCCCTTTTTCTTCAGCAGTGTTGACAAATGGCGCTCTGTATGTGTGGACATGTTCACACTTGTCTGGTCACTTGTCGACAAATTCACCGGATTCAGCAGAAGATGGAGTGAGTGAGTGAGTAAGCCGCTGTGGTGCCGAAGTGGTAAAAGAGGAAAGAAGAAGAAGTTGCCGACGCCGGCTTCAGATATTCTCCCCCGCCGCCTACGCCGCTCAGCGCCATAACTCGGTCCCTTGACGCCCGGCTCTGTAGCCGCCGCCGTTATTGTCAAGGCTGTGTTGTCTAGTTGCTGCATTTTCAGTACAGTACAGCTTGCCGAAACTGCTTTTAGTACTAACTACACAGTAGCCGGCAACACAAAAAGAAGGACATTGACTATTCTGGGCACGCATCGCACACTGTGCTGTGTGCTGTGTACGATGACTACTGAAACGATCATCGACCAGTGCTCGGCGACGTCCGCGATGCGAGACTTGAGACGGAGTGACGCCACCAATGCTGCCAATGTTCATGGCGCCGATGGTCGGTGGTCGGAAATCAAAGCTCCGACTGACAATTTCCCAATCTGGCGGCAGCATCTCAGAACAGAAAATGCAGTTGCAGTTGCAGCAGCAGCAGCAGTGCACATATGCACATAGAGCACTCACATCAAAGTGAACTGGATGCTTTTTGCAGAGTCCAATTGCGATGCTGGGCAGCAGCAGCAGAGAAAGAAGGAAGGAGGAAGGATCTTGCCCTCCCTCCCCCGCCTGATGTCGACACATCTTCCACCACCACCACCACCACCACTGAACTAGTTGTGCCCTAGAGTGCCTTGCGGTGTCAGAATGAATGCAGCCGATGTTGCCTGGCAGCAGCAACAGCAGCACCAGCAGCAGCATTGGCCAAGCAAATGAATGCATAATTCATGGTCCATGCAGACCACCAAGAAGAACAGAGTGGTGCTGGTGGTGGTGGCGAAAGATGAGAGGGGATGAAAGCACACGAAATGCAAGCAACGAAAAAAAAGTAATGGCCCTCAGCAGCCATCACTAACCGCACCACACACTCTTTCGGTAGCGTGTTCAGCGGCGGCGGCAGCGTCGGCGGTGGTAGTGGTGGCGATCTGCCCGGCAATTCCCCAGTGGACTTTAGTGCCCAAGCAATTTAGCCCAGCAAATTGACACGTTAGTGGACGAAAACTCTCTCTCTCTCTCTCTGTGCCTGTGTGTGCGAATGCGGTGAAAAACTTGGTTGTAATGTGCACTGGAAATGCACTGTCAGGGTGCAGCACCATCAGCAGCATGCAAGAGAATTTGCCTGTCAAGAAGCTGTGGAGCTGGTGCCGGAGTGCTGAAGCTGCCAACTGAAATTACTACCACTTTTTTGCGCGTATATAGTCTGATCGTTGTTGAAAATGGATGTGCATCGGTGGTGAAAAAAGGGGCACAAAATGTGGGCAAAGAATAGAAAGGGAGGTAATATGCATGCATGTGTCCACCACCACCAGCACTACTTACCGAGACACGGCTGTACGATGACAGCCACTCGTAGTTGCCGGCGCCGTCTCCGGGACTGGCCGGCAAGCCTGATCGGTGAGCGGAATTGGCCGCCGCCGACGGTCGAGGCGTTGAGAAGAAGTGCACATCAGTGTCAGGTATCATCTCGACCTGTCGACGACGGTGCTGGCGTTGCGGGCGATGGTGTTTTCTACTGTTTGTCTTATCCACAGTTTTCGCTTCCTCTTTTTCCGTCCAATTGGCGGTGGTGGTGGAGTCTGGTATCCAGCGAAACTCTTGGCCAAGTTGTACTGGCTCATGTTGCTGCTGCTGCTGTTGTTGTTGTTTTTGTTGATGATGATGATGATGGTGGTGATGGCTGTGCTGATTGTGATGTTTCACGCTGTGTCGCTTTACCCTTCTCGGGTGGTGATCAACACTAGCTGGTGGTGATAAGGTCGGTGAGTCAACGACAACGACGACACCGTCGACAAGGGCCGTCAGGTTGTCCACACGTCGGTGGAGAAGCTCAAGCTGGAGTTGCTGGTGCTGTGTGGTGCGCAGCAGTTGGCAGCTCAGGTAGCCGTAGAGGGCGAGTGGCACTGTGAGGAGGAGAATGGCCGCCCAAATGAGGACACCATTCGGGTGACCAGCACGCCACCAGGCTGGTCGATGATTGCGTTGTTTGTATTTTGATTGCTGCTGCTGCTGTAGAAATTGTTGCTGACTGCTGTCGCTGTCGTCGCCGCCACCTCCACCGCCATCGGTGACTGACTTTCTCGATGGCATGGACGTCGACGGAAAGTTGGCCACCAGTGAAGAGGAGGTAGGCATCCTGGCAGTGGTGCACTCGCTGGTGCCTGCCACTCAAACAGCTGCTGCTAAATGAACAATTGTCAAGTAGCAAGTGGCTGCTGCTGCTGTTGCTGGTGCTGCTCATCAGCCTGGTGCATTCTCTGATTCTGCTGCCTCAGCGTCAGCATCAGTGAAAAGTGTTGGTAGTGCTGGTAGTGCTGGGGTGGTGGTGGTGGTGTGCTGCTACTTCAGCCGATGATGATGATGATGATGTTGTGAGTGAAAATATTAGCGCAAATAATAAAACCGTGTCTGCCGCCGTCTGGTTCCGTTTGCTGTCTGGTGGCCCACAGCGTCTACCAGCCGGCGAACATGTTAAGTGCACATCGAGTTAGAACGGCAACGGCAACGGCAGCGGTGCAAAAGCAGTGCAAACACATGGACCACTTGGCAAGTTCTGTCTTCATTGCCGGAGACGATGGCACTTTTTATAGCCAGGCAGGCAGCCAGTTCTCCGCCGCCACTGCTGCTAGACACCAATTGGGTACCAAACAGTGTGTGTGTCTCGGAACGCACTTGTCTAACTGAAAGAACCTTTCTCTCTCGCTTTCTTTCTCTTTTCTACGTTTTCTCTCGCTGTTGCGCTATATACCAGGCGCATCCAGCCCGCACAATTGGCGGCAATTGCAGCGTTTTCATTGCAGTCTGAATCTCACCCTGCTCACTCCTTTCAAACTCATTCAGACTCACACACACATTTTCGTTGGAGGGTAATTAACGCAACACTGCCTTGCTGATCGAGGGCACACACTAGCTACAGAGTCAGACAGAGAGTCAGGCAGAGAAATAGACAATTAACTTGGCGCAACCAGAGAATGTACCAGACTGAATGAATGACTGAATGGAATGACTGACTGGATGACTGAATGAATGTGTGCACGCAAAAGTGCACATCGGTGGTGGTGGTGCTGCTGCTGCTACTGCTGATGGCCAGTGCCCAGTCTGTGTTCCACTGTAGGATTGTGTTCCATTCTATTTTCCGCGAATTCTATTCTTCTTTCATGACGACGTCCGGTGGCGGCGGTGGAAGTGGAGAACAGCGACCAGGCCGCCGGCAATTGACGACGGCAAATTGCTCTTCTCATTTTTCTTCTACTCATTCTTTTCCTTTGCGGCAAAAGCTTTTGAAAGTGGTCATTAGCCGCTGAGGCTGCAATGCCAATCACTGGTGCTGCCAATTGGCCACAGATGACGACACTCTATTGGCCGATTTATTTTCCTTTTAAAAGACACTTCTTCACTGTTGCTGCTGCTGCTTCTGTGTAGTCTGTACGTGGCTTAGCTTAGACTGCGCAATCTGCCAGTGTTTATTTACTCTTCAGCTGGTAAACACTAACTTTTTTTTGTTATTCAAAAAAATACACTAAAAGTAGAATAGTGCGCGCATAAAGAACCTGGTTTGGGTTTTTTCCCCCTGGGGCCAATGACGCTGCGGCGTTCGTCAACCTTTCTGTGATCACAACTGCAAATAACAGAGTGCCTTGGCTGTGTGTGTCTCTTCCAAATGAATTTACCCAAACATAATCCTGAAGATGATGATCCTCTACTCCGTTTCCTCTTCTTTATTTCACTGCCTTCTTCCTGTGCATTCTACAGGTGTTTCTAGGAGCACATCTCATGTGATTCTTAGCATCAGTGCCTTTCTGTGCCTTTCATTTTGCCATTCCACAGCGGCGTTTTCATCCTCTTCCTCAATAGCACAGGCACTCTTTGAGAGATCTGGTAAGTGATGTGCTTGCTTTTTTGGTTACTTTTTTCATTGTTTTACATTTTTTCACTACTAGGTCACTATGATAAGCTGTTTCGACAGTTTAGTGAGGCTGAGAAGGCAGAGATGAAGGAACTCTCACGGGAGACCTTCAACTGGGGCTACTCAAATTACATTAAACACGCCTACCCTGCAGATGAGCTGAATCCCATTTGGTGTCGAGGTCGAGGACCAGATCTGGCTGACCGGTAGGTGGTTGTGGTTGACCTACAGTATTATTCATGTCAACATTTGCCTGTAGATCAAACATCAACATCAACGACGTCCTGGGCAACTTCAGCCTGACGATGGTGGACGCGCTGGATGCGCACTACGTGATGGGCAACTTTACTGAGTTTAAGCGAGCCGTGCAGCTGGTGATCAAGAACGTCAGCTTCGACTCGGACTCTATCATTCAGGTCTTTGAGGTAACTTTTAACAAAAAAAAATTCGATCATTTTCATCCACCATCTAAAACATCATTTCCTCCAGGCGACGATCCGCGTCATCGGCGGCCTCCTCTCCGCCCACCTCCTCCTCACCGATCCTCGGACCTCGCCACCGCTGCTGCAGCTGGTGGAGAACACCACTGAAACCACCACCACCACCACGAACTGGTACCACGACGAGCTGCTGTACCTGGCCCGGGACCTCGGCCTGCGCCTGCTGCCCGCCTTCAACTCCACCTCGGGCATTCCCTATCCACGGGTGCACCTGCAGCACGGCGTGCCCAACACCACCGTCTGTCCCTTCTGTCGGACGGAGACGAATCCAGCGGGGGCCGGCTCGCTTCTGCTCGAGTTTGGCATTCTCAGCCGCCTGCTGCAGGACTCTCGCTTTGAGGAGGCGGCGGAGAAGGTATTCGAAAATTCCTGTTGATGTTCTCGAAAAGCTCGAAATCAATTCTCACATGCATTTTTGTTTACATTTTTTGAAGGCAGTGCAGTCAGTGTGGGGGCGGCGCTCCAAGATTGGCCTCCTCGGCAACGCCATCGACGTGGAGAGCACCGAGTGGTTGGGGGAGATTTCGGGCGTCGGCGCCGGCAGTGACAGCTTCTACGAGTACCTCGTCAAGTCGTACATTCTCTTCGGCGAGCCCGCCTACCTGGAGATGTTCGAGCAGAGCTACGACCAGATACGGAAGTACCTGCGGAGGGGGCGGGAGCAGTGCAACTCGGGAACCGGCCCCTACCCCTACTACGCCAATGGGAACATGCACGACGGCCGAACGATGACCAACTGGATCGACTCGCTGTCCGCCGCCTGGCCGGGCATCCTCGTGTTGGCCGGCCAGAGCCTCGATGAGGCGGTCTGCAATCACCTGATCTTCTTCGCCATCTGGGTCAAGTTTGGCCTCCTGCCGGAGCGCTTCGACCTGCACCGCCTGGAGCCGGTGCTCTCCTTCTACCCGCTGCGGCCGGAGCTGGCCGAGTCCACCTACCTGCTGTACCAGGCGACGAAGAATCCCTTCTACCTGCACGTTGGCCGCACCATGCTGCAGTCCATCAACAAGTACACGCGTTCAAGGTAAGAGAAATGGAACATTTTTTCAACTTTTTTTCAACTGTTGTTTCAAACATTAAAGTTGCGGATTCGCCACCGTACACGACGTTCAGGACAAGAGCCTCGAGGACCGGATGGAGTCCTTCTTTCTCAGTGAAACGTGCAAGTACCTCTACCTGGTCAGTGATAATGTAAATCTCTGTAAGTTCTAATTTTTTTCCACCCCCCAAACCTCAGCTCTTCGACGAGGACAACATCCTAAATCGAGACTCTTCGCGGTTCCTCTTCAGCACTCAGGGGCACATCTTTCCGCTGGATCAGCGACTTCGGCAGAGTGCCACCACTTCCGCCTCCAGCGAAACAGCCAAACTCAAAAGAGCTTCAGCACTCTCCTCCTCCTCCTCCTCCTTTGCTCAGGCCAACTTCACCCGACTGCAGCCGTCCTGTAGACGGGTGTCCGAAGAGCGGCGGCACTTTCTTCCGCTGAAAAGTCAGTACTTTGCCCAACTGAGCCAGGCAATCGGCATTGAGGGCTACTACTCTTTCTAGTCTTTCTTGTTGCTATTGTTATCTTTATCTCTACACACATTTATCTATGTTCCCTCTCTCGCTTTTTTTTACTAACGTGATTAAGCTTTTTACAAATGTGGTCAAATGTGTTAGTTAGACTGATTTTTCAATCCATTGTTTCTGTTCAGTCCAGCTAATAACGGTGCACTACTTGTTTGCACCACTCCTTTCTACTTCTTCTCTATTTCCATCGTTTTGAGGGTGGTGATCGTGAGCGAGAAGGCCGTCTAGAGGGAGGCGGACTTCGAGAGTATCGAGATTTTGAGGTGTAGTGGTGATGGGCGGATGATGAAGTGGATGAGGAGGTGGAGGAGTGCCGCAACCGAGGCGGCGACCTTGACCGTGATCGGGAACGTGTTCGACTGGTGCTGCTGCTGCTGGTGAAGGATCTCTGCTGGTCACTGTTAGCAGCTGCCGCCTTCCTCATCAACTCCTCGCGGTACTTCCCCACCATCCGGGCGAGCTCCTCGTCGGTGACCACCTTCAGACGACCACTTCGGCGGTCACTCTCTCGGTCGTCCTGGTACTGAATTACCTTCAGTTCAATTTCACGCAGCACCTCTCTGGAGAGGCTAACTGATGAGCTGCTGCTGGCTGTCAGAGTACTTGGCGGAGGCTCTAGAGGAGTGCTCGCAGAGGATGAGGAGGAGGAGGCTGACGCTTTGCCCTGCTCTGCTCTGCTGCCAATCGCTTCAAAGTAGTCCGGCTCATCGTCGTCCATTGGCTTGCCGTCAATGTCCTCGTCGGTGTAGATGGCCTCCTCCGCTGCCGCAGCCGATGCCCTTTCCAGGTGCTCCCACTTTGAGGTGGTGATCGCCTGCGACTCGACCACCTCCGGATCGATCGTCTCCCACTTGGAGGGCTTGAATTTAGTGCTGACAAAGTTCTGTGAACTCCTCCTCGTCGCCGTCGTCTCCTGTGGGAAAGGAAGCTCCTCGCCATCCAAATCAGGATCAAGTGGAATGCCGTCCAGTTCATCGTCAGTTCGAATGGCCTGTCCGAAGGCTGCTGCTTTTGTCACTTCGACTGCCTTCTTCTTCTTCTCCTTGTCCAGTCCGAGGAAGACGTTCTGCAGTTTAATGAGAAACTCCGAGGAGAAGATGGCCGTGTCCTCCCAGGCTCTGAAGCAGCTCATTACTCGTTGCTGGAAACAAGGGGAGAAAAACCCGATGTTAAACAAAGTGAAAAAGGGCAAAACTTTTACAAAAAAACCAACCTTAAACTGCTCGGCCTTCAGGCGGCCCTCGATGCCGGCGTACGCCCGGTGAAAGGCCTCAAAGATGGGCACCAGCTTTGCCTGCAGCCCCCGGCGGTAGTTGCTCGCATTGGCCACCTTCACCGTGCAGTTGTTGAGAATGTCGGAGATGAGGTAGAGCCGGGCGACCTTCTTGAAGAGCGGCGTCTCGGCGATGAAGAGCGAGTCGGCGATGCACTCGATGATCTCCTCCCAGGCGTCGGCGTGCTCAATGCAGAAGACCATCAGGTGGGCGATCTTGGAGCGCTGCGGCGTCAGGCTGCGCAGCCAGTCCTCAAAGTCCTCCCGGTCCGCCTCTCGCAGGAGGCCCTTCTTTTGGCCGCCTCCGCTTTTGCCGCTACCGCCACCAGCTCCCGAATCACCGCCATCCGAATCAGCGGTCCGACGATCACCAGGATTGAGCAGCAGATCACCAAAGTCGCTTTCGGGCGGCAGCAGCTCCTCGGGCATGCCCTGCAGGTACAGGCTGATGGGCGGCGGCCTCCACAGAGAGCCGCCCTCAAACATGCGAAACTCCTCCAACTTCCAGCGACTGGGGTGGTCGCCCTGTAGAATAGAGAAGAGCCGCCAGCGGTAGTAGACGTGGTTCGGCGACTGGTTGTCGAAGAGAAAGGCAAAGAGCGGGTTGCTCGCCTCGCGCGCCATCAGCAACGCCTCAAACATCGGCCCCTCGCGGACGACGAACTCCACGACGCGGTGAATGGTGGCGAGGACGGGGCGCTCCGTGGGCGTCACCACCTTGATCAGCGTCCGCGAGAGCAGGTCCTCGAAGGCGGCCTTGTCCTCGCGGTAGAGCCTCTTCGGGTCGCCGCCGTACTGCTGCAGAAAGGCGCGGTCCTTCTCGTCCACCAGCTGGGCGTTGAAGGGCAGGCCGGAGAGGGGCGGCGGGACGGTCAGTTCGCGCAGCGCCGGCGGAACGTAGATCGGCGTCGCGGGAATGGGCACCGACTTGCCCCAGCCGAGGCGCATCTCAAAGTCGAGCACCGGGCGGCCGTTGATCGCCCGCATCGCCCGCTCGCCGTCCTTGCGACACATGAAGGCGACGAAGCCGCAGTTGCGATTGCGAGTTCGCTCTTCATCCGTCCGGGGCCACATTATCTTGACGGAGGCCAGCGGGCCGTACCGCCCGAAGACCTCGCAGAGCTGATCCTCCGTTAGCTTGGGATTGAGATTGCCGAGGTAGATGTTGGTGGTGTTCGGGTCGCCGGTGTCATGGGAGCCAGCACCGGGCACTTTACTGCTGCTGCTGCCGCCGCTGAGGGCGGTGGTGCTGGTGGTGGTGCTACCGGTACGACTGATGTCCGATGCGGGATCATCATCGTAGAGCGTTGATTTAAATGGCTTCCCACCTGAACTGCCATCTTTGCCCGTTGTGCGCTGTCGAAGTCTGGCTTCGCGTTCTTTCTGCATCAGCTTCAGCTCCTCCTTGAAAGCCTCCAGGTTGCTCTTCTTCTTGACGTCGCCCTTCTTTTTTGGCGGCTTCTCATTGAACTTTGGATTGAAAGCAGGCGGCTTTGTTGTTTTGTTGTCATCGTTTGGCCTGGCTTCGAGCTGTTTCTGTTTCTTTTCCAGCTCCTGTAGTTTTTCCGGTTTGTAGAGTTTCCCCGTTTGTTTGGCGTCCAACTCCTCGCCGGAATTAGGATTGATGACATTTCCACGGACAAATAGCTTTCCCGTCGGCTTTGGTGCATCAAAGGTGGCGACAAACTGCTCGTACGCTTGTGCGGCGGCCTCCTCATCGGCCTGCTTCTTCTGCTTCTCAACTTCTTTTTTGTTCTTCACACCGAGAGAGAATGCTTTCACCTTTCCAAGGCTTTGTGCCATGTTTGCTGAAGGAACGTCATAAAAAAGAGGTATTGATGACTCAAAAATTCAATCCAAATTCTGGAAAATGAAGTTGAGCTAGAAGCAGATGATTTGTGCTGTCGCTGTTGTTTAAATAGTCCAAAACGTAAACAATCAAAATAGTCCGATTCCGCATGGTAAAAGTTCTGTGACATTCTTTAGTGATTCTTAAGTGTTTTTTCCCAATTCTCTTTAAGACCATGGCTCAAACTCACTTTTGGCATTCCGTACTTCTGTACATTTACAGACCTAATCTAATAAACCGGCGGTTTATTGGAACGCAAACTGTTAACTCGTGGCAAGTTGATGATGAAAATGTTGACCTGTCATCATTTGAAGAGGCATCAACCTGGACAAATACCACTCTTGACAGGTTAATCAATCGCTTCAAGTTATCTTCCCATCCGGGAACAATTGAAGAAGATGATTTGCAACACATGACACGACCAATTTTACTACTTCGCAAACTGTTTCCAAAGCAGTCTATCAAAAAGTTGAAGCAGAACGCTGCCGATTCGCCTAGCCAAAGTAACACGGTTGAGTTTGAAGTGGTCATATTGATTCCTCAAAAGAATTACTTTGCCCTGATAGCAGTTAATTTTGATGAGACACTGCAGAGTATCCAACTCAAACAATCATCACTATCTTACGAGATTGGCCTACATCTAAAATCTACAGAAGAGAACAGCCCTGATGATGATGATCTTCAGCTGTTTCATCGGTATTTATTTGATCACCCTTCAAATTACTGGATGGAAAACGTGCTCAAACCCAAACTGCAGAAATGGATGCTAGACGCACTTGAACCAAAGACTGACAGCAGCTTCCAGGGCTCAATTAAAATGATCTCAGTGGAGAAGTTCTGCGAAAACTACAACCGAATGAAGGCAAAGTACAGCGTCCCACTGCTGGACCTTTGGAGCAAAGTCGAGAAGACTGACCCGCTGAAGTTTATCTTTGAGGACATCTCCATTGCCGCCTATCTGGTCACTCTGTGGGAGGAAGAACGGGCAAAGCAGTTGACGACAACAACGGAAGCAAAGGTCGCACAAAACGCCAAACAGTCCTTCATCGACATTGGCTGCGGCAATGGCCTGCTGGTGTACATCCTGGCCGGCGAAGGCTACACCGGCTACGGCGTCGACCTCCGGAAGCGCAACATATGGGAGCACTTCAGCCCACAGGCGACGCTCATCGAGATGACCATTGACCCGTTTGATGAGGCGAATCTGACCACCACCTTGCCGCAGGTCGACTGGATGATTGGCAATCACTCGGACGAGCTGACGCCCTGGATTCTCTTTATGGCCGCCTGCGCCTCGCCCACCACTCGTGCCTTCATCCTGCCCTGCTGCCCCTTTGACTTTCACGGGCGCAAGTTTCAGCATCGAGCGGTGAGCGGAGATCGAGAGAAGAAGAAGAGCCAGTACCAGGCCTACATCGACTACCTGCAGCAGCTAGGTGAGCAGTTTGGCTTCAGGTGCTCTCGCGATCGACTTCGCATTCCCTCCACTAAGCGAATTTGTCTCATTTGCCATGGTCGATCTTATGGCGGCGGCGGCGGGGACGACAATGCAAAGGATACGATTGACGTCACACTGGAGGAGGAGGAGGAGGAGAAGATGAAGGCAAAGAGACGAGCCATCGTACAAGAGCGCCTCCAAATCGGCGCCGCTCAGGCCCACAGGCTGCGACCAAAGGAGGAGACGGTTCGAAATTGCACTCAAATCGACGTCGACACTCGACAGCAAATCATTGACCGACTGACCGCTGAACTGCTGCTGCCGCGGCTCCTCAGCAACAGCTCCTCGCCATCATCTGAAGAGGAGCAGGCATTGAAGGGACTGACCTTCCAGGAGGCCATCAGCCTGCTGGACACCGCGCTGCGCAGTGAAATGAAGCAGCAGTGCGGCGGTCTGCAGACCTTCATTCGCAACCACCGACACATCTTCACCATAGCGGACAGTCGCATTCAGCTGCAGACCGCCGAGGGGCTGCGCGTGAAGGTGGACCGGGCAAAGAACAAGCCCTGCTGGTTCTTCAGCAACCACCCGAGTGGCTGTCCTCACTCTGCAGAGGACTGCGCCTACAAGCACTGAAAACACCGCTAGCGCTTCTAAACACTCGTCTTGTTTTGTATCACTAAATAGTTTTGTCTTTTTATTATTATTTGCTTTGGTTGTGGTGATGGTAACTGTGGTGGTGGTCTCCTCCTCCTCATCACACCGGTAATATATTAGAAGTCTGCTTTGGTCTGGCAGAAGAAGAAAGAAGAGTTTTCGAATTGGCAAATCACTAGATGCGTCGAGTCACCAAAAATCAGCAATTTAAGTTTAAAGATGAGTCGGTAACAACGGCGGCAAATGGTGATCATGTCTGAGGTGGTGTTGTTGGTGTTGGTGTTGATGTGTACAACAAAAAAAAGAAAAGAAAAGACAGTTGTGTCTGTGTGTGTGGTATACTGAATCAATTTCAAACAGAATCAGGCGACGAGAGAAAGAAAGAAAATCTATGTACAGCGACAGTGAGAAGCAGTGTGCTAGGGGCGGGGCAGGGCGAATCGTCGATGTGGCAGAGTATGTACAGCAAGCTGAGTGAAGCTCACGTCGATAAAGAGAAAAGAAATGGGTGTGTTTGGGTGTGTTGGGGGCGGGGCGGGAATGATTGAGTGAGGGGTGGCAGAGTCGAGGGGGAGGGGCTGGGAAGGTAGTAGTCTTCACTACCACCACTCACAGGTCAATTAAGAAAGAGGAAGAAAAGGAAAGAGATGATTGGGTATCGCTTTACGTCGGCGTAACAACTTTGTGGGTGTTCTTTTGTGAAGAGAGATCTGTAGATGATGATGATGATGATGATGATGATGACAACAACATGATGATGATAGTGCTCACAGCTGACTAATGTCCTCGTAGTCGCCCTCCTCCTCGGTGGAGGGTGACGAGGAGCCGGTGGTGGGCGGTATCAGTTCCGGTACATTGCCGGCACGTGCTGTCGTACTGCTGGTGGTGAGGCCACTTCTCTGGGAGCCGCCGGAGCCCCTTCTCGCCGGTGCACTACCGAGTGGTTGACTAGGCAGGGGACGGCGTGAGATCAGCGAGTGCAGTGGCATTGGCTGGTACCGAGGCTCACCACTACCATTTCCACCGTTTCCGCCACCCTCCGACTCGCAGTCAAACTCATCGAGGTCAGAGTAGGCGGGCGGTGGGTGGGCGTTGGTGCGCAGGCGTCGGTGCAGCGGAGCGCTGCCACTGTGTGTCATGGCCTGCATTGCCGCCAGACTGGGCAGTGGGCCGTACCGAGGATTGTTGTTGTTGTGGTTGTTGTTGCTGTTGTTGTTTAGTGTCATCATGTTCTGCGTTTGCCGCATAGGTGTCATCATCAGTGGTGAACCAAAGTGGTGTCCACCACCATTATCATCATTGTCATTATGACCGTTCACAAATAGATCTTCTTCGCCTGGCTTACCGCCATAGGCTTGTTGTCCGCCGACGAGTTGGCGTTTTTTGAACTATTCTTCGGTGGGACGTTCAGCACGAGGTTGATGGGCTTCCCGCCCACCAGCACTCCGCCCCCGCCGTGGGGACCGGCCCCATGGCCGAGGGTACCACCGCCCCCGCCGCCACTGCCTGCCGAGTAGGCGTGGTGGTCCAGCGGCCCGTGGCTGCCATAGAGGGCGCCCATGGAGGGCGGCCCGTGGTGGCCACCACCAACACCGCCGCCGACCAAACGGGTCAGCGTCGGCCCGCCCAGGCCGCCGCCATTGACGCCCAGGCTGTTGGCGAAGTGGTGGGCACTGTGCGGATCGAGGTAGCTGTGCGGGTCGTCGTACGGCGAGCAGATGCCCGGGTCCTCTTTGCGACACCGCCGACTGAAGATGTAGCCGATGATGAAGCCAAAGACGAGCGAAGTGACCACCGAGGTGACCACCGCCAGGGCGAAGGTCTCGCTGGAGTAGATGGGCACTGCGCTGGGGCCGCCACCAGAGGCGCTGCCGCCGGCGTCGCTGGACCGGCTAGGGTCGATCACCGAGGCGTCCAGGCCTCCATTGGCACCTCCGCCTCCATTTGCGTAGTCTTCAGCAGCCTCATTGTACAGATTTCCACCCAGTTCAGGCGGAGCATTACCACCACTTCCTGCTTCAGGCCGACCGTCAGGACAACGCGGGTCCCAGCCCTGTTCAATATTTTGAACGTAATTGTCGCGGTTCCAGTAACGAGACCGTGAGCTGGTGCACTTCTGCTGCTGCAGGTCAAAGCTGCAGTAGGGATCCTGCAGGCGGACGCACTCGCCGCAAGTCTTCGCCTTGCAGTGGTGCAGGCGGACGGAGCGGATCGAGTCCGGCGAGATGACCACCAACTTGGCGTCGTAGTACGTGTGGTGGACCAGAATCTGCGTCACCGGGGCGCCGTCGGCGAAGATGACCATCTCCTCGATGATGACCGGCGCGACGGCGCCGTGCATCTGCTGACTGCCCGCCGCCGGCGGGACCACGGCGTTGCTCGCCGCGTTGATCGCCTTCAGGACGCGGCCGTTGTCGGTGCCGATGAAGAGGACGTCGTAGGCCTTTCCGGTGGCGGTCTCAATCTGCGGATCGACGGCGACGGCGGTGAACCGCGCCCTGAGGCTGGTGTGCACCAGCAGCGGCCCGCCGCCAAAGGCGGGCGCCACCGGGTGGTCCATCAGCGGGTGCTCCTTCACGAAGTTGACCGTCATCTCTGGAAGGGACTGCGAGTCGTTGGAGCACTCGCCGGGCCGCGGGGAGGGCACCCGAGCGTTCGGCACGGCCATCCAATTGGAGTCAATGTCCTTCTGGCCCTTGAAGGGCCCCCGGAAGGCCGCCTCAATGTCCTCCATGCGGAAGGCGCACACCGCCGAGCCGCCGATGCTGTTGGGCGCCGTGGTGAAGACGGCGTAGATCAGCTGCTCGTTCCGGCCGCCGTAGTTGCCCTTGATGATCTCCGAGGTGGCCTCTGGTGGTGGTGGTGGTGATGGTGTGGGCAAAGAAAAAACAGTAGTCAGTCTCCAATTGCTAAACCATTCTGCCAGACTTACGAATCTCATTAAAGTAGAAGGGAAATTCATCATTGCTTCCTATAGCGCACTGTAGTCTCGCTTTGCTGTAGTGGGGAAGTGGTGGTGGTGGGAATGGAATGGAAGAAAATGAGATTCAGATTTAGAATGTGATGCATGTTGTACAAGAGAGCGAGCAAGAAAGAGAGAGTGAAGAAATTATGCGAATCAATCAAACTCTTTCTCTCCTTCCTTCTTACCTGAATGATGTCCAACGGGCACTAATGGTGGCGGCGGCGGCGGCGGTAATGGAAGCGGCAGAGGATTGGGAAAATGAAATCGAGTAATGGGTTAGTGAAATGGAAATAAAATGAGAACAAGAACATTAGCAATAATAGAGAGAACAGAACAGGGGACCTCAAACTGAAACGCAAACTCACCGAAACTTGTGCGGACCACCGTTGTCGCGGGCACAGACGCGGGCCACTCTGGAGAAGGTCGCCTTGCCGCAGCTGCTGTACTCGACGGCCGATTCACGGAAGAAGAAGTAGACGTGGCTACTGTGGGGAAAGGAACTGACGAAACTCGGTGCTGTGGTGGTGATGGTGGTAATGGAAATGTAATTCAAACGAAAGAGATCGATTAGAGACTGAATGAATGGAATGGAATTGAACGAGCACTCGTGCACTGAGGCACTGAAACTGAATGAATGAAGGTCACGTCAAGCACCATACCGTTTAGGTGTTTGGGATTAAACTGCTCCGTTCGCAGTGGCTCTCGGTAGATGAGCGGATCGGCGCCTGTGAAGCCGGCCACCGTCGCCACGTAAAGGTTCTTTTCTGTAGTTGTTCCAGAAAAAAATGAAAAGAAAAAGAAAAAAGAAAAGGGGCGTGTTAGCTTTGCAAATGTATGTCAACAACCACCACAACAACAGCAGAAAAGTAGTTCAACAAAGAAGGCAGAACCAAAGTAATTAAATTACTAGGAAGGGGAAACCGTTAGTAGTACCTGTACGTTCACGAATAGATCCTGAAGTGTGGTAGTAGTGAAAGCGCATTGGATGGTGTTAGTAGTAGAGAGAGAGAGTAGCAGTGTAAAGAAAGAAGTTCAGGAAAAAAGAAGTTGATGAGGAAGAGAAGAGGAAAGAAAAGAGAAAAAGAAGTAGTTGGTTAGTGGAAAAAGTATTTAGAATGATTCTATTGACTGAAGTTTTTTGGTTGTCTAACGGAGTTTGTTAGTTCAGAGCAGTAGTTGCAACTGTAAAGACGTCATCATCAAGTAGGGTGAAAAATTACCGTAAAATGTGGCAGTTGAGGGGTAGGTGGGATCGTACGGACAGAGCGCCTCGCCGCTCTTCTCCCCATGGACGAGGTAGTTGTGCATCTAAAGGGAAAGAAAGAGGTGTCAAAGTGTCATTGAGTAAGTGCCTGCTGCTGCTATGTGCTCCTCCGTCTCGCTTCAGCTCATCCCAACTGAAGAGGCCCAAAAGAGGAACATTGTTGTTCTGGTCCTGTCACTTACCGGTCCGTACTGGTAGGTGCGACACTTGGGCTTGAAGGCATTCGTCCCGCAGACGAGCAGCCGCTCGTCGCCCAGCTTCGCCAGCACCTTGATGTAGTTCTGGCAGACCTCCTCCGACTTGCCCTTGTACTTGCACATGCGAGTGTCATCCTCGCTGCTCGACCAGTCGAGGCGCTGTTGTTTTTGGTTTGGTTTAAAAAAGAAAGAAAGAGAATAAAAGACGTGATGGTGATTAGTCAGAGTGAGTGAGTGAGTGAGTGAAACAGAGAATGGTCGAGTGAGTGCTGATGTGAGAGAGAGAGTAGAGGATAGGAGAGGTGCATTAGGTTCGCTGTGCTTTGCGACAACAGCATCAGCATCCAAACCCACACACAGTGCTTGCCAGCGATTAATCATGATTCATGGGAAAATAGGCAGACAGACTGAGCTGCTGAGTTGACTTAGATGGCTGAGATAGTGGCTAGGACAGAGAGAATGAGTGAATGAATGAGAGTGAAATGCTATGACTCAGCCAGTTCTCGCTGGCTGGCCGGCCGGCCGGTCACGTTGTCGGGCACAGTAGTGTGCAGAAGTGTACTCGAAAACAGTAGTAGTCGCCGGGCAGTGTGTGTGTAGCTAGCTCAATCTGTCCCCGGTACTACTTTTCACTCTCTCTTTCTCTTTTTCTTTCTAAATTGCCCAGGCGTACTACTACTAGTTCCTCTATTGGTACTAAATGGGCCTGCGGTGCACGTGCTGACTCATGTCGCAGCCAGTCAGTCCCGGTCTGCTCGGGTCCCGAGCACGTGGCGCACACTGCTGCTGCTGCTGCTGGGAACACTGCTGCTAGTAGAGCTGCAGAGAGTACGTGTGATGCAAAATGAGGCATAAATCATGGTGCCCGAGAGAGAGAGAGTGAAACATTGCTCAGAGTAAATGAATGGTCGGCAGTCAGAGGAGTCAAACTGTGTGCCAGGGTAAACCACTGTAGCCCGGGCCATTGTCATTGCCAAAGCTGTGCTGCTGCTCATCAGCATCAGCAACTCGGTAAAAGCTCTCTCTCCTCGGTAACCGCTTCAACCCACTGCGCTTTCAGTCAGTCAGTAGCACCACCTCGTTTGCTTTTTTGTTTTTTGTTTGAAACTCGTCAGAAAATGCGTCTCCAGTGTGTCGTTTGAAATGTGAGTGAGCGAATGAGTGAATGAGTGAAGACCAACACCAGCAGCAGCAGCAGCAGCCGCCTCAATCGTGGCCAAGTGTGTGTGACTTGTTTGCGCGGCACACTTCTTTCAGTTCCTGCACTGTAGCATCAGCAACTGCATCAGCAACATCAGCAGCAATCAAGGCCCAGTCGAGCATAGGTGTTTTGCATTTCAATTAAAGCACCAGGGAGTGCTTAGCAGTGCCTGAGCCTGTGTCTACTACCCAAATGCACTATTCTGGAGCAGTGCAGCAGCTAGTTGAGTGAACAGCTCAACTTTGCCGCTACTTTGCAGTGCAAATTATCTGCTACCCAAAGCGATTGAAAGTGGATCGGCGACCATTTTGTTGGAAACCTGAAAAACTGAAAGATTGCCATTGGCGGATGCCGTTGGTGCCGAGGCAAGCAGAAAAACGGCAAAAAGCGCGCTCTTTCTCCTTCTGATGTTGGTAGTGGCCAATTGCCCCGTCGATCGATACTGAACGATTAAGTCCGAGCGAAAAGTCTGAGACGGAGAAAATTTCTTCTTCCTCCTCCTGCCTGCCAGCCCGACGTCGTTTGCCGTCGTTGCCTGCCTGCCTGCTCCTAAGCCCGTCTCTGATCGTTGGCAGCAGTAACTTATTGACTTAGTTTGCTGTTGGTAAGACCGATGTGTGTGTGAGAAAGAGCGCGGAGGAGAGTACAGAGCTCTTGGACAGCGGACTGCTCTCCAGAAGAATATAAGAAGTCTATACTGGTGGTGGTGGTGGTGGCTGTAGCAATCATCATAAATCGACTGCTGCTTTGAGAAAGAGGAAAAAGAAAGAAGAGAACTACTGCGACCGATCGAGCTTTGGTGTTTCATAAATCATCAAATCACGGCCGCTGCCGCCGCTGCTGCTGCGCCGCAATTGGGCCATTTCATATTTTCATTTGCCGCCACCGTCGTCAGTGCCGGCTTCATCATCATCGTCTGCAGTTCAGTGTGCGCTCTGTGGTGCCGGGCGGCATCAAATCTGAATGTAAATATCTAAGCAAATATTGCCACTACTGATGTGTCCAAACTCTCTCTCTCTCTCAATGGTGGTACTCGGAGACTTGAGTCCTGATGCTTGATGGAGCGCCATCGAATCGTTCGGTGATCGGTAAGAGAGAGAGAGAGAGAGAGAGAGAGAGAGAGAAACTAAAGAGAGAAGGAGTCCCTAGAGTCAACCGGCTCTGACGGTGGCGCCCGATTGGAATGAGAGAGGGAATGGCAGGCAGGCAGGAAAGAAAAAGAAGAAAGAATCAGGAAGAACTACGCCCGGTTGAACGACAAGAAAAATGAATCAACGGAAGACAATGGCCACTGTGTGTGTGTGTCTCTCGGTAGTGAACTCTCTCCCTTTCTTTTTCTCGGTGCGCCGTCACTGGTCTAGCACAAAGGTCTTCTACTGGCGTATGGCTTCTGGTGACGGTGCCTAGTACCGTTCCCCTTCTCTCTCTCTCTCTCTCTCTCTCTCTCTCTCTCTCTCTCTCTCTCTC
>JAALOO010001118.1_pt1 | contig 19892 bp, 18 predicted proteins | sample 7257641 | NCBI WGS metagenome assembly JAALOO01 (sample SAMN14085613, study PRJNA598686) | mite metagenome | biome: ENVO:01001000; feature: ENVO:01001002; material: ENVO:01001226; isolation source: single female mite from University of Michigan culture on fish food culture... ...
GGCAGGGCTTATGAGTTTCGCGAAGATGTCATTTCGCGGAGATGTCAGACAATCTGTGTGAACGGTCCACCGGTTCACAGTGAAAACCCGTCCGTATAGGACAAAACAGTGCAGAAGATGAGAAACCAGAAAGCACCTGTTGATCAATATCACACAATTCATTTGGTTCTTTCCTTTTAATAATAATTTAAACATCGCAGTTGCAGTTCCTCCTTCCCCCTCTGCTCACTAACATTCAGGGCAATAAAAGTAAAATAAATATTACAAATAAACAAAACACAGTCTTAGAGGTCGTTCTTTTCACCACCAACACCACTACCACCACCACTAGACCATATGCGTGTGCACCGAAGCCGGTCGACTGGAGTGAGGGGCGGCGTTCTGGGCACCAGTGGTCTGGTCGATGGACTGAGGCGGCATGCCACTACCGTAGACCGCCGAATTACCACTCGGGTAGCCCGTGTACACATTGTTCGGGTCGTTGATCTGCGGCTGACCGGCCGTCCAGATCTGCTGCTGGTGGTGGTGGTGGTGGTGCTGGTGACTCTGCGAGGAGGCAGAAAAAGTGGCTGGGGGTGGTTGCTGCTGCTGTTGATGGTAAGCAGGGGCAGGCGTGGTGGAGGTGGTGGTCGTGTTCGGCTGCCCATAGCCGTGCTGAGCATTGGACTGTTGCTGTTGCTGCTGGTAATTGGAAATGCTGTAGGGATTACCAGCAGAAGATGCAGTGACAGTGTCCGTCATCCCACCACCACCACCTCCTCCATAACTGCTCGGCGTCGGCTGCTGTGGAGGGTAGTGCTGGTGATGCTGCTGCTGCTGCTGCTGAACTCCACCGCCATAAGCCTGCACATTGTAGGCGGAAGCGGAAGAGGAGGCGTGGTGACCAGCAGCAGTGTGTGGCGTGGCCGTGGCCGACCGCTGCGAGAGCGCCGGTGAGTAGGCGTTGCTCCGCCCTGGGTCTTCCCAGTTCTGCTGATGCTGGTGGTACTGCTGCTGCTGATGCTGATTGGGCATCGAGTACTGCTGGGACTGCTGCTGAGCAGTGGAATAAGAGGACGGAGCGGGCGGTGGCGGTTGTGGTGGTGCAGCAGCCGGCGATTGCACAAAGACCATGGAGGAGTCCGCTGAAGAGGCGGTGCTCCGGTTCAGCTGATGCTGCTGTTGCTGGTGCTGGTGAGCAGGAAGAGGAGGCAGCTGTTGCTGCTGCTGCTGTGGCGGCAGACTGCCCAGACTGTTCAGCGAAGGCGGACCAGAGAGCTGCTGTCCAGTGGCCCAGAAAGCGGCGGCAGTCGGATCTCCGGACAACGGATCCCCAGGACCACCGAACATCGGCGGAGGAATGTGATGATGATGGCCACCTCCTCCTCCTCCGCCCATCGCCAGCGGATTCATCATCATCAGCGGGGGCGGAGGTGGGGGCGGCGGCAGCTGCATCGAACCACCACCACCAGGACCACCGGCCATTCCACCCATGCTGGAGTTGTGGCCAAAGTGCCCGCTGACATTGCCCGCCGCGTGGTCGCTCACCGAGCTGGCCGAGTCGTCGAAGAGGAAGCCGCTGAGGGAGAGCACGTCAGAGGCGGGCGGCGGCGACTTGACGCTGAGCGTCAGCGTCTGCCTCAGCGCCGTCGCCTCCGCCTTCGACTCCTCGTACTTGCGCTCGGCGTTGCGGGCGGCGATCCAATTTTCGTGCGACTGCTTCTCCAGGGCGTTCAGCTGGCCGCGGTACCGCCGTTCCGTCTCCTCCAGCTCCTTCTTCGTCGACTTCAGGCGCTCCTTCAGACTCTCCGCCTCCTCCTCCAGCGTCCGCAGCTGTCCCTCCAGCGAGTTGGCGTCCTCCTCCTTCTGCTCCCGCTTCACCAGCTGCACGCCAATCTCCCGGCCAAACTCCAGCTCCTTGTCCTTGAAGTGCTTGCTCAGCACCTCCAGCCCGGTCACCGCCTTGTCGCGCTCCCGCTCGGCCGCCTCCGTCGCCGCCTTCAGCGAGGCGTTGCTGCGCTGCAGGGCGGCCAGCTCCGCCTTGGAGCTCTCCAGAGCCGCCTCCAGCGACTTGACCTTCGCCGCCAGGGCACCCCGCTCCAGCTCGGTGGCCGTCAGGCGGAGCTGCAGCTTGACGATGTCCTGCAGATCGGAGACAGAGGTAGTAGTTTCGCCACCCTCTTCTTCCTCCTCATTTTCCTTATCTTCGTCGGCCTTTTTGCTGGTAGTGGTGGTAGTGGTGGTGGGGGCCTCCACGTCCCCGCCGACGTTTCCGTTCAGGGCGTCAAGGGCGGCGGCAGCCTCAGCCTCAGCCTCAGCAACAGCACTGTCTTCAATGCCGTTCAGCTGCTGCTGCTGCAGCTGTTCAGTGCTCCGCTGCGAGGACAGTCGTCGTCGTTGAGCAGCGGCAGCAGCAGCCGCCACGGCCGCCTCCGCCCTTCCCTTCTGACTGACCACCTCCTTGTTGAGCTGACTGAGCAGCTGGCGCATCGAGGCAAGGTCGGCGTTCTTCCCGTCCAGCTCGCCCACCAGAGCGGTGAGCTTTGCCTGGGCGTCGGCCAGCGCCGCCGTCTGCAGCTGCACCGTCTCCGTCAGCTCGCCTCGGCGCTCCTCCGCCGCCAGCAGGTCGTCCTTGAGGTTGCGCAGCTCCTCGTGCAGGGCAATCTTCGTCGACTGCAGACTGGCCGTCTCCGCCTGCAGCAGGGCGCAGCTCTGCTCCGCCTCCTTCAGCCGCCCGAGGAGCGTCTCCGCCTCGGCGGCCATCTCCTTGCTCTTCGCGGTCAGCTTCTTGTTCTAAAAGATTAAGAAGGAGGTCGTTAGAAAGAAGGTCAAAGCACAAAAGCAACAACAAACCTTTTCAGTGAGACTGTCCACCGTCCCCTCCAGCGCCGCCTTCTCCCCCTCCAGCCGGGTCACCTTCTCCTCCAGGTCCTCATTGAGCAGCTCCAGGTCGCGCTTCTCGTGCTGCAGCCGCGTCAGGTCGTCCAGGATGGTGTTCAGGCGAGAGGAGTTTTGCGACGCCTCGCTGGCCCGTCCGCGCAGGCTTTCAATTTCGCTCGTGTAGCGGTTTCGCTCAGCCTGTGTAAAAAATAGAAAGGGTTTGATTAGGGTTTTGTCAATGAAAAGTTTGAAAAGTGCTCACCTTCAGTGCCTCATTCTCCTGCTCCAGTTGGGACTTTCTCAGGCCTAGCTGGCGAAGCTCGACTTCGCGCACTTGCAACTAAAGAAGAAGAAGAAGGGAGAAAGACTTAGCAAAACAAAACACACACTTTAGCAAACAACAAAAGCCTACCATCTCCTTGGCCGTCTGCGCCTCCTCCTTCACCTTGTCCTGCGCAACATTGAAAAAAGAGAAATGTTTAGAAACAACAGAAACAAGAATAGAAACAGCAAAGCTTTTCAAACCTTTTCAGCCTCAAAATAAAATATCTTGCGCTGCACCTGACAAGTGATATCTGCGTGGTTGGTAAGGTAAACAGTCGTAAACATACGTAAACAAACAGTAAACAAATAGAAACACTCACCTCTCAGCTCTCCCTGCTTCCGCGAGGAGTTGACAAAGGAGGTGAGCACCTTGGTGAAGCTCCAGAAGATGGCGATGATGGAGGTGAAGACGATGGCGTGCATGGAGACGTTCAGGTTCTCGAAGAAGAGCTCCACCTCGTCGGGGATGATGTCCATGATGACGCCGACGAAGGCGACCCGCTCGGCGAGCAACTTCCGCCGGCTGCTGTTGCTCGAAGTAGAGGTCGTGTTGACTACTTCTTCAGCGTACAGGGCCGGGTCCACTAGGGCATCACTGGCGGGAAAGGAGGCAGCAGCAGAATGGTCACCCGTTGATGGTTGAGCTGGTGCAGGCACTGCCTGATTTGCCGATGCCGGGTGGACAAGGTCAGAGAGCTTCGGGAGAGGAGGTGGTGGAGGTGGTGGCTGATGATGATGATGCGGCGGCTGTTGCTGATGCTGATGAGCACTGTGAGGATTGTGACTGGCAAACTGCTGCTGCTGCTGATGATGATGAGTTTGCGTTTGTTGTTGTTGTACCTGCGGCTGCTGCTGCTGATGCGCAGCTTGCAGCGCCTCCTCGGCCGGCGGCGGCAGCGTCGTCTGATACTGTGCAGACGATCGCCAGGCGCTGTTTACAGGTGGTGGTGGCTGATGCAAATGCTGCTGATGCTGTTCTCCAAACTGCGGCTGCTCAGTAGAATGTGGAATCATCTTCGCCTCTGCCTGGAAGCTGGACGGGGGTGAATGGTGAGGGTGATGATGATGATATGGCGGCCGGGCCGATCCTTGAGGCACTACCGGCTCACCACCGCCATTGCCCATCTGAGGTGGCAGGCTCACCGTTTCACCGCCGGCTGGAACTGCCACCACCACCGGCTGTTCTGGTTGTTGAGGCACAACTGGTTGTTGGGGTGAAGGCACTGCTGGTAATTCATCACTGAGCACTGGTTCCACTGCGGGAATCCCCGCCACTTCGGCGACTTTAGTCTCAGAAGAAGCTGCAGTTTCTGCTCCTGCTGGAGGTGGTGCTACTTCTTCCACTGGAGCAGCAGGAGCAGCAGCACTGTCCACTGATTGCTGATACAGTGATTGATTATCAGCAGCAGGAGAGGATTCTGCAGCAGGAGTTTCCACTGACAGATTCTGTGACTGAACTACGGGAGGAGGCACTTCAGGGGCATCAAGCTTCGAGTTTGAGTCAGGGGCAACAACTGGACCTTCATTGAGCAGCGAATTGAGTGAGCTCTCTGCTTCGCCTTCTAAAACCTTCTGAGGATCCTTTGCTGGAGCATTCTCAACTGGGCTGCTTTCTGCCGTCTCCTTTTCCTCCTCTTCAGGCTTCGATTGCTCAAGCTCAGTGGCGGCCTGTTGATGTTCTTTTTCCTCTTCTACAGCAGAGTCGTTTTCGACGACAGCATTTTCAACAAATGGAACAATAACAGGAGCGTCGCTTTCGCTGGGTTGAGCTGCAGCTGCCACTGTTTCAGCTTCAGGAGTTTCAGCAGGCTGAACAACAGTTTCTTTCTCCTCCTCTACTTTAAGGGCACTTTCGGAAGTTTCAGAAGCAGCAGCAGCATCAGACTGATTGCTGATCTTGATCACTACTGAGTCTGCAGACGCATTTACAGCAGTTGCATCATCATCAGAAACTTTGCTAGCTGCGGCAGAGGCACTTTCATCAGAAGACGAGGAGGACTTGTTTTGAGGTGCATTGGTAGCATTATTCCCACCGCCCTTCTCCAGGCTAGTGCTCTTCTTCAGCAGATTCAGCACCTTTCCCTTCATTTCAGTATCACTGGTCGGTACAGTTGCCTCCTCTTTACTGGCGCCAGCTTCGCCTTTTGGGGCAGCAACATCTTCAACAGGCGCCACAGGCCGCTGCTGGTGCTCCTTCAGCTCATTGTCGGCAAAGTTGACCTCCACAGTGGCCGTCTTGGTGACCGCCCCGGCGGAGTACGTGGGCGAAGGGGTGGCCGTCTTGAGGAGGTCATCGTCATCGTAGAAGGTAGTGCCCTCGATGACGGTGGCTGAGTGTTTGGAAGAAGCGAATTGACCTGATTCCTCCAGGCCCGGGTCGGGCAGATTGTTGATGGGCGAAGGAGGAGCACTGGCCAGTCCCGGCGTCTCGGCTGAAGAAGGTGCCGTCTCCAACGGTGGTGATTGCTGTTGATGATCATCATCACCGTCACCAGCTGATGATGATGCTGAACTGTCGAGCTGCTGTTGTGGTGGTGATGATGATGGTAATGGGGGTTGATTGCTGTCAGTGCCCTCGCCAGGAAGGTCCACCTTGAAGGGCAGGTCTCCATTTTGAATAGATTCCTCTTGCACATGTTGTCTTGGCACTAGTCCCCGGCTTTTGTTGATCTGTAGTGGCAAGAGAGAAAAAGAAGTGAGAACTGAGTAGTACTCAACAAAAACAAAAACTTTTGTCACCCACTTCAACGTAGAAGTGTTTATTGTCTTCAGTTTTGCCGTAAATCAACACGGGGGCGTCCTTCTTGAAGCCCAGAATATCCTTATCCGGCGAAGGATACTTGATCAGGGTACGGCCTTTACCGTACAGTACTGGATGGGGTCAAAACAGTAAATGAAAATCAGCTGTATCATCCCAAGCAAATGACCATCCAAAACAGGACTTACATTCACATTTTTCATCGGCACAGTAGACTGACTTAGATTTCTTCAAGGCATTTGCACTTGCCAGTGAGGGGAGCAGCAGCAGCAATATTAAGGTCGTGGTGAAGAGGGCCAGAAGCTGTGCCCTGCGTCCAAAGTGCCCCCTTTCCGGCACCATTGTCCCAAAAAAGAGATGTGTGGGCTATCACAAAATCATATAATCATCAATGTAAAGTAGTGGTGGTGGTGGTGGGACCTTTGGTGGTGGGGTGATTTGATATGATTTGCTGCACAGTCGACGCAGCACAAGTTGACGTGTGCAAAGAGGACACTGTGTGTGCAGCGACAGCAGCAAAACAGCGAGCAACAGCGTTCCCGGGAAGACTGCTTGCTGACCAGCTGACTGGCGCCCGTCATCTTTCGGCAACTCTTCCTCTGCAGAGGAGATTTGAAATGTTTTTGAAAAACAGTGAACAATCTGATAAATAGGGCACAACAAAAGGTGTTTTTGATTGCTAATTCTGAAAACTGATGAAACTTGGCTTTGTACAACAGGAATCAAGAATAATGTTAGGAAAAGCATTAGGCTGCAAAAATGGATTTTTGAGCTCGTTTTCGTCAACTTTGGTTATCGAGGTCAAAAGTGGATTTGATTTACAGTTTCATATTTCAGTTTTTGATGTGATTAATACGTTTGTTGTCGCTTTGCGTCAGTTTGCTCATAATTTTTTTCCCTTTTTTCAACTTTCACTTTAAAAAACAGCAGCAGTAGCGTTCGCCTACTTTTAACCGCCGAAAATAATCTTCATTTGTTTTGAGGAAAAAATTACCTACAAACTGACCATCACAAGTGCTGTATGGGCATCAATCAAAAGTTGAATAATTGAAATTCAGAAACAAAAAACTTTATAAAAATAATTTTTTTGTAGAAATTAATTTATCAGTTGGAAGAGTTAGAATTCAAAGCTTGTTGTACTTTCAAGAATGCTTGAATAAAAACTTTTAAATATTTTTTTGTTAAAAATCAGAGTTAGATGTTCTTTTCATCACTAGACACAAAAGACCACATTGACTTGAACAAGCACACACACTTACCGATGATTAATTGGCTCATTAATTGAACAGAACGTAGAGTAGACTTTAAATCAACTTTTTTGTAGAGACTTCGACTAGTGGTAGTATTAATTTCCCCAAACAAGTCACAATATGAGCATCTTTTTATCACCAACTTCACGTACTTTTTAAAGTCGCTTTTAAAATCGGTTTTCAATTCATTGCGTTTGGAGCACTGCTCAAAGATGGAAGTGACTGTGGACCAGCATGCTTCTTCAGGCTGTCTTTACTATAATATGACAGGATCCACTCGTTGTGGGCCCACTTCTTCAGCTGTCGGCTACTCGGCCAACTCGACCACCACTTTTTCCTTGCCAACGCCTCTTTTTTCTCTGGCCAACAGCAGCAACAACAAACAGCAGTACTCGTTGAGCAGCAGCAGCAATGGAACAACCAAGTCCTCTCACCTTTCGCTACTAAACCTAAACAATTCCATATCGTCTTCTTTTTCCGCCAACTCCGCCGTTAGCCTGCCTTCACCGACGCTGCCGCAGTACACCAACTTAAGCGATTCTGGGCACGCCTCTTCAATGTACAACTTTGAAGACTACCACGGAGCGGCAGCGGCGTTGCCATTTCCAAGTAAATTGATCTTTTCTTTTCAATATTTCTCAAATAACACCTTTTTCAGCCCTCAACCCCGGATGGAGCATCACCAACCTCGATCAGACAAATCACCACCACCACCAGTTTTCAGGAGGTAACAACTCTTCAGTTCTGCTTCCTCCTCCTCCTCTTTCTCCTCTGACACTAAAGGACATTAAGGGCTTCAGCAGCAACTACCCAAGCAAGTCGGCGTTGACGGGGGCGGAGCTGCGCATCATCAAGCAGCCGGAGATGCACCACCGAGCGCGGTACATGACCGAGGGAAGTCGGGGCACGGTCAAGGACCGAACGGGGCGTGGTTATCCAGTCGTCCAGCTGGTCGGCTACAAAGGATCATCCGTGCCCATCCGTCTCCAATGCTTCATCGGCCACGATCTAAAACTGGGCGAGCCACACCTCTTCTACCAGGCCTGCGAGGTGGGCAGCAGCAAGACGGCGCACAACTTCACTAAAATTGACGGTGGAGGGTGCAATGCCCTTGAACTGGAGCTGTTTCCCAAGTACGGCATGCAGGCGGTGATCGACTGCCTGGGCATTCTCAAGGAGCGGAACGTCGACGTGGAGCGGAAGGTGATGCGCAGTGCTCGGCGAAGGTGCTCAAGCGGAAACGGTGGAAACAGCGGAAGTTCTAGGGTTTTGGGAATGATGACCAATGAAGAGACGGCTGCAAAGGTGATTCGAAACACCAGCACTAGCAGCAAGAGCCGCTCGGCGCACTGCCGAATGGTCTTTCGGTAAGGAGTTTAAGAGGAAGTTTTAGTGTACATTTTTAAAAAATTTTTTGTCTAGTCTTATTCTTCCTGAAACCGGCGAGATTCTGCAGACGATCTCCGAGCCGATTCTCTGCACGCAGCCGCTCGGCTCGCCGGAGATCCACAAAATGTCCGCCACCTGTGAGGCTGACCTTACAAAAGAAAAAGTTGGAGGTTGTTTCACCACCACCACCACCCGAAGGGAGCTCTTCATCCTCGGCAAGAACTTCCACAAGGACGCGCGGGTGGTATTCGAGTGCCCGGCCACTCGCTGGCGCAAGGAGGTCCTCCCGCAGCGGGAGTTCCTCAACTCGACACACCTCATCTGCTCGGTGCCGCCCTATGACGGTCTGCCCATCGTTGTAGTTGGTGGGGTGATAACCGTGGACGTCAGTGTGCACTGCGGCGGAAAAAGCTCAGAGCCGATGAAGTTTGCCTACACAGCAGCAGTGAACGTCCTCAAACCTTTTGACTGATCTTATTGTTAAGCCTTTTTATAAAGTTCTAAAACTTGTTGAAAATATGATACTTTTTCAGTTTTTGTTTGTGAACGTGTCCTATTTTAAAAGCTTTGCTTTTGTTGTCGTGTCATTTCCACAAATTTTGCCACTACCATTATCATCATGATAACTGAAAGGATCAACCTCATTTTTCTCTTCTGCTTTTTCTTCTCAGTACTGAAAGTCCATTCATCCAGTACTGAATCCTCATCTGACTTTTGCACCTCAAAGCGCTACGATAAACCGCTGATCATCATCAGCCAGCAGTCACTCGGAAGCGGCAAATACCTGCTCTTTGGCGACGATGACTTCTACTACTCAATTGAGGCATCTTCTTTTAACGGTTCCTCATTTTCACAAATTCCCACGGGGCCCCTGAAACTAACCAGCAGCCTACCAGGCGTCAAATCAGTGGCCGCCTACCTGGCCGAAAGCGCCGACAAAACTCCTGATGAGACGCCCTTTGCGGCACTGCTCTTCATTCGCCCGCAGCTGGTGCTGCAGTTTTTGGGGCGCCAGGTCTGGCTCGTCAACACCGAAAAGGGCGACAGCTCCTCGCTCAGCTGGCCACCGCCCTCCTCCAGCTGTCCCCCTCACATTGGAGCCGCCATCATCCTCAGTCGAACTGGAGAGGAAGATGAAGCTGAAAATGAACCGAGCTTTCTGCTCTTTGACCAGAAGTCCTACGCGTACAATCTCTCGGTGAGCTTTAAAAGTGAAAATTCGCCGCCAAAAATCGCCTGCAGCCCTCGCTCCGAGGTGGCCCTCTTCCCCGAGGACCTCGACTACCTGGGCGCGGCGGCGATGATGGCGCTCGTCGGAAAGCCTCCGCCGGTTCTTCAGTGCTCAGGCCTGCTGGTGCTCCGCTGGATGCGCAGTCGAACCATCTGCCGGAGTTGCCTCCCACCGGGGCTGAACGTCGCCACGCCCTACTGCGACCAGGCCGCCCAGCTGCCCAACAAGTGGGCGCTCTTCGGTTGTCCCGACCCGGCTGAGGGCGAGAAGAGTCCCCGATGGCTGGTGGGGGTCTACATAGCGGCTGGGGTGGCGGTCCTGCTGGCACTCGCCCTCACCGCCTACTACCTCGGCAAGCGGGTCTTCAACCAGACGAAGCAGGAGATAGTGTCCATTAGTAGTAAGATTGGCTAGGAGGAGGAGGAGCAGGTGTTAAAATTTTGCAATTTTAGCAGCAATTAAAACTGTTGATCGAAAAACTTCCTCTCGTTTGTTCTGTTTACTCTCCTTCATCATCATCAGCATTATCTCATCACCTTTTGTCACACTGAACAACTACCTGCTCCTTCTTCTTCTTCATCTTTCGCCTTCACCTCCTCCTCCTTCTTCTTCTTCATCCGATAAAGGGCGTCCATAACCGCCGCCAGCTGCTTCAGCTCCGCCGCCCGCTCCACCGCGTACACCTTCACCTCCCACAGGCCGTTCATCAGCTCGCCGTCGTCCGTCTCATTCAGCGCAATCTTCTTGCTCAGAAGCGGATTCAAGCGGAAGAAGGCGGCTCCCGTCGCGGCCGCCCAGCTGTCCGCCCGCCAGACGATGTGGTCGCTGCAGTTGGTCACTATCGACTTCACCTGCCCCACCAGCTCGGAGCAGGCGGAGAGGGCGCGAAAATCTCGCAACAAACTGCGAAAGCTAAGGAGGCTGTACAGGCGGTCGTACAGCTCCGGTTGGGCGGGCGGCGCCACCGTACGGCGCATCTGACCGTTTCCAAAGGAGAGCAGCAGCTTGAGGGCGGTCGGCGATTCTTGAGAAGAAGTTTTGAGGACTTTTGAGGAGGAGGAGGAGGAGAAGGTGAAAGATTTTCGGTAAGCAGATCGCTCCAAGGCAGCCTGGTATCGGTAGTACTCGGTGAGCATGTCCAGTGTTGGGTTATTGGCCAGCATACCCCCATCAATGTAAGGCGGGGCGGCGGTAAAGTAAGTGGGCGCGGCAGAACTCGCTCGTAGGGCTCGCCACAACGAGGTACTTTGAGGGGCGGGGAAGTTGTTGTTGCTATCTTCATATTCCTCATCCCCTTTTCCCTTCTTAACATTTTCAAACTGATCAGGCGCCTCCCCCGGCGGGTAGGAATAGCTGCGAAAAAGCGTCAACAACGGGGGCATTCGGTCCACCCGGGTCGCCATCAGAATGAGGTGCTTCTGGTAGCGACTTAGAACGTCGGCCATTCGCTGGCTGCCGTCCATCTCCGAGGCAAAGAGCGCCTCCAACTTCGTCTCGTCGTAAGGGCGGCTCCCCGTGAGGATGTCATCCTTGAAGGTGAAGTACAGTTTGCGAACGACGGCCAGCGGTGTGCCCTTGGTGAGGGCGCAGGCGATCATGGCGCCGGTGCTCGTGCCGCCGATCCAGTCGAAATAGTCGCCAAAGTTGAGCGGCGACTTTTCGGTGGTCAACTTTGGTACTTTCAGGTACTTGGACAGCTCAATCATCATCTGCACGGTGAAGAGGCCCTTGATGCCGCCGCCTAAAAAAGAGGTTTTTTGGTTCAATGGACTTTAGCTGGATCAGGATGAACTTCTTACCATCAAAACAGATCATCATTACCGGCTGCTTAGAGCCGTCTTGGTCTTCCTGATTATGAGCAACGTTCGATCCACAACTTTTCCGATCCTCCTTCAGAATCTCCGCCACCAGAACCGGATGCAGTGGACTAAAGTTGAGGGGATAGGTTTCATCGGCGGTGGAGCTGGTCGATTTGGGACTGGGACTGCTTTCGTCCTCTTTAGCCTCCACTGACAGGCAGCCTTCCGGGCACTTCGGTGATGATCGGGTCTGAGGTTTGGAAAAATAAGTTAAAATCCAAGGTTTTTCAATAACTTCTTCCTTTTCCATTACCTCACTGGGCGGACAGCGGCGGGCGCCAATGGCGACCAACATGGCGAGCATCTCTTTAGCTCCGCTTAAAGTCGCCGCTAAATGACGCAAGCTGACGCCCTCCGCATCGACCGCATTCGGGTCGCCATCAAAGACGAGCAACGTCTTCAGGAGGTAGGCGTTTCCGGTGCGAATTGCCACGTGCATCGGCGAGGCGCCGCTCTTCCTCTCCGCCCCTCTGTTCGGATCGGCGCCGTTGATCAGCAGCGCCAGGACCACCTTTGGCCGGCCATTCTTGACGGCCACCGCTAAGGGCGTTTCCCCGGTGACAGAGGGCGTGTCCACGGCAAAGCCATCCTTCAGCAGCTTCTCAACCACCCGCGTCCCGGTGGCCCAATGGAGCGGACAGCCGCTGTCGTCGGTGGAGGCGGTCAGATCGAGCTGATCGAGGTCCTCTTTGCTGAAGACGGCTAAGGAGTTGGAGGAGGAGAAGTTTTCTAGGGACTTCAAAAAGGCCTCATCCCGCTCTTCAAACGGTCTTCCCGGCGTGGCCACCAAACTGAGCGCCGCCACGGGCACCCCGTGACCCATCATCGCCTTCAGATTGGCCGTCTTCTTCTTCTTCGGATTGAAGACGGCCAACTCCACCGGCGACCAGTGGCGGGCGTTTCGCCGGTGGAGCAGCTCGCAGCCGGGCAGCTTCAGCACCCGCTCCAGTATCTCCACCGTGGAGAGGGCGGCGTAGTGGAGGACGGAGTTCCCTTCGCAGTCCAACAGTGAAATGGTAGGGGTGAAATTGGTGAGCAGCGCCTCGAGGGTGAGGCTGAAGCCCTGGAGGACGGTCAGGTGGAGGGCGGTGCAGAGGTCCGGCTGGCGCTGGGCGTCCACTTCCGCCTGCGTCAAGGTGGCCTTGTGGAAGAAGTCCACGTAGCCGTTCTAAAGAGGAAAAAGGAGTTAAAAATGGAGTTCTTTTCGGAAGTTAGTTTACTCACATAGGCGGCAATGTGCACTGCCCGCCAGCCAGGGTGCTCCACCGCCGTGGTGACCACCTTCTGGAAGGCGGTGGTGATGGCGTAGGTGCTCGGACCACTACCACTTCCCGTCAGTCCACTTCCGCCTCCTCCTCCTCCTCCTCCATTATCACCCACTGGCTGGAACATGACGCTGCTGATGCGGCAAAGTACCTCGAAACGGTCCAGGGCGGCTGCCTCGAGTTGGTGGTGGTGATGGTGGCCACCGGTGGGCATGCGACAGAGGGAGAAGATCTTGTGGTTGCCCAGCGGCTTGTAGATGATCTCGTACTTGGGCGCCGGTATTGGTGGTGATGCTGATGATGAAGGGGTTTGAGTGTGATGATGGCTGGTGGGCGAATCGGTAGTCTGGCAGAGAAAGAGCTGACCCGTCTGTTTGATGACGTTCAGTGACTGCCAGTGACCTTCCTTTATAAGAAGTACTGTGGAGTTGTCAGATGTTGGGTGTTGGTGGTGGTGCTGACCAGCAGAAGTGGCTGTGGTAGTACTAGCTGATGAACTTCTCCTGTTGTCGTCATCTTCGGGTTTGTTGCTGTTGTTGTTGTTGGAGGAGGATGAAGAGGAGTTGCGAAAGAACATTTGATCAACCTCCGCTTCTGCCCAGTCTTTTGCTGCTTCAGTTCAAAAAGAAAGCGAAGTCTTGCGTTGGCGTCAGCTTTTGAGGGGAAAGTAGGCTTTTGTTCTATTTTTTCTTCAACAAAGCAGAAAACTTTTAAAAAATAAAAATTTTTAATAAGTTAAAAAATTAGAAAATGAAAAAGTTGCCAAGAGGGGCGCAGCCGCAAAGAGAGGAGAGAGAGTTGAGAGAGAGAGATTAGAAAGAGAGGGCGTGCGCTCTGGCTCTGGCTTAGAATTTAGAGAGAGGGAGGAGGGTGATGGACTAGAAAGGTAGTGGGAGTCCTTGAAGCGGATATCTCCCAAAACTACCTCCACCAAAAATTCCTCACTTAGGCGGGGTTGTCCTCGCGGGCGAGCGACAGGGCGCGCTTGTAGGCGGCCTCCACCGCTCCGGAGACGCCCGAGGCGACGTCGGCCTTGTCGAGAATGCTCAGGCCGTAGATGGCGCCGCCCGAGGGGGCGCAGACCTCGTCCTTCAGCTCGTTGGGGTGCTTGCCCGACTCGAGCAGCGTCTGCGTGGCGCAGTTCACCGTCTTGGCGCTGAACTTGACCGCCGCCGCGCGGCTCAGGCCAATCTTCAGCGCGCCATCGGACATGGCGTTGATGAAGTAGTAGCTGAAGGAGAGGCCGCTGCCGCAGAGGGCGCAGGCGGCGTCCATCTGCGACTCGGGGATGTACTCCAGCTTGGCGACCAGGGAGAGGAGGGCGCGCACCGGCTCCGCCAGCTTCTTGCTGTCCGGCTCCACGTCCACGGCGCAGACGCCCAGGCCGTAGGCGGCGGCGCAGTTGAGCATGATGCGGTGCATCTCCAGCATGTACTTCTCCGGGTGCTCGGGGTTGAGCAGGCAGTCCTTGATCACCTTGATCTCGAAGCCGGTGATCAGCGAGAGGATGTAGAGGGGGTGCTGAGGGGGAGTGGAAATAGACGTTCAAGTTAGTAGGGATGACGAGGCTTTGGTTAGGGTGAAGTGATGACGTGTCCTAAGAGGATATTGCTTACCTTCATGTTGGGGATGTAGTTGGTGGTGAGCGGGGCGGGACGGCTGCCTCCCAGCTTGTAGAGGTTGCGGATGACGCTGCCGTTGACCGCGAGGAAGATGATGTCGCAGTCGAACTTGCCGAAGATGTCCAGGTTGCGCTTGCTCACCTTCAGCCCCTGGAAGCTCTGCTTCAGGCGGTCGGTGTTGTTGGCGCTGGGCGCGGCCACGTGGATGCGCTTCGGGTCGACCTTCCCGTAGACGACCAGGCCGGCGATGATGCTCTCCGCGAGCTTGCCGGCGCCCACGAAGCCAATCTTGGCGGTGGCCACGTCGCAGGCCTTCTTCGTGCCTTTCGAGGGCATTGTGCTCGGGAGTGGGTGGGTCTAGGAGAAAGCGAGGTCGCTAGACGACAAAGAGAGTTGCGAGCGAGAGAGGGAGTCTTCTACCAAGTAAAGACTTGACAAAGGAGTGGCTCGAGCAGAGAGTAGCTGGACAAAAAACAGAAGTTGCAAGAGCAGTAGTAGCTAATCAGCACTTCACAAATCAAAAGCAGTTGTGAGCTTGCTTAGAGAAAGGTAGGCCTGTTTTATGCAGGCGTGGAAAGTTCGAAAAAGTTTTGTCAAGGATGAGTCCGCTTTGTTGCGGCAACAATACTGGTCAGTGTCGGCAAAGTTCTAAAAGGAAAGAGACTTACCGATGATGTCCTACAACAATGAACAGCACTCCTAAAAGCTGGTCGTCGACGTCCTTGGTTCCTGGAAACGAGACCACCGCCATTTCTAAAGACAAAGGTAACATCATCTTGAAAGGTTTCAGTTTCTGGTCTTCTTCTTCTAACTCACCAGCTCTTTGCTTCAGACTTCTTTGAGAATGTTAAACACGAGCTGCAGTTGATCTCCTTTACCACCGGCGAAATCATTCTAATTCTGCTCGCCTGTCTTCTCGGCCTCAGCGTGGCCGCACTTTGCACTTCGCTCTCCGAGTGTGCCAAACTGAAACGGCGAAGGCTGAATCCACTGCCTGCTTTCAAAAAGAGAAAGTACGACTTCATTGTAGTACAGGGAAGAGTGGAAGAAAAACTGGTGATCGAAGAAGAAGGAGAAGACCAAGGTGAAGTTGAAAATGAAGTTGATTTTTGAGAAAAGTGATTTGTTTTTCTCTTCTCTATCTTTTTGTCTAAATAAAAACTGTTTACTCATTGCGACACAAGGTAGCGCCAGAGGCGAGGCACCAATGCGATTCGCAACAGCTGCAGTTCATCGATCGAGTCACCAAGAAATGGTGGTGCCGCACTTAAGATCGAATCGGCTACTTTGAATATTGAACAAGGAAGAAGAAGAAGAAGAAGCGAGCAAATTACATAGTGAAGTCAAATGTCATCTTGTCGCACTCATAACTTGAACATTATCATTATTATATGAGTAATACCAATTACTAATTAGTGCGAACGAGACAGGCAGACAGGAAGAAAGCTATATTTGCCCAATTATCATTACCATCACCACTTGAACTAGTGATCAGTAATTATCGCTTCGATCGGGCAAAACTATTGGGCAAAAACAAAAGAGCGCTTCCCGATTCCTTAAGTTCCTTATGAAAGAAAAGAAACGAGCGTTGTGAAACAAAAATGGCGAGAAAGAGCTTCTGCTGCTTCTGCTAAGACTCTCCTGCAGTGTGTAATGAAGGAATTTAATTTATTCAAATTAGCTGCTGGTGCTGTCTAACAGCAAAGGAAGATTGTGTGTGGTTGTGTGTGCTTAGTGCAACCACCATCACCACCATCATCACCACCAGCTACTTAGGGGCACTAGTACTAAGGAAACAAAAATTGGCCGCAGTGATGGATGTGCTGCGGCGAATTAGATAGGCCACATCGGGATTACTGCACACATGCAAAAGATGCCTTCGTTCTTTTCCCCAATGGAAAAACTGTCCACTGCTGCTGCTGGTGCTGAGGACGATGATGAGAAGTAGAAAAGTAGGCTGCTTTGCTTTTTCAGTTTCAGTGCAAAAGCCCGTCGTCACCGACGTTGAGTGATCGCAGTGGTGCAAGCTAGGGCAGGGTGGTGAAAACCTGCTCATGGTGAACGTCTAAGAAACAAAAAAGTGTGACTGCTGTTGGAAAACTGCAAGAAAAAGGTACAAAAAGAGGAGGGGAAGAAGGAACATGTTTAGCAGCACAAGAGCACATAAATAAACAAAATGACTTCAAAGGACAATGGAAGAAAAAAGTTTAAAGCAGCCCTGCTTTTGATTCTAAAATGAAAAAAGAGTTTCCAGAAAAATTTAGTTTTTTTGTTTGCATTCTTCAACAGCGTTTGGTAAACAATCCACTTGTAAGAAGACAGCGAAACACTTGTCTACCCTCTCACCCCTTCACCTTCACACCTAATTGAGGTCTAATAATGAAAAAGGTGATGTTTAAAAGAAAAACAAGCAGACACTTGTGTACGTCAAAGGTGAAAAAGGTGCAGGTGTAACATCATTCAAACACACACATACACAATGGTGCTATTGCTATTCAGCACACAACACAATTCACAAGTTTACTTTTTGTTACTTCACATAAGCTCCCACTCGTGTTACTCGTTTTTTCACCTGCAGTATCAATGCGGCTGCTGTGAAGCAGAATAATGGCAAAAAAAGAAAAAGAGGTGAGAAAAAAGTGGTGGAATACATTGCACTCCCGACCATTCCTTCCACTTCAGTGCACTACTTTTTCTCCCATGCCGTGCAGAGAATTATTATGTGCCGAGATCGAGACAAATCGAAAACGACAGCACCAGCAGCAGAAAAAAGGAACAAAACAATGAAAAAAAACAAGAATAACATAGCGGCATTGAGATGAATAACAACAGAAAAAAAGTTAAGTTAGTCATGGCAGACAGTAGCGGTGGTGGTGGTGGTGCACTTGTTGGTGATGATGAGATTCCATCATCATCACATCACTTTTTCATCACTCGGCGGAGCAGTATCAAGTAGATGCAATAACATGCAAAAGAGGCATGCAAATGACATTCGAGGAGAGAAAAAAAGATAGGGATTGTAGTAAACAAAAATACTATAAATGTACAATATTGAGATGATGAAGCTGTAAAAATAGAACCCGATGAAACAGTGGAAATTTGAACCCGTATTTGAAAATGTACCCTCAGTCAATCGCAAAAAAAACTTGAGCAAAACTGGTTGGGTCTCTTTAAGATGCCTCACGGCCATTGCTGACAGTGTGTCCAGCACCAATCACAAACTTTCTTCTTGATAACTTCATCAACTTTTCTGACAAACCCAACCAGGCACATCTGATGATGATGATGATGCAGCGACCATCGACGCGGAAGAATATCTGTGCAAAAAAAAGAGAAAGAAGAGACAAACAATGAGTGCACAACAGTCTCTAGTGCAATAGCAAAAAAGCGAAAAATGTCAAAACCAGAATTTGCAACATCAACCCTGATGCTCGCAGTTCAAAGAGCTCGTCAGCTACAATCTAATTTTTTTGTGTGTTTTGGAACACTACAGAATCTGGCAAAAAATTGAAGCCAAAACTAAAACAGCACAGTGCCAAGCAAAAGAAACGAAATTTTAAATTTATCATTTTTATTTCCGTCTTTGAGTGGAGTTTCAGAGGGTTGAGTGCAGGCAAAAAATGAGCCCCTCTGTTCTCTGGTTTGACATAAAAGGCGCACATTTGTTTGGTAAATTAAGAAATGAGACAAAAAAATAAAAAATGAACCTAATGGTCGCCTCTAGGATCATCATTAGGAAAATGCAGCAGAAGTGCCAGCAGACACAAGGCACTATCTACAAAATTTTAAAAAACTAAAAAAAGTAGACATTTTAATTATCGTCGTGTGCTACTTATAACAATAATAAATCAACACACACACACTTTTTGCACAAAACGTGTGCTCCATTCTCAACTTCTGTTCAGTGGTAACAAGCAACTGTAAAAGGCCAACCACCAATTCCTCTTATTTTGCACCACTTCTTTCCCCTTCTTTTTCTACTAAAAAACGGGCAGTAAAAAGCAGTGCACCACTTCACCATCTCTTACACAGCCCATTTAAATGTAAATGCAAATTACACAACAAACATGGAGCTTCACACACACACTCTAATCTGATTAGAGAAGAGTGAAGTGTACATCACCACCACCATCAGCACCAGCAGCATATTTGTACCAACACCGCCAAAATTTGTTCAAGTTTAGTGGTGAAAATAAAACGAAAGAAAAATATACTAAGAAAAGAAGTACAATATTCAAATAAACTTTAAAATGAGAGGAGGATTGGAAACTGAGACACACACAGCCTTTTCCGCCTTTTCTATCCAGACAACTCAGCTGACTCGGCTGACAGATGATGTCTGAGTTTGCAGTTTTCCGAAGCTCGGCCAAGTTCAGTACTACTTACTTAGCAGCACTGTCAAAAGAAAAAAGTTTACCCAAAAACCCAATTCGATTGCCATTAAAGTGGCAACAGCAGCAGCCGTTGGAGGAAGGAATCGATTTTTGAAAGTAAGAAAAAAGAATCTAATAGAGAAATCATTACACTGAGGTGCCTGCTGCTGCTGCCTGCACAGACAGACAGAAAGACAGATCTGCAATTTTTTTAATTATTTCTTTGAGCACAGAACAGTCGCGTGTCGCCTTTTAAATGATCATCTATTTTCAGCTTCAATCTAATTGAGACAGTCAAAATGTAATTAGCATGCGACGATAAATCATCAGCAAAAGGAAAAGCAGTGCAGCAGACCGTCTCTGGAGAATAACAAACAAAAGCTTCAGCAGCAGAAGCATTTCACTACAAAGCGTTTCTAAGTGAAAGAATAGAATATGAGAAGATGAGAAAAGAAAAAACAAAAATCATTGCCTTTCCAAAACACTGCTGCCCATCACTTAGTCGACAATCACACACAACCACACACTTTTACTCAGATCGCCATAAGTGCTCAGCTGCTAAAATTGGCCTACATTTCTTTCTCACTCAGTCTCTCTGTGCCCGAAGAATCATGATTGCCAGGCTTTAATTGAAAATGCACATCAATTTCCTCCTCTGTTCTGCTGCTGCCATTGCTGCTCGAGAAACTGCTGAAGCTCTGAGGGACGACAACTCTCAAACGACAAAAGTGCAAACGAAATGAGAGAATCAGAAGAAGCCGTTTTCTGAAACAGTGAGTGTAAGTGCGGTTTGGGGAAATGACACTTGGCAGGCGATAACCGCAGACACACACACACACAAACGTCGTCGTGCCCACCACCACCACCACCAATTGTCGGCATTCTCATTCTCTCTCGTTCATTCTCATTTTCCTCTCTCTCTCTCTCTCTCTCTCTCTCTCTCTCTCTCTCTCTCTCTCTCT
>JAALOO010001120.1_pt1 | contig 19876 bp, 26 predicted proteins | sample 7257641 | NCBI WGS metagenome assembly JAALOO01 (sample SAMN14085613, study PRJNA598686) | mite metagenome | biome: ENVO:01001000; feature: ENVO:01001002; material: ENVO:01001226; isolation source: single female mite from University of Michigan culture on fish food culture... ...
TGGAAACTATTAGGGACGTGAAAAAGTAAAAAGTTCGAGTGAAGGTTGCCTTAACAGCTCAGCAAAGTACCTTTTTGAAGGTGATACCTTTTTCAATCCTCAGCTTCAGCTTGAAGATGGCGAGAAAAAGACAAAGGTTGTCATTTTTGTTTCATTCAATTTTATTTATATGCTTACTATTATTCTACAGGTGGAATCGGTGTTCAGTGAACTTCGGCTGAGTGCATCTCGAGTTGAAGAGCTGCGCTCAATTTTTCGGAAAGAGTTACATTACGGCCTGCAGCGGAAACCTGTCCGGCCCAGTGCCTACCCAATGTACAACACCTTTGCCACCCGATTTCCCAGTGGCACCGAAGTGGGCGACTATCTCTGCATGGACATTGGCGGCACCAATTTGCGGGTTGTCTACCTCAAACTGTGGAAGACTGACACCGGAAAATATGAGCACAAACTGGAGCTTGACTTTTACGAAGTGCCAAGCGAGGTGCGAAAGAGCGACTCTGCGACGTTTTTCGGTTGTCTTGCCGCCAGTGTTAAGGACTTTGTGGAGAAGAAAGGACTAGCGTCTCTTAATAAAACACTTCTTCTCGGTTTCACCTTCTCCTTTGGCTACGAACAGCTGAGCATTGACAGCGGAGTGACAATAAAGTTTGGCATTGAAACGCACATATCTGATGCAGTTGGTAAACAGTGACAAACCAATTATTATCTGTTGATTGATTTCGTTAACCCTTAATTTTTCGCTTACAGGCAAAGACCCGACCAAGCTTATGCAGCAGTCACTGGACGCTCTAGGCGTGCCGGTGACGATAGTCGTACTGGCAAATGACTCAACGGCCACTCTAATCTACGGAAAGTTCCTCGACCAGAAGACTGGCATCGGCCTGATAATGGGCTCTGGCACAAATATCGCCTACATTGAGGAGGTCAGCAAGTTTGGCCCCATCACCGACGTTGTGGGCACTTTCGGCGAGAAGGTGGACCGCATTTCTTGTCAACACTGACCACTGTGTGATGGGTGACAAAGGGGAGATGGACCACTTTATGACCCGATTTGATAGGATGGTCGACGATAATTCTTTTCTGCCAAAAGTTTACGTGTAAGCCAATTTTGAGCAAAGAAAAACAAAGTTTAAAGATTGAAAATCACAGGTTCCCAAAGCTGATGGGCGGTGCCTTTTTGGGCGAATCACTGCGATACATTCTCCTCACGCTGGCTCAAACCAAAGTTCTCCTTGGTGGCAAGGTAACCACTGAACTGGCTACAAAAGGAACGGTGACCAGTGTGGACATTTCCGCCATTGAGACTGCTTTTGAAGCAAATGGCGGCAATGCACTGGAAAATGTCGAGGTGACAGCTCTTCTAACTCGTCTCGGTTACACCACTGAGGAGATCACCGACGATGACCAAAGCATTGTCACCTATGCCGGGCAGATGGTCACCACTCGGTCTACCCTTCTCGTTGCTGCTTGTAAGTACTGAGCACATTTTAATCAATGGAAGATCTAACCTTATGTTTTGCTTACAGCGGTCTCAGTCTTTGTGGATCACCTTTCCTACCTGAAGGTGGTCAATGTTGCCTGTGATGGTTCACTCTTTCGAAAGCACCCTAAAATGGCTCGACTGGTTAACGGCTTTCTCGGTGCACTGTCTCCAAACACCAAAACGAAGGTCTTTGATGCTGAGCAAGGCAGCTGTGTCGGTGTCGCCTTTATGGCCGCTATTGTCGGTAACTCGGCGACAGGTAGTTCACCTAGTAACAAGTAGTTGGCGGTAGAGATTTTGAAAGGGAAAGCACTCTGTAGTGCCCTTTTTTCATTGCCAAACAACATCCACAAGATGGAGTTCTGCGTGTTGTTGTTTGTGTATCCAAGTCGTCCTTGTGCAAACATAAATACAAACAGAGGCATTCACTTACTAACCGTAACGACTAAAATGCAGTAAGCATGTCATCATCAAATATCTAGATTAGAGTAGAGCTGATAAAGTGGTTCGCACCAGACCTTTATCACCTGCATTTCCCAAGTATCAACATGTGGTAATCAAATGAGAGCGGATCATCTATCAACGGGAGATGCAACTGACGCAAATCAGTGTCAGTAAAGACACGTCAAGTCTTTCTTTGATGACATTTATATAAATGTCATGCTAAAGTTGCAAATCGTCGATATCCTCCCAGCAACTGCAATTGCAAAGACAACAGCAATGGCCAACAACAGCTCAACAAGTTACCTTTTTGAAGGGGATGCCTTCTTCAATCCTCAGCTTCAACTTGACAATGGCGAAAAGAAAACAAAGGTTGTTGTCATTTTTGTTTTATTTAATTTTTGTTTTTTGCTTACTATTATTATTCTACAGGTGGAATCAGTGCTCAATGAACTTCGGTTGAGTGCATCTCGAGTTGAAGAGCTGCGCTCACTCTTTCGAGAAGAGTTGCAGCTCGGCCTGCAGCGGGAACCGACTCGGCCCAGTGCCTACCCAATGTACAACACCTTTGCAACTCGATTTCCCAACGGCACCGAAGTGGGCGATTTTCTCGGTATGGACATTGGCGGCACAAATCTTCGAGTGGTCTACCTTAAACTGTGGAAGACTGAAGGTGGAAAATATGAGCACAAGATTGAGCTCGATTTTTACGATGTTCCCAGTGAGGTGCGCAAGAGCAACTCGGCGACATTTTTCGGCTTTCTTGCCGCCAGTGTAAAGAACTTTGTGGAGAAGAAAGGACTAGCATCACTTGGTAAAACACTTCTACTCGGTTTCACCTTCTCCTTTGGCTATGAGCAGTTAAGCATTGACAGCGGAATCACAGTACAGTTTGGCATCAACACGAATATTCCTGACGCTGTCGGTAAGTTGATGACGATTATGGTTTTTTCTTAAAACTTGTTGAATTTTAAAATTATGGCTTGTTTAGGTAAAGACCCAGCCAAGCTTATGCAACAGTCACTGGATGCTTTGAACGTTCCGGTAAAGGTGGCCGCTCTTGCCAACGATGCGACGACCACTTTGCTCTACGGAAAGTACCTCGATCCTGACACGAGCATCGGCCTGATCATGGGCTCTGGCACGAATATCACCTACATTGAGGAGGTCAACAAGTTTGGGCCAATTGTTGACGCGGAAAAAACTTTTGGTGAGAAGGTTGACCGCTTCATCATCAACACTGAATATTGTGTGATGGGCGACAAGGGCGAACTGGATCACTTTATGACCCGATTTGATAAGATGGTCGACGATAACTCGTTCTTGCCCAAAGTTTACGTGTAAGTTGTTTGAGTTTGATGCTTGAGAATACTTTAAACTGACACTTTAAAAACACCTCGCACAGATTTGAAAAGCTGATGGGCGGTGCTTTTTTGGGCGATTCACTGCGCTACATTCTCCTCACACTGGCCCAATCAAAAGTTCTCCTGGGCGGCAGAGTGACCACTGAACTGGCGACAAAGGGAACGGTGACCAGTGCGGACATTTCCGCCTTTGAGGCAGTTTTTGAGGCAAATGGTGGCAATGCACGGGCCAATGCTGAGGTGACTGCTCTGCTCACCCGTCTCGGCTACTCCACTGAGGAGATCACCGACGATGACCGATGCATTGTCACCTTTGCCGGTCAGATGGTCACCACTCGGGCTGCTCTTCTGGTGGCTGCTGGTAAGTGCGAACTGATTGTTGAAGTTTAAAACTCTGTTTAACTTTGTTTTGCTTACAGCGGTCTCAGTCTTTGTGGACCACCTTTCCTACCTGAAGGTGGTCAATGTTGCCTGTGATGGATCACTCTTTCGAAAGCACCCTAAAATGCCCCGATTGGTTAACGGCTTTCTCGGTGCACTGTCTCCAGCCACCAAAGCCAAGGTCTTTGATGCTGAACAGGCGAGCAGCGTCGGTGTCGCCTTTATGGCCGCTGTGGTCGGTAATTCGACATGAGAGAGCCTTTGGGTGATCGAAAGTCATAAGAAAATGATCGGTTGTCTTTACATTTGTAACCGCTTTGCCCTCTGAATGTACTGAATAATAAAAATTCAGCTCACTACTTGGAAAGCGATGCGATGAACATCAACAACAGCAGCAGTGAAGTGCGTCAACAGTGAAAGTCTGTGTCTGTGTTGCTGTGTCTCAATTTGCTTTACAAAGTATACAAATAGTACATTTTGTACACACGTTTAGTTTTTTTACGACTGCTGTTCAGGACAGTCTGAATTTAGTATTACTTTGTTCTGCTGCTACTGCTGTAAATTAGACACTGCTATATGAAAATTTATGCAGGTGCCTCAAATTCAGCTGAACTTGGCTACTGCACTGTTGAACATTTCAGTGTTCAGACACTGAGGTTCTTAAAGCGTACATGTGTCGGCACTTTGCCCTGCTGAGTGCATGTGATCTTTTAGTTTTTCTTAATCCACCAGCACTAACACTCCTTGAACTGAGAGGGAGATGTTAATGTTATATTTAGGAAGGAAGGTGTACTTGGTCGAATGCTAATGATGAGAATGATTGCTTTCAGTTAGTCGGAAAGGACGCATAACTTATAAATAGAAGTGTGTTAATTCAGACAAAGTGGTCATTTTTCACATCATCAATTTTTATATTATGACAAAAATATTCTGCCATGTTATCACCTGACGACTGCTACGTCTCTCTTAGCGAGGCTACCGAAATTGACCCTAAACAGTTTAATAATAAGGACCGCATCAAATCGGGACTCAACAATGAAATATCAATCGCCTGGCGTAATTTGGTCTACGAGGCTGACCAGCGGCGATGGTGGTTGCCGGGTGTTTGCAAGCAGAAAAATCAGAATTGCAGAAAACAAATTCTCCGCGGCCTGAATGGCTACTTTCACAGTCGTACGCTTAACGGACTGCTGGGACCTTCTGGAGCGGTATAGTTTACTCTGTTTACTGTTTTTTGTGTTAAAGAAGTCATCATTTTTACCTTCTACTTCTAAACAGGGCAAAACGACACTGCTTGAGGTACTTAGTGGGAGTCTTCAACGGGGCCTGACCGCCAGCTCGAGCATATACATCAACGCCTCTGCCGCTTCGGTGCCAATTTCGTACACGGTGGCCCAGCACGTTGAAGAGAATGTCATCGGCTGTTTGACTGTGGGGCAAATTCTGCGGTACGCCTTTCTCTTCAAAAACGGCATTTTCACTGCCAACAGAGGCGAGGTGCGCCGGAAGCACATTGCCGAGGTGCTGCACCAGCTGATGCTTCCAGAGGCCATTCTCTGCACTCGATATGACCGGTGCAGTGGCGGCGAGATGAAGCGGGTGGCCATTGCTCAGGTAATAAAAACAGAAAAATTTGCTCTATCATTTTTTCTAACCATCAACTACTCAACCCATTAGGAGCTGATGTCACTTAAACCGCCGGCGTTTCTTTTTGTAGTAAGTTGTTTGTGTTTTTGGTGCTTCATACCTCAACTTTCAATGGCTTTTTCATCCAGGACGAAGGAACAACTGGACTAGACTCTGCAGCCGCCTACGACGTCATAAAGTGTCTGAAGAGTTTGGCGAGCAACTGCCGCCAGTCAAAGTCTCTGACCATCATCACCAGCATTCACACTCCCAACTCTGAGACGCTGAAGCTCTTCGATAAGATCTACGTCATGGCGAGGGGCGGTGTTTGTGTGTACTCAGGACCACCGAAGCAAATACGAGCCCACCTTAGAGACTGTATGCAGGGACTGGCGGCACAGGAGAGGCAGCCCATCGAAGCTCTGATCAAGTTGGCATGCACAGGTCGGTAAAAATATTTTTCTCTCTGAAAAAATCTGTTAATTTTAATTTTTCTTTTTAAATTTTCAGATGTGCACAATCAGGCCATCATCGACCTCTCTCACCAACTTCACCAGACTGAGTTTGAGCAGATTGGGAAGCAGTTGCCCAATCTCCGCCTGCTGCCCAGAGTGAGCACCCCTCGAAAGGCCTTCTCGCTGGTGGACACCGGTCTGCAGCTCTGTCGTCAGCTGCAGATCGCCTTTGTCGCCAATCTGAAGGTCTTCCTCTCTCAGGTGGCCTTCTACGTAGTGCTGCAGCTGGTCTTTGCCACCGTCTTCAACCACAAGATGGTCCGCCCCTCAGGCTGCTACTCCCTGGACCCGGATGACCCCCATTGCAGTAGCAGTGTAAAGGACAACTCGCTGCTCAATGAGAACATCAACTACCACGTCTTCTGCTTCATCATCTTTGGCTTCATCTCCATCGCCTCGGGGGCGTTGCTCTTCTCGCCTATCATCAAGGTGCTCACGTGTGAGCATCGAAATCGTGAGTTGTCTCTTTTTTGTTGAAATGTTCCTTTTAATCAGACACTAAACTCTTACTGGCAGGCTGGTACTCTCTGGGCTCCTTCTTCTGGTCCTTCAGCGTCGTCTCGCTGCTCGAATCGACGCTGATAGCCCTACTCAACTCCGGCCTCTCCTACTTTCTGACGGAGCAGCACGCAGTGGACGAGTACTCGGTCAACTGGCTCCGCCTCGGCCACTACGTCCTCTGCGTGTGGCTCAACCAGGTGTACTGCCAGAGCATCGGCCAGCTGATGGGCATGCTCATCACCGAGCCCTCGCTGGCCATCGTCGCCTCCGTCATGGGCTACAGTCTGCTCGCTATTCAGAATGATTTCTTCTTTAAGGTAGATGAAGGTGGTAACCCGCTGCTGGTGGCCATCTCCGACACGCTGGGCACCAAGTACGTGACGCGCTACTTTATTTACATCTTCTACGGCATTGATCGCTGCGACCCGGAGCGGCAGTACAGTCTGGTGCTGGCGGAGCACCTCGTCGACCCGCGCCTCGTCGGCTACTACGTCTCCCGGCTGCTGGCCAACATTGTCGTCGTCCGCCTCTGTGCCTTTCTCTACATGTACTTCAAGTTTAATCCACTGGACGGTGGTGGTAGTTCGCTGATGCCATTTTTGGCGGCTAAAAGTAGCAATCGTAAGGCCAGTCTGGCACCGGAAAAGTGCTTGCCAATCAGCTACATCACACAGACGGCCGCCGGACTGTCGCCAGAGCTGAGCAGAGCTACAGCTCAGGCAAGGAGAAAATCAGTTGAGGAGATTCAGTTTGGCATCTTTTCGGCGAATAAGCTAATCATCGCCTGGCGAGACCTCACACTGTACGGCGCCTCCTCCATTTACGAGGTGGGCTGGAAGGGCGGAGAAAATGGCAGTTCCTCTTCCCCCAAACCGATTCTTCGCAGCCTGAACGGCCAATTTCGCTTCGGCACACTGAACGCTCTGTTGGGCACTTCCGGTGCGGGAAAGACTTCTCTGTTGCGAGTGCTCAACGGCCAGCTGAAGGCTCGGCTGGGCACCGGGTCTCGCTTCTACCTCAGTCAGTTCACCACCATCAGCACGTGCTTCATCACCCAGGACGTCTCGCGGCACCTGATCGCCGGCCTCACCGTCCGGCAGATGCTCGTCTACGCCTCTCGGCTGAAGAATGCCGACCTGCAGGAGCCCGAAGGAAGTTCTGCTGAAAAAGGTATCATCACGAAACCAGTGATTGTCGATCACGAGGCAGTGGCGCTCAGTCTGCTGAAGGAGCTCGACCTGAAGTCAGCCACCGGCACTCGAGTGGAGTGCCTGAGCGGCGGCGAGCGGAAGCGACTGGCACTGGGCGTAGAGCTGACAGCCCTGTCGATGCCCAACCTGGTCTGCATCGACGAGCCGGCCAGCGGCCTGGACAGCAGCTCCGCCGAGGTGGTGGTCGCCTGTCTGCGAAAGGTCGCCCGCGCCCACCACATCACCATCGTCGCGTCGATGCACCAGCCTAACGGCGAGCTTCTTGCTCTGCTCGATGAGGTTTATGTTTTGGGTCGAGGAGGCGTCTGTCTTTACGCGGGCCCGCCTTTGGGCATCAGGGCAAGTTTAGAGACGGTTGGCCCCGCTGTCGTCGGAAAGATCTCCAGCACGGCGCCCATTGAGACGCTGGTAAAGCACTCCTGCGCCGGCCACGAGGACGCCGTCGTTCAGCAGCTGGTTCAAAATCAAAATCGCAAGTGGAAAGGCGATGAGAAATCGGCTTCAGAACTGGCCGACCAGACCATTCTGGTGGAGGACGGCGTCCGCCAGAATCGACGCCGCTTCTCCTTTACCTCTGTCTACCTGCTCCTCCACCGCTATTGCCTCCTTTTTGCGCAGCGACTCTGGCGCGAGAACCTTCTCTTCGTCGCCGTGTACCTCCTCTACGCCGGCGCCCTGCAGCTGTACTGGGACCCGGCTATAGCGACCTACTCCGGCTGCCTCGACGCCGAGGACGACTTCAACAACAGCTGCTCGAAGACGGCCGCCCAGGCGGAGGAGGAGCGCGCCGTACTGGACAGCGTCAAGTTCAGCTTCTTCATGAGCGACGCCTTCCTCCTGCTGACGATGGTCCACTCCACCTTTGCCTTCCTCTACCAGCTGCCCTACTTTCTCAATGAGCACCGAAACGGCTACTACAGCACCGGCGTCTTCTACCTGGTCCGCTCGCTGGCCGACACCCTGCCGATGGTGCCCGTCCTCGCCCTCTACCTGCACCTCTGCAACATCTACGAGCCAGTTAGACCCGGATTCTACCTGCACCTCTTCCCCGTGATGCTGCTCAGTCTGCTCTCCGCCCAGGCGGTCTCCCACATCATCGTCCTGCTGGCGGGCGAGAGTGTGCCCACCATCACCATCCTCCTCGTGGGCAGCTTCAACGTCATCCTCCTGCTGAGCAACTTCTTCATCAAGACCTCCAGTCTGCACTACGTCTACCGCTTCATCTCCAACTTTGCCTTCCCTCGCTTCACCCTGGAGTCGATTCTGCTGCTGCAGTACGGCTTTGGCCGCTGCACCAGCCGCCAGATTCAGCCCGTCCTCTACCTGGCCGAGCTGGAGGATGAGCACTACAGTGCGGGCGTCCTCATGTTGATTGCCAATCTGCTGCTCTATCGGCTGATTGCCGTGCTGCTGCTGGTCAGACGGGTGAACCCAGTGGAGAGGCGACAGCAGCGAGTTAGTCGCATTCAGGAGTACTGGACGAAGCTGCTGCAGACGGCGGCACCTGGCTCGTCGACATTGTGGTTATCGACCAGGAAAAAAGCTTATATTTTGTAGAGCAGTCTTGTCTTCCTCATTGTTTCGATCTGTCTACGACTAGGCTGATTGAAGTGTAGTAGAGGAACTGAGAGAACAAATCAAAATTTTTTTATCGCGTTTTTTGGTAAAATCAATTCCGCTAAAGTTGTTTTTAAACTACTTTTAAGTTTTTTATTTGTCTTATCAAACTTTTTTCTAAACTTGTTTCTATAGAAAGTAGTTGTCGCAAAATAGCGGCCAGCATTTTTGTTTCATAGCAAGCAGAGTATTTGGTATCGCCTCTGACCTCAACAACTACAAACTGTTTTTTGACATGAAAGTAAAAATTAAGATTCTGGGTCGAAAAAACTAGCTAAGTTCATTTACAATTTGATAACACTGTTAGTAAAAATGTCAATATAATTTGAGCATGAAACTTTTTTAGATTAGCATTTATAAATAAAACTCAAAAATTTTATTTGAAAGTCAACATAAAAATATTTTTTTGTTATCTAGTTGTCAAAATTATAAAAATTTAAATTAAAATGACACTAAAAACAACTTTTCAGAGCATTTTCCAGATCATCACCAATCATGTTAACTCCTTACTTTATTACCATGATCCAATATCATCAAAAAAGGGTCAAAAAGAGGTCATCCAAAATGGCTCTAAATGGAACACTGCATTTCTTTTTCCCTTTGTGTGGCAAATCATCTCTTTACTGTACGGAACTTGCCTTATGGTCTATTCTGAAACGGGTCAGCTAAATGTTCAAGTTTTAAAAAATTGTTCAGTGGTGATGTACCATCAAGTTTTCCCTCCATCCATTTGGCCGCAGGGTGATTTCGTTTGGGCAGTCGTTGTTTCAATTTCAACATCCCTCTTTGCTACTGCGCTTCGCAATCCATGCACACTGGATCGTTATCATGCAGTTCACAATCGGAAAAATGGTTCTATTTTGATAAGTATTCACGGAAAAGGTGAGTTTCAATGAAATCAAATTTTTTGAGTAATCTGTTTACTTTCAGAGCTATCGTCCACAGTTTCGTTGACTATTCTTTCTAGTCACAGGCGCATTAGAAATTTTTTCCTTTTAAACACAGTGTCTTTTTATCTTTTTGCAAACGCTATCATGTACGCCCATGTCCTCTTTATAAATGCAGTCTACAAAATTTCTCTCAGAGATGCCTTTCTTTGGATCGTCGTTTTTCCATTGCATTTATTCTACCTCGCTTACGGTATATTGTTTGGTTTTTAGCACCTGTGTTTAATGGAAACATTTTCCAGGCTACTTTTGGATATCAGCAACAGCCATCTTAGCTATTCAGATTTTGCACATTCGCCAACAGTCTCTGCTAAAACGAATGAACAAACTGTATGAGTTTTTTGGCAGCAAACAGAGGAAACGCATTCTTTTAAAAAAACTCTGGCCGAAAGTTTTACCTCGCGTTTTTCTGCGCCAGTGTTCTCAAAACGAAACCGGAAATGCTTAAAAAAGCAATCATTTTAAAATCAGAGCTGTTTCAGAATAGTCATCGTCTGCAGCCGTACTGTATGGTTCTACTTGACAACTACCGAATTACTTCAAAAGCTTTCTATATGGTGCGTATTGAAACGTTGTGGCAACTAAACCTTTTAATGAATCTTTTTATTATAGTTGTGTTCTTACACGGCCGTTTTCTTTTTGATGATATTCAAACAACAGTAGTCACAGTTTTGTGTAGTTTAATTATCACAATTATTATAAAAACCGTTTCATTATTTTATGCAAACATCTATTTATTTTTGTTTTTTGGTGACAACCAAACGCTAATAAAAAAGGCAACGAAATGGTCAAAGTCACATTGAATCGGTAACCAAAAAGTAAAAAATTGTTTTTGAAAATTTTAAAAGGAAACTATTGACCTTTTTGGTTTTGGCACTACCGGTGTGCAAAAAAAGTTTTTTTTCTCAAACTTGGTTTGTGAAAAAACTATGTATGCACTGAAAGATGGTAGTACAGTAGAACAATTGTGAAAGCGACTCAAAAAGTTTTCTTTTTTGAATGTGTAGAGGATTAGATTTTTTTAAATAAAATCAATTGCTAAAAACTGTTATTGTTAAAGTTGCCATTGATTTATTTTTTAAACATTTCATCATGTAAGTTTTTTTGTTTTGATCTATTTAATTTTTTAGACTTGTTTCTATAGAAATTCAAACAGAATAGCGGCCAGCATTTTTGCTTTAAACCAAACAACTTTTTATTATGTTTTTGAATTTTTACACCTACGAATTGTATTTTGACATAGAAATAACAATAAGGATTTTAAATCGAAAAAAGTGGATACGTGATCACATTTTCAGAAAAACTGTCAATTGTAACGAGTTTATTGTTTTTAATGACTACACGTTACGTCAGTCAAAGCAAAACTCATGTTACACATGTTATACTTGAGATTTTTGGCATAGATACTCATGTGATTTAATGTGATTTCAATTTAAAGTTTTAGATTTGTGTATTAAGTTTTTCATTTGTGCTTGATTTTTATACAACTTTTTAAATCTGAAAACAATGCTGTTTTAACTGAATGTAAAAATTATTTTTCAAAAATTTTCAAAAACTGAAGTGAAATCTAACACATCTGGTTCATACTTAGTATAAAAATTCAATTATACTTTAAATGTATCTATGCCAAAAAGTGCAAATATAACATTAGTTTTGTGTTTGACAATTGGTGCTACTGTTTTTGCATGTAAAACTTTTAATTTTGAAGTTTTAAAGTTTTATTTGAAAATACAGCAAAAAATAATTTTTACACAGTTGTCAAAATTATAAAAATTGAATTTAAAATGGCGCCAAAAGCAACTTTACAAGGCATTTTCAAGATCATCTCCAATCATGTTTACGCTTTACTTTACTACCATGATCCAATAGCCTACAAAAAAGGTCAAAAGAAGGTTAGCCAAAATGGCTCCGACTGGGACACTACCTTCCTGTTTCCCTTCCTGTCGGTGACCACCTCCTTCATATACGGAACTTTTGTCATGGTTTACTCTGAAACGGGTCAGCTTAGTTCTCAAGCCTTTAAATCCTCTCCGGTGATGATGTACCATCAAATCTTTCCTCCATCCATTTGGCCTCAGGGCGATTTTGCCTGGGCAACCACTGTCTTTGTATCAGCATCCCTCTATGCCATATCTCTTCGCAATCCATGCACACTGGATCGTTACAAGGCAGTCCATCGACAGCACCATTGGCAAAAACGTTTTGATTTGTTAAGTATTCACGGAGTGGGTAAGTTTTAGTTTACCCAAAAAAATTTTAAGTAAACATCTTTTCTTCTTCAGAACTATCGTCCGCAGTTTCGTTGACTATTCTTTCTACTCACAATCGCATTCGAAAATTTTTTCTTGTTAGCGTAATTTCTTTTTTCCTGTTTGCGGCCGTTATCATGTACGCCCATGTCCTCTTTATAAACGCTGTCTATACGATTTCCGTCAGAGACGCCCTTCTTTTGTTTGTCTTTTTTCCACTGCATCTCTTCTACGTTGCTCACGGTAAATTGTAGGGCTTTATAAACACTTGAGTTTAACAAAAATATATATTTTAGGTTACTTTTGGATATCTGCAACAGCCATTTTAGCTATTCAAATTTTGCACATTCGCCAGCAGTCTCTGCTGAAGCAAATGAACAAACTGAATGAGTTCATCAGCAGCAAACAAGGGAAAAGAGTTCCTTTGGGTAAACTTTGGCATCAGTACATTGCCGTCAACCAGTCAGTCAATGGCTTGTGCATTGACATCGGCCACTGGTCAACCTTCTGGTCGGCTTCGCTGACTGTCCTCTTCACCGGTTTCATCACCCTTCAGTGTTACCTTTTTTACATTGTCACCTTTGTGCCTACCTTGCCTTTTATTTGGCGGTCGTACTTTATCTCCGCCCTATTTAATTGGACAATGTTTCAAGTTTCTATCATTAAGATGTGTTCAAATGTAGTGAAATGCAATAGTGCCATTGAAAGGGCAAACCGAAAGTTTTACCTGGCGTTTTTCTGCGCTAGTGTGCTCAAACCTAATGCGGAAATGCTAGAAAAAACAATTATATTAAAGGCTGAACTGCTTCAGAATAGTCATCGTTTGCGACCGTACTGCATGGTTCTCCTTGACAACTACCGAATCACTTCAAAAACTTTCTATATGGTGTGTTTTTAAATGTTGTGACAACTGAACTTATTAATTGATATTTTCCCATAGTTGTTTTCTTACACAGCCGTTTTCTTCCTGATGGTTTATAAACAGCAGTAGTTACCTTAGTTTTGTGCGTTTTAGTTAAAATTAAAATTATCATAAATAAAGCTTTTCAGCATGTCACACACACAATTATTCTTTAGAAAACACATTTTGTGGCTAGGTTTATATTTATTCTTTTAGGACAGTTAAACGCTTGTAAAACGAAAACAAAGTTAGCCAGTAGTACATTGACTCAATACTCAAAAAGCAAGGAATTTTGTAAAAAATGTCCTATTTTTGTTTTAAAATTTTGGTACCACCAGTGTGAAAAATATAAAAAGCTGTTATAAAAAAATTAATTTTTTTAGGCAGTTTTTGCATTGTATTTTTTGTTTTAGTTTTGCATCTAGCGCCAAATAGTCTATTTGAAAATTAAAATTATCAGTGATTTTTTTTCTGAAATAAAGGTTCTCATAAAGTGGGAAATGATAGGTCAAAGAAGAGACGTTACAACAAACCAACAGAAAATTTTAGAAAAAAATTAATGCAACAACAATTTTACAATGATAGAGCAGTTTTTATTACAGAATTGATTTGGTGTATTTGATTGAAATTTATGCACTGAAAGTTAAAACCCGTTGAGAAACCGAGAGAATAAATTAAAAATTTTTGTTTAATTTAACTTTTTTCCAAAGTACAACCATATAATTTCTAAAACAAAAAATTGCTAGTGACATAAAAGTAACAATAAAGATTTTGAATCAAATAACTCACGTTTATTCACAGTATTATCACAATGCTAGTAAAATTTTTAACAAAATTTCGTTTTATTACCTATTGTTTTTTGCATAAAAACTTTTGCAATTTTGTAATTTTGTAATAAAACATAAAAGTTTTATTTGAAAATACAACAAAAATATTCTTTTCAGTACCCAGTTGGCAAACATTTAAAAATTTAAATTAAAATGGCATCAAAAACAATTTTAAAAACTCTTTTTAAGATTATCACCAATCATGTTTACTCTTTACTTTACTACCACGATCCAATATCATCAAAAATGGGTCAAAAAAAGGTCCCCCAAAATAACTCTAAATGGGACAATACATTTATTTTTCCTTTTATGTGGCAGATTATCTCTGTACTGTACGGAACTTGCTTTATGGTCTACTCTGAAACAGGTCAGCTTAGTTGGCAAATTTTGAAAACATGCCCTGTGATGATGTACCATCAGGGCTTTCCTCAAACCATTTGGCCTCAGGGCGACTTTGCCTACGCTACGGTTGTTTCAGTGTCAATAGCCCTCTATGCAATTGCTCTTCGCAATCCCTGCACACTGGATCGTTACCAGGTATCAGTTACCAATCGTCAAAGTTCTTCTGTCCTGCTGAGTATTCACGGAAAGAGTAAGTTTAAGTTTTTTTTTACCAAAAAACTGTTGAATAAACTGTTTATTTTTAGAATTGTCCTCTTCAGTTTCTTCGGCAATTCTTTCTACTCACAAGCGTATTCAAAAGTTTTTTCTCACAAGCATAGTTTCTTTTTATCTCTTTGCAAACGTTATCACCTATGCCCATGTCCTCTTCATAAACGCTGTCTACAGAGTCTCTGTCAGAGACGCTCTTCTGTGGATCGTCTTTTTCCCGCTTCATTTACTTTACCTCTCTCATGGTAAATTGTTTGCTTTGCTTAATGTTTTAAATCTGAATTTAAACAAAACAACTTTCAGCTTACTTTTGGATAATAACAACAGCCATCTTAGCTATTCAGTTTTTGCACATTCGCCAGCAATCTCTGCTGAAACGACTGAACAAACTGAATAAGATTCTCAAAAACAAATCACAGATGAATCGAAAGAAAAACACTTCTTTGGGTAAACTTTGGCAGCAGTACATTGCAGTCAATCAGGCAGTCAATGATTTGTGCAGTGACATCGGCAACTGGTCCACCTTTTGGTCAGCCTCACTGACCATTTTTTTCATTGGTTTTATCACTCTCCAGTGTTATCTTTTCTACATTGTCACTTTTGTACCCACTTTGCCTTTTATCTGACGGTCGTACTTTATCACCGCCCTATTCAATGTCACAGTGTTTCAGTTTTCCATTATTCAAATGTGTTCGAGCGTTGCAAAGTGCAATAGTGCCATTGAAAAGGCAAACCAAAAGTTTTACTTGGCATTTTTCTGCCCCGGTGCTTTCAAATCTAAACCGGAAAAACTTGAAAAAGCAATTATACTTAAGGCTGAACTGCTTCAGAGCAGTCATCGTCTGCGACCGTACTGTATGGTTCTCCTTGACAACTACCGAATCACCTCAAAAACTTTCTATATGGTGTGTGCTTGAACGTTGTGGTAACTAAAATTTTAAATTGATCTTTTCTCATAGTTGTCTTCGTACACGGCCGTTTTCTTCCTGATGGTTTATAAACAGCAGTAGCCACTGTAGTTTTGTGCGTTTTAATTATCACAATCATTTTCAGCATAGATTTTCAATACAAAATAACACTCGAATTTTGATCACTCGCACTGTACAGAGAAGGTTTTTATTTTGTTTAAATTCAAATCCAGACAAAAGAAAATAATTAAAAAGGATCACCACAAACGGCACTTTTTCTTTGGGTTCATTTTTGAACCGAGAGGACACTGAAACGCAGCGGAAAAAGGCTCAAAATTGCTCAGCGGCACATTGATGCGGTACTCGCCCGGCAGGTGGACTTTGTGGTAAATGGCGTCTTTTTTTGCTTCAGTCAAATAGTGCTCAAACCACAGGTGCGCATAGGAGATAAAGAAGATCTGTTGCGGAGTGAACTTTTCCATTTGCGGCAGCTTCAGGCGTTCTTTTCTATCAATGTCTCTTTTCAGCCTTTTCTCCAACGCCCGAAACGCCATTCTCAGACCGCCATTGTCGGCGATGTTCTCTCCCAACGTCAGGCTCCCATTCAGTCTGACGCCCGTTTGCTGGTCGACAATGGCCTCGTACTGCTCCACAAAGCACTGCAATTTGCTTTCAAACCTTTCCTTTGTCGTCGGTGAAAACCAGTTGGCCAGGTTTCCATTCAAGTCGTACAGGGCGCCGACTTCGTCGAAGTGGTGGGTAATCTCGTGGCCGGTGAAGGAGCCCAGGCCGCCCAGGGTGACGTAGGCGGGAACGGTTGGGTCAAATTTGGGCGGCTGAAGGAGGCCCGCAAGAATAACTATTAATTACGGAGAAGAGATAATTAGAAGAGTTTTAGTTAAAACTTTTTATTAATTAAAAGTCCTACCGACGACGTTCTTCTTGTGATAGGCGTAGCCATTGACATCGAACGGCTCTGCAGGAAAGTCCTGCGCCACGTTTATCGGCTGGTGAAGCTTTCTGAAGGCGGCGGCAGCGGCGTTGCCCATTCGCGTCACCTCTAGGCTGCTCTCAAAGTAGTGACCTTCCACTACTCGGGGCAACTCCACCGGAGGGTAGTGGAATGCAATGCGGTCCAGCTCGTTGCCGTGCAGCAGCCAGTCCGGGTAGGCGACATGGAAGTACGTCTGGGCGGCCTTTTCCAACGCCTTCCTCCTCGTCTGCTCGTCCAGCCAGTTGACGTCCTTCTTGAGCACCTCCTCCACGAAAACCTCTTGCAGCTCTTCCACTATCTCCTCCGCCTTCTCCTTGGTGACTGGCAACACTTTCTGGCGGACGTAGAGGTGGGAGGCCACCCAGCGGTCTACCCTTTCCAGGCAGTTCTTCCAGAAGGGCTCCTCTGGGACGGTTTGCTCCAGGTAGTAATCCCAAAAGGAGTTGTCGGTAAAGAGTGACCAGTAACGGGCGAGCTGGTAGCCGAGGTAGTTGTGCAGCGTTAAAGGGGGCGTTTCGGTGAGAATTTTGGATAGCTGCTGGTAGTAGCCGATGTCTCGGACTATCACCAGATCGGTGTCGTTGAAACGGTACGGAAGTTTGTACAACACTGCCAGCTCGTTCAGGTAGTCGGTGTAGTTGAGGACATTTCCCGTCATATTGGTAAACTCCTCGAGACTCATTTTGTTGTACCAGACGGCCGGATCTTGATCTTGACTTTCGGGTAACTTGGCCATAGCCAATAATTTTTCAAGCGCGAGAACCTCTTTAAAACGAGATATTACCACATTTTTTGTTGTAAAATTTAAACTGCTAGAAAAGTTTGCTGACCCACTTAAAAAGAATTGTACAAAATCGTAGACATTGTTTTCATGAGCTTTTACTTCGTTGTCAAAAAGTCCATCGACATTAGTAAACTCCATTTGAGTAAGAGTTTGTGTTGGAGAGTCAAACTAAGTCCAACATGAAGTGGTTTGTTAAACTCTCCAAAAATTGGTTATAAAACAAAATTAAAAACTTACATTAATATTTTTTACTTTTGTGTTATTAAAATCCTTTTCCACAAACGGGTCTACCAGCTTGTTAATGTCAAGCGCCGAAATTTGAGCTAGTGTCTGCAAAAAGTTTCCATTTTTTAGCTCCACTTGTCGCACACCTTCCAAAGAGGACTCATTCAGAGCTGGCCATTCTGCCCCGAGAACTTTGATTAACAATTTCTTTAACGGTTCCAGCCCTCGCCTGTCTCTGGCAGTCCAATTAGTACATTCCCGATACAGGTCAAGTTGAAGTTGAACTGATTTAGACTGCTGATAGATTCCTCCATTCTTCTCTTTAAAGCTCTCCTGATGCTCAAAAATGTTTCTAAGGAAGTTGTCCAGTTTCTCGAACAGAGGCTCAAAAGTGGTGTATTTGCTTTTGCCGACTGGAATTGGATGGGCGGCAGCCCATCCGCTGCATGCGTAAGCTGCAAAATCTTCACAAGGATCAACGGAGGTGTTCAGTGAGGAAGCAAGTAGCCTACCGACGGCAAGGCAACTCGGGGTGGTGCAAACTGGGTCAGATTTGAGGTACACTAAAAAGAAGAGGATGATTCCAATGAAAACGGCAAGGGACAGATAGGGAACAAACTTCTGGTACCATGGAGGTTTTTTGGTGGTTGTTTTCGGAGTCGTTTCTCTCATTTTTTCAATCAAAAATGTTGTTATTTCACTGATCAAAACTTTTAATTTTTGTTCCGAGCTAATGAAAAATCATTTGTTTACTTGAAGGAAAAATGGCTTGACTGGCTAGACTGAAAGCTTGATTAGCTGAGTGCATGATAGTGCGAAAGACAAATTTATCAAGACCGGTTCAACTTGTCAAGGACTCACTGACTGTTTTATTCACCGTATCACATTATCACCGTTACCCTATCAATACTACTTTTGCTTATTTGCAGTGATGAAGGAGGGATGACATTTTTTGGTGATATCTTAGTGGTCTTTTGTGCAAGCTGAAAAAATGTAAAAGTAAGCTAGTTTTTTAATATTTGAAAACCGCAAATAAAGTCACAGTTAGAAAAAATACTACTGATTAAACTCCACATAATTTTTTAGTTGATTTGAGATTTTTACTTGTTTTTTAAAATGCATTTAAGAAAAAACATTAAAATCTCAAATGAGTTTAAAATTTCAAAACTTTTTTTGAATGATTTTTAAATATTTTGTACACTAAAAAACAAGAAAAATATCAAACACAGTCCAGATATTAAAAGCATTATAAAAACAAAAATAAACGGGAAAAAATACAAAAACTATCCGCACTACTGTTTTTGTTGAACCAAATGTCGAACTCTGATTATGTCATCATGGTCCATGGTATGGGTCGATGATGGTTGCGCCGGGTGGAAGGGCATGGGCTTTTGCAAGGAGCTTCCTGTCCTCGCTGCGGTCGTTGTGACAACCATTGAGCCACAGGGCACAACAGCCCAACAGCTGTTTCATTTTGCGAGGAAGGGACTTGGCCAAAGGATGTTGAGCGGCGATGGCAGGCTCTTCAAGTAGCAGATGACAAGGTACTCGCAGCAGCAACAGGCGGAGAAAGAAAATGGCTCCATGCCGCAAAAAAGGGGAAAACGGAGAATGTTTCTGCCGCCCTTCACCGACTCATCTAGAACTCGATAGAGCTCTGAGCTAGCTTTTCCCTTGACTGCGGCCTCTATTTTGTCTTGGTGGCCAAGGAAACGCGGGTATCAATTTAGCGCGGTCGCCTCGCCTCCGTACCCAGAAGCTGCCGAGTAGTCAAAGGGGACGTAGCGCGGCGGCTGCTCGAGTATTCCATAAAGCTCTCCCCTCATCTTAATGTCTTTTCCGCCTGGTCACAGGACTTGATAATTGTTTTTGTGTTGGCCAGAACTTCGGAGAAAAAACGGAAGTCAGTGTGAAGATGAACATCACAACCGGTTCAACTTGCTCTAGGTCTTTTCTTCATCGTATCACTATCACCATTACCCTATCACTACTGCAAATTTATTAGCGCACTATTGGCAATCAAAATACAAAAATAAAATCACTGTTAACATCAGTTTCTTCACTCTAAAAAATGGTGTGTTATATATTTGGCAAAAAAGCAAGTTTGCCAAATATATTTGGCAATTTCTAAAATATATTTCAGTAAAAGTTTTTTCTGAAATGTCATTATCAAATCATTTTTTGACAAATATATTTGAACAAAAATTCACAAATATATTTCGGAACTCATTTTTTCCCAAATATATTTGGTATCACAACACGCTGTATATGAACAGTTTGACTCACA
>JAALOO010001121.1_pt1 | contig 19870 bp, 9 predicted proteins | sample 7257641 | NCBI WGS metagenome assembly JAALOO01 (sample SAMN14085613, study PRJNA598686) | mite metagenome | biome: ENVO:01001000; feature: ENVO:01001002; material: ENVO:01001226; isolation source: single female mite from University of Michigan culture on fish food culture... ...
TCTCTCTCTCTCTCTCTCTCTCTCTCTCTCTCTCTCTCTCTCTCTCTCTCATTACCAGCACATTTGCCTGGTCATTGACAGCCATTGCGCACAGACTGTGTCTTAGCTGTTTTGTAGCTGTCACAGCATGTGCTACAGCACTGAAACTGCTGCGAAAGCTCGTCCTACCCAATCGTCACCGCACAAGTTAATGCCCAGAACGATCGTCGTCAAATGGCCGTCTGGCACCAACTGTGTCTTCCCTTTCAGTCATGACTGCTAAATCTCATTGCATGTGCATGTGTCTGTGTGCTGGTGAGTTCAGCCTGGCAGACACTCTCTCACTTTTCAAATTTAGATTGGGATTTGTAAACCCTTTACGGTCATTTCTGACTGTCGTCTGCAGTCGTCTTGCGACACTTTGGCAGACTGCATAAAACACACAGTATAAAGACTAGTTGACAGTGAGTTTGGTGCTGTTGTAATTTTTTTCTGATGACATTGCCATTACCACCACTGCCATTGATTTTCCTAATTAGTTCGCACTTTTAATTTGTTGCTGTGATTTGAAACTATCAAACCCGGTTTGCCGATCACCGACAGTTAATTAAAAAGACAGCCAATCGCAGTGTTTTTGTAAATCTCAGTTCAAGTTCATTTGCCAGACTTGTTTTCTTTTTTCTCTTTTGCTGTTCACCTGACTGGTGTCGCCAGCATTTAAAGATTGTTCTAGTAGCATTAAATTCCCCTAATTACCCTCAAAAGTCATTCACTTTTTACAAAATTTTTTTCAGTTATCTAATTTTTAGTATTCTGTTTTAGTGGACTTGATTAACAGGCGTTTGTATTTTGACTATGTTAACCTTTTAATTAAATTCGGCATTGAGTTAGATAAAGTGTCTGTTTGATGTTTTGTTTTGTAGTTGTAATTTTTTTTGTTTTAGTTTACAACTTTTACTGTTATTATTGTCAATAATTCTATTAACTTGTTAACTTTTTGTAAAAAATATTTTACAAATGTAAAAATAAATTAAATTTTAAAACAAGTTAATCGCATGTGCAAATAGTGAAGGAAAAAATTAGTTTTGCTTTTCATACTTGCCAGTCCTTAATATTGATTAACAGTTATCTACTTTTTAATGTGCATATATATTTGGCGCTTCCTTCAGCCACACTAAGTTTACTCTTGTCTTTAGCGCACTTTAACTGATCATCGTCAAAACTAGCTTACTACTGTGTGGTCTGCAAACGGTCGGGTCTTTTATTCTCACGCAACATCGTAAACTCACTAGGGCCGCAGCACTTGGGCAGTTAAGGAGGAAAGCATAAATCAAGCGGCCACTTGTAAGTTTCACCAAGATAAATCAAGCAGTGCCCGGTGTCTGTTTGAAAGTAATTCTTCCTGCTCGTTTTAGTGCGTGCGCAAGAAGTTACCAAAGCACTTAGCACTAAAAGACTTTGCCCTTGCTGACTATTAAGACAAACATATGGAGGGTGAAACATGACCTCAGATCAATCGGTTGATGCCGGTGATAGTATTTGTGTGCGTGTCCATTTAAAGTTGAATAGCAAAGTTGAAGTTAAACTTAAGTAATCTTTCAGCAATGTGCATAAAATATATTTTTGCAATTGAGCAATTTTAATTTGACCCCTTTCTTACTCAAATGCTTTTTTGTTTGATTGCCATTTTTGGTTTTGTTTATTGGAAGTAATTTCATCCACTTAACTTCAACGTATTGACTAGGTATTTTGCTTCTTGGTTTTATGATGCTTTTTTGTTTAATGCATCTTATTCCATTAAATATAATTTTATATCGTCAAGTAGAATTACAAAAAGTGAATTAAATGTGAATATTTGTACTTCCGATAAGAAAAACTACAAAAAAATAGATAAAAGCTACCAATTTAATTTTTCATTTAAATTCCAAAATAAACATCTGGTAGGCAAACAAATTCTGCATTGTGCATTGTGTTTTACCGGTAAATTGGCCAATTGGTCGGTGAACAATTGTTCTTCAGAAAAAATACAAATAAAATGCCAACCCGCACTGTTTTCGTTCTCTCTGTTTAAGTGTATACGAAGAACACACACAAACACACACATTCTGAGAGCACAAACCATGTCGACCTTTGCTTTGCAATTCTCGGTATCGTCTCTGACAATGGCGTTATGACAAATAGATTACATGATGCCCGATGAGTAGAGGAAGGCAATTTAGAGTGAGATGTACGCTGCTGCACTTTGTTAGTACTTTTGCTGGGGTACACCAGAGCTAAGCAGAAGGACAGAAGACAAATGCGCCAAGACGGGCGTCTATGACACGCAGCAGCAACATCTAAAGACTGCGACAGGTTAGCGTGCTAGAATTCTAGAATAGAGATGAACATGGCAGCTAGAGCCGGTGGTCTACCAGTCAACACACACAACACCACATTGCTCCAGATGACAAATTGTCCTCAAGCAGTCAGACAGTATGTCGAGTGCTCTCATGACAGTCGCCTGGTGGTGGTGGTGGTGACGGTGACGGTGCTGTTGCTGCACTTCAAGTTTTCTCTAAATTACGTCAGTGCTGCACTTTTTACCTTTTTTGTTCCACCGCAAAAAGGCAACATACCTGACAGAGCAGACTTCTACTGAAGGTAATCACACCAGCAACATCACAGAAGAAACGTTGTTTGACAATGCTAAAATAGTTTAGTTTGACAATAAAGACAAACAGAGGGGCATGCTGAAGACATATGACACAGTTTGCATGAGGATAAATGTTCATAAAAATAGGTTTTTTCTGGTTTTCATATTTGACGCAGGTTGCAAAATGTAAATCAATTTGGTTGCTGTTAATAAAAAAATTATTTATTTATAACTATTGATTTTTTATTCAAAATTTGTAGTGGTGAAAATTCATTTATACTTAATTGGTTTGCATAAACTACTGAATCTTCTATTTTTATGTTTTGCACTTTATTGTTAATCATTATTCAAACATGCTCATTTAAATTAGTCATCATTAAAAACCATTTCTATTTTGCCGGTTTCCTGAGCTTCTAATTAGCATTCGATAACTTTTGTTGCTGTGCATCTTCTTAATTATCGATGTAATCTATTTTGATCATTAAGCTATTGCATAAAAAATTTTTAAACTCGTACTTTTGACATGACAACAAAACAAAAACAGTCTATGATGGCAACTTTCAATCTTAAACTCATGTTTTTTGCCCGGTGTCCAACAACGCCAACACAACAAATACTTGCTAGATACAGGGCAAATGTTTTTTTCAAACCGTCAACAGTGTAATCCTCCGTTGAGTCCGGCAAACATAATACCACTCAATTGATTGATTGACTTGACTACTGAAAACACATTTTCAGAAATTTTACGCAGTATACAAAAACAACTTTACGAGTACTTTTTTATTAAAGTTTGTATTTACTAAATAGAAATCTTGTTTTATACATTTTTACTTTTTTATCAAAATAAAAACAACCGAAATTGATTTTACAATTACATCAAATGTTGTTTTACTGGTTGCATGTTCATTTTATAAAAAAGTACCAGCTGTTGTTTTTGCGCTAAATAAAAAATCTACACTGCTTAGGGATTACATTTAATTACTCGTAATTGGATTTTGTTAGCTTCATTAGCATTATCTTAGTAGAGTCAGTGTTTAAAAAACGCTAAAAAATCTCAATGTTTTGCTTAACTTTGTTTGGTTTAAAAAGTGAACGTTTTTTGTTGTTAAATGTTACTTTCACAAACGTTAGATGCAAAACTTTGTATTGTTAAAACATTATCATCATCTTTAGTTTGAAATGATTTACACTATAATTTTCACTATTTTTGCTTTATTGACTATCTCATTTTCGTTAATTGTAAATTGCGATTGCAAGTAGATTTTTGCAAAAAAAGTGTCAATAATCCGCAAGTTTGTAATAGGCTTTGTCGTTTATTCTAAATGAGTTTTGCAAAATCTTTAATGGAAAAAGAAAGCAAATAAAAAAAGGATAAAAACATGCTTGGAGATTGATCCAAAAAACTTGTGGCAATTAATTTGAGTACAATCTAATAACAAAAATCAGCGTCAATTCCTTGTTCTGAGTATTGGTCAAATTGGCTTATGAACAAGAACACAAATAAAATAGACAAAAATGTTTTTATCATTTTTGCCTGTGTCACTGACGTTTTAATAAAACCTTTTGCAATTTAATTAAAAAAATTGTTACAACTACTTTACTGCTGTCCAATTATGTTTTGTTTGACTGCAATAAAAAAACTACAATTCTTTTAAATGTCCATTTGCCTACCTGTGTGACCTGTGTCAGCAAATATGAGTTTCAGCATTCTAGCTAGCATGCAGTTTGGCTGTTTTGACCTGAGCAATAGTAGTAATAATGCCCAAAAAGTCAAAGGTGAACGAATCGACAGACAAAGGGCAAACAATTTCACTTTGTGCGTTAAAATGGGGCTGCCAGTGAGAAGCAGTGCCATTAGCAGGGCAATTTAAGATGCACTTCATCACTGATTGGCGATTGCAGGCGGTGATAGTGAATGTTGAAATCGAGAATGCACTTGAGACTTGAAAAATAATTTTCCTTTTTTAAGCATTGCCCGGTGTTGCCCTGCGCCGCATCTTGGCTCCCAAATCGCGCCAATGAGCGCCTTTTTATCGGTGAGCAATGAGGAACTTTAATGCTGCGAATGAGCTTAACGATGCCTGTCAGTGCAGCCACGCTAGTCATGAAAAGCATGCTCACACACTCAAGCACACAAACGAAGGGTCGCCTAAACTGCCCTGCTAATTAATTGGCCATTGCCACTGCTATGATCGAGCTTTTCATTTGCATTTTCTGACATGCTTGTAGTGAAAAACGCACTTTGTGCCAATTTAGTTTTTATCTTTGTTGCGCAGCCATTCAGTCTCGAATGCTATTTACTAATAAATCATTATTTTTAAGCTTAAATATATATAAAATTGTTTAAATGGTCGTTACAAAAATCATTAAAACAACAATTTTTAATTCTGTTTAGTCTAACATTTCAATTGACACAAACATTGTCTAAATTGTCGTTTTTTGGTAAACAGGGCAACTAATTTGCATAAATGTTTGCCAAACAGTGCAGTAGCTGTGCAAACTCATTAAACCACTAGTCTTGCGCGACTTTATACTGTCATCCTTTATGGCTATCAGCTCTAAAAGTTGTGTTAACTTTTGCAAACAGTGCATTGTTTTTTCAATTGGTTTTCCTGCTACAGCTGCTTGTACTTGCTTGTATCTTTGCTGTAAGTAAAAACAGTTGTCAGTTTCTACCTTAACAAATTTATCGCTTTTAAAACGGATGTGTTACTTTGTGTTTTCATCAACAAGTTCAAAAGTTGGAAAATTTCTCCTTAGTAGCGTGGCCGACTGTGTGTACAAAGTAATGTAGTGAAGTTATGTAGCAGTCAGATGGCAATCAGCATGTATGTGTGTGTGAGCGTCGGTGTATGTGCTCACATTTGCCTAATGAATCGACAGTGGTCAGTGGCTGTGGTCGTCGCGGTAATTGCCCACTTTGCATCTCATCACTCCTCAATTAGTGCTGGTCACTGTCCCCGGACACACACACATGCAAACCAACTAAACAGTTTGCAAATGTCCCTCGACAACATCACTGACACTGCTGGCCACTGTTGTTGATCGGTAAGCTACAGTGTCCAGGCAATGGTGTTGTCTTGCTTTTCTTCTTCTTCTTTGTACAGTAATGTCTTCCTCAATGGCAGTGCAGGATGGCACGGTCTTATCATTCGACACGGTGATGGTGGTGGTGGTGGTGGCCGTGGCAATGTTTGTCAGCCATGTTTGTCGGTCATCGCAACGGTGGTATTACCTTTTAATTAGGCGAACAAGTTGTCTCGTAAATTAGCTTTGCACTTGCCTCTATCTTCTTCTTCTCTTTCTGCTGCAGCCTTTTTTGCTTGCTCTCTAGGCCAATTAAGTGGCCACTGGCCGCACTTGATGCTACTGCTGCTGCTGCTGCACCGAAGAGCATCGTCGTTTCAAGTGTGTGTCAGGCTCACCCCCAGTGTACTACTGTACAGACCTGTAGGCTGATCAGTAAAACAAACGGCCACTCGGCGGGTTGATCCGCCGAAAAATGTCCGCCGACTTACTTGTTGGCCTGTTTTTGTCCCCCTCCACTGTTAGGACTACTTTTTTTTGTGTGCCGGCCAATTTGTGCTACTCGATCACCGACTTCTGTTCACCCTACACTCAGTTAGTGGCCTATCGGCAGTCAACTTTGGTAGCGGCTTCTGCTGCTGGTAAATCACAGAGGCACTTGGCTTTTTTCTTGTTTCTCCCTCTTTTTCTTTCTCTCCATCCCGTCACTCAGCGCCTCTGGTCAGTCAGTCTGCTGCCATTACTACTATTAAGCAGCAGCAGCTAGTAGAGCACTTAATTCTGGCCGAGTCATTCGGCAAGTGGCAATTTGTTTGTCTAATTAATGGAGCTTCCAGTGAACACACTTATCGTACGGGCTGCAGTACACTGCTGCTGCCATCACCGGCTACACTGCCAGCAGATTGCACCGTTCGCCTCAATCTACTGTCTCAATTGGTCTGGCTTGCAAAACTGCTGAAAACATTTAGCTGCACACTGTCTGCCTATCTGCCTATCCATTCGGCCCTATCTACCATGTCTATCTACATTTTTGCACAGCCTGAAACTTGTGCATACTCTCACAGCCAGCACACGTTCTCTTTCCGACACTGACACAGACACTAATCCGCGTTCGGTGTCATCTGTTCATTTGTCATGTTTTGCAGTGTGCCGATGCCGCATCACTCTCTGTCGCTACTACCTCATTGGCAGAGGCAAACATTGATCAAGTGAGCTAATAAAGTGCCTCCAATAATATCTCCTGGTACGCTGGCTAGCGGTGTTTGCTCAAGAAATGTTGCCATTTAATTACTCCAGTCGCCAGTTGCGTGTGTGTGTATGTGTGTGTATGCGAAACCGTTAGTGCCAAAAGTGTCTCTATCAAGGCAATCCCGAGCATCAACTGGTCAAACATGCAATTTTGTTTCCCTGTAAATAGTACTGGCGCCATCAATCGCAGCAGCAACAGCCATTGACTGCCCTCCGAAAGCGATTTCTTACGGCCATGTCTTCATCACCGGCACTGCAATCAATTCATTCAATTCATTTGTCACCGGTCACTTTGCACCCTTGTGAACATCACACAACAACTTGACAGTACTTGCCAACACACACACACTGTGTGATCCATCTCACCTCTCCACCTGCTATCCTTACTATCCTTGATATTAATAGCCTGTTGATAAAAAGTAGCACTTTTTGTGGTGTTTGCTGCTGCAAATGCACACTTACCTTTTTGAGAACCTTGCCGCTACAAAACAACTCTACCAGCACTACTTTACCTTCTTTCTGTTGTGTGTTTGCGTGCCATTGGTAAATTTGTCATCTTTTTGGCAAGTATTTTTGTTCAAGTATAGCTGTTTACGTTTTCTTTGCGTGCATTTTGACACATTTGGGTTCATTGTTACATTGTCATATTTAGTTTGACATTACTGACATAAAAGTGTGTAGTCGTCTAAAATTTTGCAAAACTTAAAACTCATCTGCTTTCGGCCTGTTTGAACCCATTCTGCGCATTGCCGTCATTATGAGTTTTACATAATTGCCGCCCAGTTATGGTAACCCAAATGGCTTTATCACAAAACAATGAAAAAAATATATTAATTTTTTAAAAATTTTAATTTGTTGTCAAAAAACTCCATTTACAAGTAAATTTTTTAGACAAATTTTAAAAACAAAAATTTTTTTAAAAAAACGTAATTAAATTATTTCAATTAGCAAAACAAAAACAAATGTTTATTTGACACAAATGAAACACCATTTACCTGTTCTTGAAAAAATACTGCTTTTTTCCTCAAAATTTATCATGCTGCTATATTTCCAGGCATAACTTTTTTATTACCAAGACAGTTTCCTTATTGTTGGCACAGTTAAAAGGGCAGTCAGTTTTCCGCACTTCTCCCCACTAAAAGTTAGCATGTTTTTGTATCCCATTTAGTCTTTATTAGTTAAAACATAATAATATAATGTAATTAAACTTATGTTTATTTCAATTTCTTAATGAAAACCTTTTTACTGTTTACAATATTTCAATTTTTTTTATTGAAAAAGCCAATTGACATGCAACATAGAAAAATAACAAAAACTTTGTATACAAGATGTGCGGGCCATCACATTGTGAAGATCATTTTTACCACTTTTCTCTATTGATTAATTAACCAAATGTCTGTAAACGGTGAGAAAATAGCTCCCCAATGACTGCTTTTTTGCCTTTTTGTTTTTCCTTTTACCTGAGCTTAGTGTGCCTGCACATTTGCAATTAGAGAGAATGTGAATATTTTTTGGCAACTAGCAATGGTAGTCATTTGTCCAGTTGTTTGTCTGTTAATTGAATTAGTTACAAGTACCGTCTGTGTCTAATTAAAAGTCCATTTAAATGACTGCCTGTGTGCGATGCTGTGCCTGTTTCCACTGTGAATCAGTCAGTCAATCTTGTGCACACTTCGGTGCTGTACGATTACCGTTCACTCTAATTGAGCGTGTCGCAATGTAAGTGGTACTGCAGTTTCTATTACCGTGGTTGGTGATTTAGCTGAAAAGATGGCCAAACGATGTTTTTTGCCATTTTATATCCTGCAGCCATATTAACAAAATGAATTAGTTTTTAGCTTTTTTTTTGAAAAAATTTGCTCTAAAACAGTAAATGCTGGAAAACTTTTTTCAGTGCAATGTCAAAAAATGCCATTGGCGACAATAAAGATGGTGCCAGGTAAATGAAAAAAAGAGACGACAACTGACTAACAGCAGTAATTAAACAATACGTGTCTAATGCTTGCTAATTAAGAGATTAAATTAAAAAGACACTTTTAGACAACGTTTCACCTGGCAGCAAAATGGGTCAAATGGCAGTTTTGTTAATGCAAAAAACAGGCAGTGAGAAATAAATAACAAAGTTAATCGATTAACTAAACTTTAATAACCACAAAAACATCACAGTCAAACTTGTTTCCAAGAGTAATTAAAAGTCAATTTTCTTTAGTGTTTTTTAATGACTAAAATAAAACTGCAAAGTTTTTCGCTTTATTTTGTAACAGTTTTATTAATTAACATACTGTTTCTTTTCAGAATGCAACTATAAAGTTCAACAATTGGCTGTTTCAATTAATTGGCTGTTCATCAAAAAAAAAACACTGACACTTGAGTTCAATCATTTGACAAAGTGCAGTACTCAGTAGCCCCCGCAATTTAACGGTAAGTGTCTCTTTGATTGTTACTTTGATCGCCTAGTGAACACTGTTTCTGGCACAAACATTATTAATGAACTCGGTTAGCGGTCGCTCAGTCTGTGGCCCAGTCTGTACGACACAACACTTGCCTGTGTGTTAACTTGTGCTCATTACATGAGCCTTTCACTTTTACCCCTTTTACACCACTCATCTTCATTTGACGCATGAAAGGCTTTTGTTCAGGGCGCACAAGTTGTCGGTGTTCTGTCATCATCTGATGACAGTTGACTCTCTCATTTGCCAGCAAAGTGTTGTACAACCGATCAGCCGACTTCTCTAGTCCCTTTCTTTCCTCCTTTTCCCTTTGATCGACTCAACCAAAATAGGGTGCTCATTTTTCTGTGTGTTGCAAGAGCGTGTGAGTGTGTCAATGGACACACTTCTCACTTTTACTGCCCTAAGCGTAGTAGTTGCACAGCACAATGACACTTCTGACAAGACTCGAGCAGACAGGCGACGGTACACTGTGCCACTCAGTGACTGAATGAGTGTGTGTGTGTGTCTGTCAGTCAGTCAGTCAGTCAAACCGTCGACACCGATCTTTAGGTTTTCCTCCTTTTTTTCTCATTACAAAATGTCTGACTGCCGACAACTTTCTCTTCTTCTTCTTTTTCTTTTTTTGCAATTTGCACAAGTTGTCAATTGCACATTTTGCACTGACACGCGGCACACTTTAGAGTATCCGGTGCTGACCGCAAAAATTGTCAAAGTGTTGAACACATTGATGTCAATTGACAGTGCCGGTTAAAACTTTACTACTTTTACTGCAATTCAAAAGTCGCAAAAACTCAAATTGACACCAATTCTGTATTGTTCAGTGATGATTTGTCAAACGTAGATGTAGGGTGTAAGTGCAGTCAGCATCGTGTAAACTTTAATTTAAACTTCAGTTGACTAGGCAAATTAAACTTAAGCCAAACTTTACTGCCGATACCTAATAACTGTCAAATGGTTGAGTGGTGTTTGAACAAGTCTCAGCTGTGCTGCTTGTTCTTGATTAGCTGAGTTGATGCGTTCAACTGTATTAGGGAAGCATTAGTGCAACATTCGCACAACTTTTTTCACACTGCACCTCTGCCTAACATTTGCATACATTACACTTGATGGTTGGAAAAATTGAGTAAACATGCTAATTAGTCCGAATTTATTGTTAAATTATGACAACTAGTTTTGCACATTCATTGCAAACTGATTTTGTAATGAATTTTTATTTTAACATGTTTTTGAAAACTTGATTGTTTTGCTTTTGAAAAAGTGAAACTTTTTGCATTTTTCCAATTTTAATATGAGCTTGGCTTTTGTTTTGTACATTTACCACTTCATTATTTTGGTTTTAACTAATTTTATTTTTTTAAAACTTTTTTTTGTTTACTTCACGCATTCGCTCTCTTTTTAATTTCATTGCAGTCCTGATTAATTGTAAAATTTTACAAAATACTATCCTCATTTGTGTCTGTTTTTGCAAATTAGCATGCAAATTAACGACCCACATTTCAAACATAACAGTAATGCAGAAAATCTAGTTTTATTTTTTATCAATGCAGTCGCTTCTGTTTAGCCGTTTGACTAAAAATGGTTTCATTTTTCTGTTTTTTGCCTTTCTTCATTCTCCTTTTCACTTTTCTTTGACCAATAAGGCAGTGTGCAAAACTGTAACAACTGTACGCTAATTTGTTTATTTATCCGCACTTAGCAGTGTCAGTTGTGTCAGTGGTGGACCACGTCAACCGCGATGCATATCCTTCGCTAACCACACAACACTGCATTTGTTCTTTTCTCTGTCTTTTCTCAGTCCTTTTGCTGTTGTCTTCTCGCAACCTCCTAGAAACTGCCACACTCTTTTAAAAAAGACGACTGTCTGTTTGTGTTAGTCAGCATCAGTGGTGATCAGTGCAGAAGTGTGTTGGCAGTGTGCAGTAGTAGTAGTGTTTCCTCGGTTTGACAAGTGCAGTGGCAGTGGCTGCTGACACATGGCGCCAGTTTCAGCGTCTGCTGCATCGTGCGGCGCCCGTCGCACACTTTTTCGGCGTCCTGCACACTTGTCTGATCGCCGTCCGTTTGATGTGTCTCCCGAGCAGGCAGTGTCGCCCTGTCGCCCCCACTGTTTATGACTGATGACAGTGCTACTGCATACACTCACCTACTGCAGCACCTAAGCACACACTGCTTTTTTGTGTTCAGTCATAAGGTCGTACAGTAAAGACTGTCAAGGTGGGCATATTTACCGTACGTCAAACAGTGTCGCCAGACAAAAGTCGTCTGACTTTCTACCTACTGTTGCTGCTTTCTAACTGTCAAGCAAGTGGACGAGCATCACCGCCTGACCACGACTTGCTCTGGTTATCGATCACAACAAGCTACTTAGGGAAAACGGGAGAAAAAGATGGATTTGATCAGAGTGAGCGACAGTGGGTAAACTCTAGAGAAAGTCAATTTGATTCGGACAATCATTTAGACTGCAAAAAACTACAGGCCCCTCCACACACACAGACCAAACTGCTTCATATTTCATTTGCCTCTTTACATCAAGTTTAATATGCGTTTGAGTTCCACATAGCGGCTGAATTATAATTAATGGTAAGCAAATTTAGATTTGCTCAAAAGCTCAAGACCAAATGGTCGGTGCTAGTGGCAGCTTTGTAAGTACAGGCACACAGAGGACAGCTGGACTGCTGATCGATTGTGCCGACTTCACTTTAAGGCCAACTCTCTGTTTAAACACATCTCCAGACGCAATTTCAGTTTACGTTTGAATCGATTGAATTTCTGAACACACACACAGGCACAGGCACATTTTGATGACGGAAACAGGATTTCTTAGAAAATGGCATTGACACACACACACACACACACAAAGGCCAACTTTTGGCAAGACCCAACACGGCGTTTGCTCAATTGTAGAATTGCCCTAACTGGGGTAATTCTTCCACCCTCTCCAGCAGTTTGCAGCTTAGGAATGCTTTGGTGGCGGTGTTTGTGCAGTTTCTGCAGTAAATGTCCGCTTCGCTGTTGGCTAACAATTACCGTAATGATTTGCCGTGACACACAGGCTGCCGCTGCAGCAAACCGTCTGTTTTTATCACTGCCATTTCTGAGCAGACGGTACACATGCACATGCACAAATGCTAACATGCACACAGACAATTTATGTGTTCGATTGATGTCGGCCATTAGCTGAGGCTGGTGGATAGCAATCGCAAAAAGACAAAGCTGGGGTGCTCCGCTTGCCTTCATCATCTTCACCCGCCTAGCTAGGCAGCCAACAACAGGCAGCCAGACAAAGCAGTAGGTCAGCGACATTTTACAGCTTGTCTTAACGATAAAGACAACGCACCCTGAGAAGGGCACCACAAGACGTTGCTGCTTCAACGTTGCTGCCTAGCCCAAAGGGAAAAGGCGCTAGTTTTATCTGCATGTGTGTGGTTCTCCGGGATTGCACTGTCGGTTTAATGATTCTCCGTTTCAACTGTCAACTTGACATCAACTCAATGCTCATGCAGTTGGTTTTGTGCATTTTTCTCCTTTCTACTTTTTGTGTGTGTATTACAGTCTGTTTTTACGACTTTGGCCGCAAAACGCTATGAACTAGCGGAATCGGTATTTTCATTGTCAGCCTGAGATCAGTGTTGTTGGCCTCAACCCCGGGAGTGATCAAAGTAGTTCTAAATCTGTCCCTGAACAGATTTTTTATTCGTTTACTTTTATGAACTCAACCTAAAGCGACCACAACAACAACAAGTTGGCTGCGGCAATCACTCAGCAGTGACATGCGTTTACATTTATGTGCACACACAAGCACACACATATTTATTGGTCGACAAGTATTAAAGAAGTGAGCCAACAACTTGGGTTTACTGGCTGCAGACGACGGTCACCGACTGACACTCACATAGACACACACACACACACACTCAGCATGAGGCATTGTTCAAGAGGACTGGCACAATTTGGAGCACTCGCTGAGCGGGGAATTTTGGGATCAGTTTTAGAAAAGTAAAGATCTTCCCGAGTGTCAGTTGCCATCCTGATGTGAACAGTGAAAGGCTGCATATTAGTAGTAGTGACTCACATCATCATCAGTCGGCTGATGATCATCGCTCTTCTTCTTCTCCTTCTTCCCTTTGCAGAAAGTTCATTCTTTGAGACCGGCAAACAACAGCAACCAGCCAAGTGATCATCGACTGCTGGGGTCTGCTGCAGACGCCCTGCTGATCACTTGCCGTCTCAATTGGCGCCCCATACGGCACCGACTGACTGAATTGGACTGAATCAACTAAGCCACTGAGGACAGTGCAAAGCAAAGCAAAGCCTGTTCACGTCACTGCCACTGTTTTGTCTTCTGCTGCTATTGCTGCTCTGGCACTCATCAGCTTGTCAATTGTTTTGCGCCAGCCTGTCTTCGCCGTTGTCTTGTCAGCAGCTTCTCATCATCATCAACAGCAGCAGCAGCAGTCCTGCTTCTTTTTCCTTCTTCAGTGAACTGCTCCTGCTACTGAATTATAGATGGCATGTGGCTGTACTCCCAGACGACCGGACAATGCCGGCCAGTGAACAGCAGCAGTGGTCCCTGCTTTGAGCCCAGTGATGATGGTATGTGCCCAGTATCCACACTAAACTGTCTCAGTGTTCAGCCATCATATTCTATTTACCTAATGACACTTTTTCCCAGTAACTGTCGGTGGCTGCTACTGATCAAAGACTAAGCTTCTTCCGCCCAGTTGCAATTGTACCCACTAATTGAGTTAACAAACACACCAACACACACACTTACAAACACTCACTATTCGAACATTGCTTTTAATGGTTTTTAAGGGAAAACACGACGATCATGTCCTCAATTGAACAGTGTGCTCTTTTTGTGAGCCAACAGTTTCTGGAACAAACTTTGTTTAGCATCTTACTTGCTCCTCCTTTTTGATGCTACAAAAACAAACATTTTAATTGCAAACCTGTTTAGCTTTTTTTCTTCTTCTATTCCTGCTAATTAAGTTTAGCTAAAGTAACTTATTTTATCTTTCTTTTTTAATGCAAACTGGCCAGTTTCGGTTTATACAACTATTGACTCAGAAATTGCCTTGCAGCCCAGCAATGGCAGCATTTTCAGTCACAGGAGCTTATCACAACAATGCCAACTTCAGTGCTTCTTTGTTGCACTTGCACACTTTGCTGGCTACTGTGTGTGTGTTCAACTGACCACGACAACCTAAACATCATTCTCTTTTGTTTGTCTTTTTCATTTTTAAACTTTTTTTATTCTAAAACTGGCAGCCAGCCAACTGCGGCTCGAGCAACAACAACAAACTTAAATTCTCTTATCTTCCTGTTTTTCTCCCCTGTCTCCCAATTTAATTCACCGGTTGGCTTGTTCGCCAGCAGTTCAGTTGTGTGTGGGCAACAATTTCTCCTTCTCACACAATAACGGCCACACAGATAGCCAGGCAGCCAGCCAGCGACAACATTGTCGTAGTTGGGAGAAACAACGCTATCTTCTCCTGGCCAATGTTCACTGGTGGCCACTTTGGAGTGTCTTGTTCAATGTTCACTAGCACTACTCCTGTCTGTAGTAGTGTCCACTGGCGGAGACCAAACAGTGGATGTGCCGCGCGCCAGCGACTCTGTCTTCCCTGTCACTGCCACTGTGTGTGTGTGTGTGTGTGTGTTGTCAGCTGGTCATCGCACACACAATCTGATTCACTGCAAGTCTATTCTATTGTTTGCTGGTTTGCCAGTAGCAGCAGCAGCAGTGGCTATTACCTATTCATCTGACGCCTGGCTAACGTTGATGCCGACGCCGACAGAGTGCGACCGCCACCGTCGAGTTCTTTTTACTTTTTTATCTTCTGCGGCGTCTTTTACTGCCACCTCCTCTTTGTCCTCGTCGTCGTCGTCGTCCTCTTTCTTTGTCATTGTCGCACACACACACACACACATTCTGGCGACCGTAACTCCGTCCAGCTATCTTTTGCTCACTTTACTGAAGCGTTCGCTTTCCCTTCTTCCCCTTCTTTCCCTTCTCACTTGCTATTTTCTTCCCAGCGATTACTTACTTTTTTATTGTTATTATTTTTGTGAGCAAGCAGTCTAGTACTGTCATTGGGAAGAAATGAAAACAGTCACAGTAGCAGCGGTAGCAGTAGCCAGTAGCGTTGTTGTTGTGGTGATGGTCATGGTCACGGTGATCACTGCCAAACTCCTTTTCCACTCTTCTCCTTTTCTCTTTTAGAGTTGCTGCCGTCATTTCACAGTCAGCTAATTACGAGCACGTTGAGTTCTTCAGTTCTCGGCAATTACATCGGTGGTAGTTCACAACCCGTGCGACCTTTTTTGTTGCCGCCGCCGCTGCTGTTGTTGTTGCCACCACCACCACCACTGCTTGCTCATTTTCCAATTCATCTGTGAAGGCGGTAATGCATACATGCTATTTAGGCGGTAATTGCCACTGCTGGCGGTGCACACAGGCATACACACACACAAAGACATTGCCCACACAAACATCTAAAGTTGTGCTGTTTTAACTGCCAGCACCAGCAAATGCTGACTGCCATCAGGTGAAAAGTGCCGAGCAGTGCTGAGTAGCAGTGGTGTTTCAAGAGCAGTGCAGGAGAAACAAAGTCAGCATTTGCACTTCAAAATGCTGTTTGCGCTGAAGGATGCGGACATGAGTGAGGCGGCCCACACTGTGCTCAGGCGGACACACAGGCACACAGGCACACTGCCACACCAAAACAAACCACGCGTTTGCTTGATTTGCTTGATTTGTTGTGTTGTTGTTGTTGTTGTTGTTGCTGCTGCTGCTGCTGCTTTCTCTCTGTCCATTGCGGCCACCACTTTGGTCCAGGCAGCAGCAACAGTGTGCTGAAAAGCGAGCGTCATCCTCATCCTCAGCAGCAGCAGCAGCACCAGCCCAAACAGCTTCCCTTCATTTGCTTGGTCTAACTTGCTCTCTCATAAATCTGCCCGTCACTCAATACCCCGCCACTTACTCACTCACTAAACTAGCGCCGTAATTAATTGCCGCCACTGGCGCGCGCTTGCGACCCAACAAAGCACACCAGCTCAGTTGACGATCCCACTAGCCACAAACTACGAAAAAGTAGAGCTGAGCAGCAGCAGCAGTAGTAGTCAGTAGTAGTCAGTAGGGAGTAGTAAATGAGTTCTACACCGTTGTTTGTTCAGTCAATTCTCACTGGTGCTCTTAATCTCCGCTGGTGAGATTTACCTGAACACACACACTTTTTTTCCCTGCTAAAATAAAAAGTAAAATACAGTTTAATGTTTGTGATTTATCAATGGTGGTATCAATCTTAGCAATCTAGACAAAATGTTCTCCTTAAAACAGAACTTTATCAGCAAGTTTGATTTTAGGTGCTGCTGTGTAATAAAACACAAAACAACTAATATTCAAGTTCTCATTTGTTTTGAGTGTTTTAAGCGTATTTAAGTATGTGGCCATTGTCGCAGCAAAAATTGCTTAAACAGTACTGCTAATAATGGAAAAATCAAAACATTATTTTTAGTAGCACTAGTCTGCTCTGATTCACTGCTGACTTTTTTCCAGTTAGCCGTGAGTTAGTTTAATTTCATTTGGCAGTGTTTCTCTAAATGAAATAGTCAAATTGTAGAAAATCTTAAAAAGCATAATTGAAAATTGTTTTTTGTCAGAGCACCACTGCTGCTGCTGTTTGTTGTTGTCACTCTCGGTGTGCTCTGGTAGTTTGGAGGGCGCTGGCACTGGTCATTGTACCAAACGGTCACTGCAGCCTGTCACAAGTCGTTATCATCATCTAACCGTCTCAACTCGGACAGGCCGGAGACAGTGGTCAGTTGGCTAATTACCGAACCACGGCCGTCATTGTGCCATCCTCATCCTCATCCTCATCCTCTCTCATTCTCTCTGGCCACATTGAAAAGAGCCTACTGCTGTTGCCACTTTAGCACTAATGCCATAAATGATCCTCCTGATTGGCCTTTGTTTTGCTGCTCACTGCCTTCTTTTTTTTTCTACTTTTGCTGCTCTGTTGCAAAACTTGTCCATCTCACACGTTGCACTGGCCCGCGAGATATCGCACTGCACAAGTTCTTTTTTGGTTTTTACCAACGACCTTAAGGCGCACACAGACACACTTAGGCAGATTGTTCTGCCCCGCTGACCGGAACATTACCGCGAGCGCGGGCTGCTCTTTTTTCCTTCTGCGCTTTCTTCACTGGCGATCGTTAATGGCCGTTGACCGTGAGTGCCGTCCAAGTTGCGACCAAGTTTGAGTAGTAGTTTTCTCAGTAGTGTTGCAAAGAGTGTGTAAAACAGTGTGTGTGTGTGATGTGCTCTCGTGTCTTCTTTCAAGAGAAAAAGAACAAACGATGACCAATGCCTCCTTATTCTTTTTCTTCTTTGAGACAGTCACCGCAAAACCCACTGTACTGAGAAACCTACTGACCAGATCAGTGAGCAGCTTGCAGTCAGTGATATATTTTGCACCAGTTCCTCTTTTCTCGCTTACATTTTCACCACCCTCATTGAGTCCTCTCTGAGTCACATTTTGCTTGCATGCTGTGTGATCACTGGACTGTGCCTCATTGAGCTTGTTCCTTCATTAGTAGCTGCGTGCCATTTTCCAGAACTATTAACATCTGAACTGAGTAGCGGCAACAACAGCAAAGACGATCTAACGCAGCTGACCAGTAGAAAGCTGAACTTTGTGGCCATCCACTGGCCGTAGTCTGTCTACTGCCGTTGTGTCCTTTTCTTTCAATAGCCAGTTATGCTCAGTTAAACCTTCAAGCGCAGTGGTGCGGTTTTTTTGCTGAAAGATTTAGTGTGGTAAAATGTGATACAATGTTTTTTTGACTCACATTTAAATATCTGCAATGTATTCTTGACAAAATTAAGGATTTTAAAATCGGGACAACAAAAATAATTTTATACAGTTTTAAAACTCAAACAGTTACAAAATTTAGTTTTTACGTTCCCGTGTTTTTTACAACACATTACAAAAACTAATTGCACAACACTTTGTTGTTGCCTTTAAATAATTGAATTTGGTAGTAAAATTGTTAATTAGTTTTATTTGCTGACTTTTTGAGAGCACTATTTTGTCTAGTGTTTCTACTTTAAAGTAAACATTTAAACAACTGCAACTTTAGATGACCAGCCTTAAGTAAATCACAAAGGCTATAAGCCGACGCTGTACTCAAAAAAATGTTTTTGTCAGATCGTTCATTTGAAGCACAAATGAATATTTTTTACTATTGTTTCGTAGGGGCTGGCGTCCCAGCCACTACAGTTTTCCTATTTTGTTTTTTTGTTTTTTGTTTTTTGAAAACTACAAGTTTGAACAATTTTTTAATTTAGAATTAAAACATTTATATAAACAAACGTCAAAACAATACAACTTTTTTGATATACTTTTAAAAAGATAAAATACTTGTTCTGATTTTGAACAAATTTTTAATAGTGTAGGATTAAATTTTATAATCAAATTAAAGCTGCTAATTACATACTAATTTAAACACTTCTAATCGCCTAGACTATCGTTGAATTAGCAATTGACGGGAAAAGAGAAAAGAATGCAGAGAGGCAGTAATGGCAAACCAGTACTGAATCGCTTTACAATAAATCTCCATTTTTATCTGCCCGTTAAGTTAGGCTCTTTTACTTTAGTAGAAGCCTAACTTGCTCTGTGTTTTGTGTAACTAAGGTCATAGAGTTCATAAATCATAGCAGTCCTTCCTTCCTTCTATCTTTCTCCTTTCAATTGGCGGCAATGGCGTTGTCTGCTCTGATCTCGCTGCTTCCATTTCTACTTCTTCTGCCGTTTGCTGCTCGAGGTGGTAATCAGAGAAAAGAGAGGCGAGACTGACTATCCATTTGCCGGTGTGTGTGTGTGTGTATTGACTTCACAATAGTCAGTGGGAGAAAGAAGGAGAAACCGAGTTTGGGCGACTAAGAAACCCAGTCAAAAGGACAGTGTACCACCATCACCAGCGCCACAGTTGACTGCTGACAGCTGAATGACTGACTGACACTGGGGACAGTTGACAGGCACTGCCGTGCTGTGTCAGTGTCAGTGTGTGTGTGTGTGCGTGTCGTTGTGCCGCGCCATTGAAAGCGACCCACTAGGCAAAGGACTGCCTTTCTCTGAGTAGATGCACTACTGGTAGATTGGCCGGCGCTGATAGCACCAGGCAACGGTTGATGCTTGTCATATATCAGCGACACCGTGCTAAGGATTAGGAAGAGCAGATAAGGAGGAAGGAAAAAAGGAGAACCAGGCAACCATGGCCAAAGGCTGCCCCAGTGTGTGTGTCGCTACCATCAGTCAGATGGCGTCTGATAGCGTAGATCGATGCTGATGCTGAACAACTAACCCAGTTGGCTGCTGGGAGAGGTGGTGGTCGTAGTGGTCGTTGTTGTTGTTGTTGTTGGTTCCGCTGCTAAGCTGCCAAGCAAAACACAACAAAACGGAACACACAAATGCAAGATTTAGACTGGTCAAACTGGGGCTCAATTGGAAAGAGAGAGAGAGAGAGA
>JAALOO010001122.1_pt1 | contig 19866 bp, 6 predicted proteins | sample 7257641 | NCBI WGS metagenome assembly JAALOO01 (sample SAMN14085613, study PRJNA598686) | mite metagenome | biome: ENVO:01001000; feature: ENVO:01001002; material: ENVO:01001226; isolation source: single female mite from University of Michigan culture on fish food culture... ...
GTACTCTTGGTTATATTAGGTTAGGGTTATTGTTGGGAAATACTCTCAGTTGTATCAGGTTAGGGTTATTGTTGAGGAGTACTCTCGGTTGTATTAGGTTAGGGTTATTGTTGGGGTGTTCCTCTGAGCTCGGCCGCCTTCGGCGGCCTCGCTATTATGTTAGGGTTATTGTTGGGAAGTATTCTTAGTTGTATTAGGTTAGGGTTATATTTGGGGAGTACCCTCGATTGTATTAGGTTAGGGTTATATTTGGGAAGTTCTTTTAAATTCGGCCGCTTTCATCGGCTTTGCTGTTATGTTAGGGTTATTGTTTGGGATTACTTGCTGTTATGTAAAGTTAAGGTTAATGTTAGAGAGTACTCTCTGTTATATTAGGTTGGAGTTATTGTTGGGGGTTCTCTTGGTTCGGCCGCTTTCGGCGGCCTCGCTGTTATATTAGGTTAGAGTTATTGTTGGAGGGTTCCCTTGGATCGGCCGCCTTTGGCGGCCTTGCTGTTTTGTTAGGTTAGGGTTATTGTTGGGGAGTACTTTCAGCTATGTCAGGTTACGGTTACCCAAACCTCGTTTTTGATTTTAAATTGAAATTTTTGAATTTGGCGCCAGGCTTTCTTTGAACTTTTTAATTGGACTTCGTCATCATTAACTAATTAGAATTGCTTAGCCTTGTTGTCCTAAGCACGTGACGTAAGTTCTGATTTGCACTTTTGGAACAAAAGGTCTATAAATACATTCAAAGTGGCGAGCTCTGACCTAAAGCCATGTCAAACTTCTGCTTATATGCCGGTGTTTTGCAATGTTCTAAAACACGTCATTAGAACAATACCACCACACAATGTAGTTACGCATCTCAATTTTGCTAAGAAAACAATACATTTTTATTTAGTTATTGTTTAAATTTCACAATTTACCACTAATACTCTTGCGTTTTTTTCTTTATAGTTTGTTTCATCTGTATAGAAAAACATCTGGACTCTTGTAAGAGAGGAAAGGGGACCTGTCCAGATTGCGGTGTTAAAAAGAAATATGATCGGGATATTGATCGTCCCAGTCACCGAAAAATGGTTCGTGATACAGTTTTGGAGGAAATTATCAAGAGCACTTTTTCTGAAGAAGCAGCGCAGCCATTTATCGATGATTGGTATACTAAACGGAAACTTAAACTGCCAATTCGCCCTGATCATCTTACTAGCGAACAAAAATCACTTTCTACACCTTATTCCAGTGAAAAGTTGAGCATTCGTCTAAATGGCGCTGAAGACGCCAAATTTGAAAGTCCAAATATGTTGGTTTGTCCCAACTCGACTATCAATGCTCTTAGAAAGGCCATATCAACTGAACTTAAGGGTGACGAAAGTATTTTTGAAAAGGTAAGTTTCTGAAAGAATCAAAACCTAAGATAATATAATAAATTAAACTTTGCTTTGCAGATCAGCCTTTCTGTTAATGGCAAAGAACTTGAAGATGATCTTACGATGTTTGCCATTTTTGTGCACTACTTCAAATATCAGGTATAGTTTTTCTTGGCTTTTTATATAACTTTATCTCATCTTTATTATCCCACTAGGCGGTTCCAATGCCTTTTGACTTGAAGATTGAAGTGTGAAAAGTTGCGCCTTGAAGATTGCTAAAAATCATTTGATTGTTTAAATTACACTCAACGTTAATCACTTGCATTATATTAAAACAAACATTAAAACGCATTTTTGCTATTAAAAACTTTTGAAGTGCTTTATGTTACTTTTAGCCTTGTCTGTGTTCCTCTTGCTTTTGGCTCATTACATCGTCACAGCAATCATCTGAATAAACTCACAGAAAGTAGTCACGGAAGATGAAAAGTTCAACTGTCGTTTAATCAACAAGCACTCCAAACTCATTGAAAATGAAAAAACCAAAATTTTTATCAGTTGTGGTTTTGCTGTTGGAGTAACTTGAGCAGAACACCAAGAAGCTTTTACCAAAGCACAAAGACGTTTGAACCAAGTACAAGTTGACATGTTTGTGCCTGCCTGCCTGCCATTCTGCAACCGCTTCTAATTGTCCAGCTAGTTCAACATCCGCGCCTACAAAACGACAAAAAAGTACTCTCCATTCACAGTCGGCCTCTAGTGAGCGGACGTGGTAGCTGCCCCCGCTGGCAGGCCACTTGGCCAGGGCTAGGGTGTCAAGTAGAGGCGTGGCCAAAGTAGTGCCTGACCGCTGCACTGCTACTTCTGATTGGCTGCTCCAGCGGACGACACTGAATCACGCTGCGAAGTGTGTGTGTGTGTGCTCACCCTCAGTGCTGCCTGAGTTCCTGACTGTGTCGACAGGGAAATGGACAAATTGGTGCAGCACCTCGAGAAGCAGCAGTCAGGCGCCCAGACCATAGGCGCACTCTTTCCCTGGCACACATAGCTGCCAATAGCATCGAAGCGTGACACGAATGGCCTGCTGCTGCCGCCGCTGTTGGTGCCTGCAAAACAGAGATAAGGACCCGCTCTCTTTCTTTCTCTCTTGAACGCCGAACGGTCTGACAAATCGGCTTAGTGCATCTCATCGTTTACTCACTCTCTCACTCTCCCAAAACACATTTAACTGTACCTCAAGGTGTAGCACAGACAGTTAGTATGACCATTGACAGTGGCAGCTATATTATGAAAATGAGCTCCGCTTCATCTTCCTTTTCTTTTCTTTTTCCTTTTCTTTACTGTGTGTTGTATTTTATTTTTTGCTACTGCAGTTGAGGAACGGTGGGGGAAGGGAGAGAAAGAGAAAGATTCTACATTTCTTGTGAGATTGAGAGCTCATTAGCATGGTCGTTGCCAAAACTACCACCACCACCACCACCACGACTACTTGGAGGAGTTCGATTTATTGGAGTGCTTACTGGACTGGCCGCTGGGCGACTTGACACTGGACGACTGTGGCGTCTTCTTCTTGAAGCTCTTTTGCTCGTACTTGCTGTACGTGGTGGCCTTGCTCGAGGCGAAGCTTCCCGCCGCCTCTGAGACCGAGAAGGGACTGCTGCTGCTGAAGGGATTGCTGTAGTTGGCGGTGGCTTTACTCACGCAGGAGCCCGGCGAAGCGGTAGAGTACTGACTGAACTTGCTGAAGGTGGACATCTTGCTCTCCAGAAAGCTACCTCCACCTCCGCCTCCTCCCGGCGAGGAGACAAACTCAAACTGACTGAACTTGCTGTAGGTGGTGGCCATGCTGGTGGAGGCGGCATTGCTGCTGGCGCCGCTTTTGGGCTCGGCTGCCGCCGCCAGCGTCGGCGTCGGCTTTGATCGGGTGACCGTTTTTACCAGCTGACGAGGCTTCACCGGAGAGGCGGTGGCTTTGCTAGGGGAAGCGGAGGAGGAGGAGGAGGATTTGTCGCCTTTTTGCTTGAAAGAAGACGATTGTGGCGTTGTGCTTGCCGGTGAGGGTTGACTGCTAGGTTTGGGAGTTTGCTGCTGCTGATCAGCGGCAGCCGCTCGACCACTGCTGCCTCTCGAGTCGAAGATCTGACTGTTCAGCTTTGCCAGCAGTTGCTCTATCGACTGGCTGCCGCTGTTCCTAGCGGAAGCTGGCAGAGCCTTGGCTTCTAGCTTCTTTAGCTCTTCAGGTAGAAGGGGCAGTAGAAGACAGGCGCTCAGTTCCCTGTCCTCCTTTCCGCCGCTGTTCTTCAGCACCTGACAGGCGACGCCGTTGATGGAGGTGTCCTCCACCACCAGGCCACCGCAATCCCTCTCTGTCTCAGTTACCGGCCAAACGCAGCAGAACTGCGGACTGCGCTCGTCTGAAGGCGGTGGGACGATGCCCACGTCAGGCATTGAGGCGGTCACCAGGAAAAGGCCGGTTTTGCTGCAGGTGCCCACTTTGCTGCCTCCTCTAGCAGGACTCTGTCCCTTCTGTTGGCCGTTCTTGGTGATTCGAATGCTCATGGCCGCCTTCTTCTCGTATTTCTTAGGTTGTTGTTGTTGGTGATAGGTAGAGGGCGTAGGCCGACCTGAATGCTTGTTCTTGTTTTCTGCCGCCGCGATAGTTGACACTGGCGGACGGGAATGTGCTGAAGATGCTGGAACCGGCTTTGTTGATGGCGGCTTTGCCGATGATGAGTGACCCGAAGGTCGATTGGACTTGCTCTTCTCTCCAGTGGATGACGGTGGTGGTGGTGGTGGTGGTGGTGTCTGCTCTTTGCCCATCTTTGTGTGAAGTGGTGATCAAAGTGTGAACTAAAGTGTGAGTGTGTGCGTGGAAACAACTGCGAAGAATGCGAAAAAACGTGGTAACGTCAGTAATCAGCTCATCTCTCGCCACACACTCCACTACTTGGCTTTACTTTCAATGGGCATTGTTGCAGTGATTAATAAAAAAGAAGAAGTAAAAGTGCAACAATATCGAATGCTCATGGCTGCCTAAATTCTAATTGACTCAGCGTCACCACTTTTCCACTTCTCTGGTTCTTCTCAATCACTCTCTTCTGCAAAGCTAATCTTTGGCGCGTGCACTGTTGATCGTCGATCCACTCACACACTGTCACTTGTTTACATTGCGCGACAGTTAATCGGTAACAGGAAAGGGAAGAGGGAAAGAGGATGAGACAGCGGTATTTCCATCAGTGGTATCATCACCATCATCATTGATGCGATTGTTTCGTTTTTTATTGCCACCCGCCACGTGACAGCCGCTAATCTTGCTGGTGCTGGTGCCACTCTCTGCTGCCCGCCTCACTCATCGGATAATCATTTTTTAATTTGCACACTCACACACTCACACAGTTTTACACGTGTACCAATAACTGTAGTGCCGACTTCAATGCAATGGCTCTGCCTTTTTACTACTGCCATCACTCCTTACTCTCTTTCAACTACTGCTGCTAATCCGTCTCAGCTGGTGGACACACACGAAGTGAACCGTTGCAGCAACAGCAGCAGCAGTCAGCAGACCTGAAACCGAGCCCATCTCCGGCCTAGGTTTCTCTCTGCTGCCTCTTTGTTGACAGTGCAGATTTGCATGTGACGCAGTGCCATCGTTCACACTTTCAATGCCCACCGATCTCTTCCATCCTCACACTGCCGCCCGATTGCGCACTTTGGCAGTGATGCCGATTGCAATTGCAATTGCAGCAAATACGGCCGTCAATTGCTGATGTCCAATTGCCGTTTATTCAATTGAACGCTAGCCTGAGCAAGGAGAATGGAGTGCAGACCAGTGCGGCACCGGCACACTGGTGGGCACACTGACAGCAACGGCTGCGGCAGCAGCAGCAGTCTCAGTGGGCCATCATTTCCAGACGACTGCATTCTCACAGACTGGTGGGCCCCAGTTAGCTGGCTGGCCTTCTTCTTTAGTGGAAAAAGAGAAAAAGGACCTAGCCAGCCATAGTGACAGGACGAGTGTGTGAGCAGCGTTGGTCAGTGGCGTGGAAAGATGCAGAGATCGCAGAGACACACAAATGCACACAGCCTGCACCAGAGTATGGCCGCAGCTCACAATGGTGAACAAAAATTTAAAGTTTGTTTGCCAACATTTGCACCCATCATCATAACCATCATCATCATAACCATCACCATTTGATTTGATATTTGCAAGCATTTTACGGTTGCTGCTGCTGCTGCCAAGCTCCATTTAAAGTTAGATCTAGTGAAAAAACAATGGCCAGTTTGGAAGTGTTTGTGCATGTGTGTGCATCTTCTCACGATGCACTTTGCACTCACTCCCCTTCTTCTTTCTCTTTCTTTTCTACTGCTGTTAATTGGAAAGCAATGGTCGATTGCTAATGGCCACTCACTGGTGGTGGTGCCTGTCTGCCACCGACTAGACAAATGACTGCTGTCACCGAGACATTAGCTTTCGGTGTTAATGGCAATTTCACGCCGTAAATTAGTAATACACACAGTTTCACTGATAGTGCTTGATAAGCGAGCCTAATTGACCGTGCACAGGCAGGCCAATCTGAAGCTGCCCACTGGGCAGTAGTGGTAGTTCAGTTTGTTCAGTGCACGGCAATGACGACAACAGGCAACAGTGAGGCGGCGACGACCACATTACACGGTCCAGACAGAGCAGAGCATGCTAGGCCAGGCCAGGCCATAAATTAATTTATCTACACATTTCTGGAGAAGTGAGCTGCTGCTGTTGCTGCTGACCACTGGGAGCCATTAGCACTGATTTTCCTTTATTTGTTGGGAGCACTGGACAGGAGATAGCAGAAGAGGAACGTGCATGCAAGTGTGAAGAAAGTCAGAAAGCGCAAATCGTTTAGGTTTGCAAAGCCATTTTATTATTCCATCAAGTGGCGGCGATGCGTTTCTTCCTTCTCTTGCCAGAGGAGAGCGGCTGGTGCACCGTGGGCAATAAAAATAATTTTACATGTATATAGTCGGTAGTAGTTCGTCGTCGTCGGGCGTCGGCGTTTTATAGGCTTTCTTTGCACGCATACACACACATAGATTGTCCGACACACATCTTTCACAATCATAGGTCACTCTCCTGCTCAGAGTCGGTAAAGATGAAGGAGGAAGAGTCGGTGGAGGAGGAAGAGCGCAGAACTTCCGGAGAAGTCTCCGGTCCTCTGAAGTGGAAGCTGGAGCCTCTGCTCGCTCGACTGCTGTTACTGCTGCTGCTGCTGTTATGACTTTCCAGACTGTTCCTCTGCCTCTCTAAGCCATTTCCATTTCTCAGATTTGTCCGAGCACCTGCAAAGCTGTGACGACTGTGAAAGATGACCTGGTCACTTTTACCCAAACAGGTCAGCAGTGTCTTTGCCTTCTTTGCCGGAGGCCTGCAGTTGCCATTTGTGGTGGTAGTAGTGTTGGGTATTTCCAGCTTCAGCGGTGAGAGCGAGTTGTGTACGGGAAATGGCAGACACCCATAGGCGGTTGTAGTGGTAGTGGTCATTGATGATGAGTGCAATCCGTAGGAGAGGCTAAGTGAAGAAGGTGCACTTGGTGAGGAGGATGCAATGCCATTGCTGAGCGGCCGCTTCGATGCTGCGCGTTGAGAGTGATGCGTAGTTTGGTTGTGGTAAGGTAGGCTGAAAGGGCTTTCGCCTTTAGAAGTGCTACGATGGAGGTAGGAGTCAGAAGGGAGGTCACCACCACCTGAGCCACCAGTGAGCGACTGGAACACTGACATCATCGAATTCGGGCTAATTAGACAGGACTCCAGTGCAGACTCTGTCGCCTTCTGGCAGACATCTTTGTTTGGCTTCACATCGTCGCCCTCCCCACCGCTCTCCTCTTCCCCCTCCTCCTCTTCCTCATCATCATCCTGCCTTTTCTGGAACTCGAGTACATTGGACAGCAGGCGGATGTACTTGATCGCCAGGCGGAGAATCTCGTTCTTGCTCAGCTTCTTATCCGGTGGATACGTCGGCACGAGGCGTCGAAGCTCATTGAAGGCGCCATTGACGTTCTGCTGCCTGCATTTCAAATTACTGATGGTGATTCAATGAGTGATACGGGAGTGAAACAAATACTGTGATAGCTTACCTCCATCGCTCGCGACTGTTGGTGAAGTAGCGTTTGTGACTGCCGTTGCTGCCACTTGGGCCGTTCTCAGTTGCTCCATTGTTGGTCGTGGTGGCTTGAGATGAGCTGCTGGTGCTGCTGCTGCCAGTCGACCTTGGTGAGCGGCAGCTGCCCGCGTCGCCAAAGAGACGATAATCGCTGCTGTCCAGACCCGGTGAAACGCTGTCCTGAGATGAACTAGACGCTGGGGCTCCCATGGCTGCCAAACTGCTTCGAAAAAGAAGTCCTGTGGTGGTGCTCACTATACCACTAGTAGGCGATTTGTTAGAAGTCGCCATCAGCAATTGTTGCTGCTGTTGCTGCTGCTGAAGAGCGGGAGAGAGTGAGCTGCGCTCGGTGGTCGTCGAAGAGGGCGACTCGGCCTTGATGATTGTCACTGCTGATACTGTCTGGTGGTGATGGAGGTGGTGGTCAGCGGTGCTAAGGCCTAGCTTGTTGTTCTCTAAAGAAAAGTGAGGTGACTTGCGAGAGTGCACGCCGAGTTGATGTATACTGCCAGTGGTCGTGTCGGCGTCCATCGTCGTCAACTCTGAATTAGAGTAGTGGTGGTGGTGGTGGTGGTGGCACTTCTTTGCTGTAGCTAGCTTTGGGCTGTTCGTAATGATTGGCTGCTGTTGTTGCTTCTGATGATTGTCCTTTGCCTTGCCCGCCGTTGTGGTCCTTACGTCCAGGTCTGCCTTCACGACGGCTGCCTTTTCCTTCTGCTGTTGTTCGGCTGCAGATAGGCAGACTTGAGGAGGAGGAGGTGGTAGTAGTAGTGAAGGTGTCAGTTGAACTCTGTCTTGTAAAGATGATGATGTCGCCGCAGTGGTTGCCCTGCGTTGATTTGCCTTTGTCCTTGAAGAAGAAGTGATGGCTGATTTAGTTGTGGCAACAGCGGCAGCTTGGGCGCCCAGCGACAGTCGACAGTTAGTCGTCGTCCTTACAGCGTCGATGTCATCTGTGTTGTAGAAAGAGAGAGGGAAAAAGAGAAAGAAAGGAAAAAAGTGTTGCTGGTAGTTAGAAACAGAAAAGAAGAAAAAACACTGAGCGGCAGTACTTTGCTGAAGCTGAACAGTGAACACAAATGTCAACCTAAAGTGCACTACATACGAAGGAGAGAAGGCAAAGTTGCACACTTGTTAACTGCTGCTGCTAGAGGAAGGAAATACGTAGGGATGGCCGGCTGCCGATAGGGAGGAAACAATCTCCACAGAATGCCTGATACTGCCAAGTGGGGCACTATCGAGTTAGATCGCGCTCCGGCGGTGTGGTAACAGCACCACCACCATTGCTTCGTTGTGCTGTACTATCCCACAATTTCGAAACAGAAGAACATCGAACATACGCTGCTTTGCTGCCACCACCAAAAGTGGTTTGCTACGAGGAAGAGCAATGGTCACCATCATCAGGCCAGGCCAGAAGCCAGTTCGGATGGAGTGAAACTAGGAAACCCGAGAACGTTTTCAGAAATGCTACTCACTTGTTCTGCTGCGTGACGATAATCGAAGGGAGACAAGCTGTTGTTGTTTCTGTTGTTGCTGCTGCTGTTCAGAGGAGAAAGAAGAACGGCTGTGGTGATCACTTTTCCTGCTCGACATGCTCAGCTGGTGGTGATGATGATGATCTAGTGGTGAACATTGACGCTTCAGATCTATTCAAGAGCACAGACTGGCACTGATTTGGACTAATTAGCGAATTCTGACAGCAGGAGCCACCGACTTGATCAGGTCTGCTGATTGTCACTGATTGATGGGCAGTTGTTGTTGTTGCTGTTGACGGTGCTGAAGATGATACTCTTTGGTGCTCAATGTGTTTACTTCGTATCGATTTGCATAATTGCTCAGCAGATAGAAGGCAGATTGCCCAGATCTTCCAGCAATCGATTTCGATGTTGCCGTCCAGCCAGTTTTCTGTTTTCTGAAAAGCACAATCATTCAAAGTAGCAGAAAGCCTAACCGGGGAGAGATAGAAAGGGCTTTTGTGGAGCTGTCCGTCGAGTCGCCTGGTCACCGTGTAAATGTCTTAATTTCTCGGTTCCATTTAGAACTCGCTCTCTTTTAGAGTAGTACACTGGCGGAATACGGCGCGAGTGCGCCGCATCGGGCCCGCAGCCACTTTCTATAGTCCGCCTCAAAAGGCGGTCTCTATTCTTGGTGGTTGAGGAGCGAGGATGCCGTGTTTGGCCAGATACTGCTTTGGAAAGACACTGAAAACGCGTAAAAGGTTCAGGCTGTGAATGAATCAAATCTTGATGACGACAAGCTTTTCAGATCACTTTCTTAAATGCTGGCCGGAAATGAAAGATCAGGCTTATTCATCTACAAGAAGAGGCAAATGCTAGAACAGATCGAGCAGAAATCGAAACTCTGATGCTTCTACCAGCTGATATTCAATTTTTTGTTTTTTCACTCTAAAGCTAAGCAGCCTCCATCTGTTGGCGTCGAGAGCAACTACCGCGCCAAAATGTGCTTCGCTTTTGGGTGACAACAACACGACTGGAGGATTGTTGTATCCTCTCACTCTCTCTCTCACTCTCTCTCACTCTCTCACTCTCCTTCTGACTGTCGTGTCCACCAGCGCCGGTGGTTAGTACTACAACAAGAGAACAGAACAGAACACACTCGCAGACAGTCAGGCTGGTACACTCCCCCTTAGTAGTAGCCGCATCCAGCGTATCGTACACACGCGAGCTGTGTGGCTGACTGACTGGTCTTTTATCTTCCTCATCACCACCGCCATCACCATCATCGGCATCATCTCCTCCGCCGCCTCAACAGTGTCCTTTCGCTCTGGCGCAACCAGTGTTGCAGTTCCAGCAACGTCGCTGCTGAACACTTCAGCCTCATCAGTCCTCGAGACAAACTCTCTCTCCGAGATCATTGCGGTCTTCAGCGACCAGCACACGTTTTCTCACTTTAACCTCATTTTCCTTCTCTCTCACTCACTTCACTTCAACTAGTGCTGTTTTGTCCAGCACCACCACCACCAGCACCGTCACCACCACCACCACATTTCCAAGCAACCGATCAGAAAGAAAGAAAACAGAAAGAAAAAAGGCAAGGACGGCTCTTCCTGCTGCAGCTGCTTCAAAACAACACGGCTCGTTCGTTTATCGGCTACTAGCTACTCGTAGTAGTACCACCACCACTACCAGAAAGTAGAGGGAGAAAGATCGGCGACTTTGCCGTGTTGGTCAACTCTCACACTCGCACACTGTGCAGTTGGAGATTGAGCAGCGTGTGTACACTTGAGCATGAGTCCACTTCAAATGGTGCTTGTTTGCTGCTTTTCTGACTGACAGACAGCAGCCCCATTTATGTCCTCCACTTGTTTGTCTCCTGCACCACCACCAGTCAGTCAGTCAGCCAGCCACGGCAAGCAATATAATAACAGGCAGATTTGTACAAAAGTCGCTAAAGCTTCACTCTGTTTGAAAATGCAACTCTACAAAAGGACTTCTTCTTCTTGTTCATCTTCATCGTCGCTGTAGTTCACTTCTTTAGCTTCTACAAAGTATGCATTCCAGCTTCCTGAGAAGCTGCTAAACTGTGTCAACTCTTTAGTGAGAAAGGTTACCAGCGGCTACTACTTCTGCCAGTGTCTTTACTACCTGAACGGTACTCACCCACTCAACTTACTCAACACTCAATCTGCTTTATTACCTCACCTTTTATGATAATCACCGCCACCGGTCTCTATCGTGATCTGGCCAGCTCAACACAACAGCTCTCTCTCTCTCTCTCTCTCTCTCTCTCTCTCTCTCTCTCCTATGTTGTTGATATCACTCAGCTTCTTTGTCTTACCAACACCTACTATCCCAACACACACATCAACAGCTTAGATGGCCCGCATCTTCCAGACCAGCCAGTCATAACAGCCACTCGGTGACTGATATACACACACCACCGTACACCACCACTGGCAATGTCGTCAACTCATCGTCGACTAAATGTCCACTCATTCACGCCAACGAGATCTCTGCAAAGTGGTAGTTTGCCAAGAACAACAACAACAAACATCAACACCAACATCGACGACAACAACAACAACAGAAAGAACAACCAAAAGAGAGGCAGCAAGCAGTGATCTCCATGTGCACTAGTTGGTAGTCTGCGGTCAAGTGAAGTTTCCTCTCAGTGGAGTGAAGCATCTGCTGCCTGGTCTTTCCTGGGGCAATGCAACGAATCAACCGAAGCAACCGAAAGTTCAATCGATCTCATCGACGTAAGCATTTTTCTACTTTTTTTTATATTTGGGACTTTTCGGTCACTCACTCACTCAGCAGCTGCTGCCTTTATCTGCTTTTCGGCATTTTTTCATTTCATCCACCATTTTTTTTCCTATGCAGGCCGCTATCAAGATTGCGACGATGAAGAAGTGACTATTGATTGGGCTAAACGTAAGTGTAGACACATTTTTATCCTTTCTTATCTTTTCAGCCTAGCTTCACTACGGTTTGTTGCCTCGTTTATTGTGAAAATTGATCTCCATTATGTCACTTCTTACTAACATTCTTTTTTCTCTATTTACATGTGTTTTCTTTGTCGGCATCCTCTTCTTTTTGACAATGAGCAGCGCTCAATCAAATCGCCCATGACATTCTGCAGCACTTTGTTCGAATTGACACCCTACCAAAGCATCAACTGCTGTCGTACCTCAACCTCTTCACCAAGTACTGCGTCAAGAGGAACAAGGAGTGCACTAGTTCACTCTTCACCGGCGAGCTTTCTAGTAGTAAGGATGGATCATCAGTCAACCACCTGCAGAGCAGCTACATCAGTGCTACACCCTCACCACTACCGCCCCCGCCTCCGCCAACAGGAGCAGCAACGAGAACAGACCTGCTGGACCATGTCGAGGCCGCAGAGGATTTGCAAAGGGACGAGCCAGAGGCGTACACGGACTTTGAAGTGCTCGCCTGGTTAGTCGTACTTTTGTTCAAATTATTTGGACACTTTTCTTACCATTTTTTCCTTTTTTTCCTTTTCACAGCCTTCTGCCTTGCCTGCTGTACGAGGCCAATGAGATCCGGGCGGCCACGCTGCGCTCCATTCGGTACTACGTGCAGACGAAGAGGGCACTGCGCAGCCTGCTCGAGCTCAACCTCCACCATCTCATTGCCCGCTCGATGGACATTCTCCTCGACAATCGGACGGAGCGCTCGCAGGCACTGCGCCTCATTCGCCACATGCTCATCCTCGAGCCGGCGGTCTTTCCGCTAGGCCTGGGCCGCTGTCTGGCGGCCATCGCCGGCGACAACTCCCTGGAGAAGGACCAGCTGCTGCGGGTGGTGTGGGCGACCATGGCCGAGCTGGTCACCATCAACCCGGTGGTGGGGGCGCACTCGGGCTGCATCGCAGTCCTCACCCGCTGCGTCATCAACTCCGCCACGCTGACCACCTCCAACTCGGCGCCCATTGGCGAGATCTGCATGGGCAATCTGGCCATCAGGGGAGAGCTGAATGATGGCGGCGGCATTTCGAACTGCCTCTGCACCTCTGCCATGCTCACCTCGCTCAACCTGAGCATCAGCAATGTGGTGATCAGCGAGGCGGTGCTCTCCGCCCTGCTGCACCTCTACAACTGGCCCGACACGAGGCGGCTGCTGCAGCCGAAGGGCGCCGATCTCTACTACTTCATCTCGCCCTTCACCGACGCCTACTCCTTTCTGCACGCCTCCAATGCGGCACGCAACCACCAGCTCAATGCCTTTCAGGTGGACGTGCAGTTTGAGGGGGCGGCGGAGGACGGACAGCAGCAGCAGGCGAATGGGGATCATGGGGGCGGAGGGGAAAATGGCGGTGGAAAAGGTGACCGCAACCGAAGGCGGGAGAAGGAGGCGGCCCAGCAGCAGGCCCACCAGCAGCTGCACGTCAACTTTGAGTACCGGACCATCTGCTACCTGGCCTGCAAGAGCGCCCTCCTCTCCATACTGCGCTCCTGGCCGGGCATGTTCTTCATGTGTCGCACGCTGGTCTCCAAACGAGCCTCCAGATCGGCGCTCTTTCCGGCGGCGGCGGACGACGGCGACGACGGTAGCGGCAACCTCTGGGACTACTCTGAGATCTACCGGCAGACGGGCGAGCAGAACATTCGCTCGCTGCTCGACTCGCTGCGCTTCTTTGGCATTCCCGAGGAGGTGACGCCGACGAGGGTCACCCAGATGGTCAGCGGCATTGGCCGGGCGATGGACCGCACCAGCCAGCGCAGTTCCTCCTACTTCACCACCACCTCCTTTGGCTCGAAGAACCCTCTGGAGTCGCTGATTGCCATCCTCCACCTGCCCTACCCCGAGGTGCACCGGCACCTGCTGGAGCTGCTCTTTGAGCTCTTTGGCTTTCGCCCGCCCGACTGGCTGGAGGACTTTGATGAGGCGATGAGATGTGTCTACTTTGCCCACGTCAACAAGAGGGTGAAGGCGTCGAAGCAGGGCTATCACCATCATCAACATCAGTCATTTACGAGCTTTGAAGGTGGTGGTGTTTCCACTGCTTCGGCTGCTGCAGGTACAAACTCCACCACCTCCGGATCTGGGTCCACTTCGTCCTCCACGCCTTCTACGACGGCATATCCTCAGCTGCGCAGCTACTACCCCGAGGAGTGGCAGCTGTACGAGGACTTTGTGGCCGGCGAGGCGGAGTACGTTTTGCCCTCTCGCTGCGGCAGTCGCCTCAACTACATCACCAACTACACCGCCCTCCTCCTGCAGTGCCTGGTGGAGTTTGGCCTGCTGGAGGCACTGGTCAGCGTCATTCTCGACTCGACCGAGGCGGCGGCGGTCAATCTGGCGACCATCCTGCTGGGCGAGCTGCTTCACCTCACCGGGAAGTACCTGCCTGCCTCAGCGTACGCCCATCGCTGTCAGTCGCTGCCCAGTCTGGTGGCCGCGTCCATTTCTGACTGCAAGAGCCGCCGACACCGGGCACTGACCGCCATCAACCACCTCAGTGAGATCAGTGAGCTGAAGAAGCGAGGCCCCAGGCCGGCCAGCCTTTACCTGCAGCAGCAGCTGCTCTTCTGCCAACGGCCAAAGCCGCCGGCAAAGGTGGCCACGCTGCCGGTGCGCAAGATTTCCACCTCCTCGGTGAAGAGCGTCGACGACAGTGTGATCAGTCTGATCAAGAGCACCGGCGTGCTGAAGGCAAAGAAGGAGTACAAGGACTGGAACTGGGACGTAGTGGTGGACATTCTGAAGCACCCGGGGGAGGGACTGCGCAAGCTGGACGACAAGGACCACCACCGGCTCTTCATCCGCCGACTGGTGGACTTCCTGAAGCCGTCGCGGCGGCAGTTTTCACTAGTCAGCAAGAACAGCTCACTCATGCCGTCTGATCTCACGGGACCGGCGCCGTCCTCTTTTACCTCGTCCACGTCATCGTCGGCAGCAACGGCATCAGCATCAGCAGCATCGACCTCCACTTCTCACCACCATCACAACCATCACCACCACCACCATAATCAGTCATCATCGGGCAGCACTGTGCCGCCGCAGCGAAGTGAGCCCATCTACATGGAGAACCCGCGGCTGCTGTGCATCGCCGCCAGCGCCCTCGTCGACTTTCTCCTGGAGGCGGACGAGGCCCGGGCGGCGGAGTACATTGAGGAGCTGCTGCTCGACCTGGACGGCAGCTTCAAGAACATCACCTCGAAGGCGCCGGCCAGCGACGAGGCGCTGCTGCCCTCCCGCCTCACCTCCACCATTGCCCACCACTACTTTCTGCTGGTGGGGCGGTTCACACATTCGCCGGTGGGCCGTGCCTGGCTCGACCGGACGCACATCTACCAGTACCTGCTGGACCTGATCAGCCTGGCCAGCAGCACCAGCGACCTCTACATCAAGCTCATCGTCTCCAGTCTGGACTACGGCGAGGCGAACGCCATGTGCCGGACGCTCCTCTCCAAGGTGCTCACCGCCACGCCGGACTCGTCGCGCATCTACGCCACCCGTTTTCTGCGGGTCCTCCTCAGAGCCCGGGCGGCTCACTTTTCCGGCTGGGCAATTGACGCGCTGATGGGCCAGCTGTACGACCCCTGTCCGGCGGTGAGCAGCCTGGCGCTGGACATTCTCGACGAGGCCTGCCACGGCGACGAGCTCTGCCTGGAGAAGGTCATCTCCCACCGGCCGACCATCTTCCACCTGGGCGACATTGGCGTCACCTTCTTCACCCGCTTCGCCGCCCACCCCATCGGTCTGGCCTACCTAAAGGAGTCGAATCTGCTGGCGAGTGAGCTCAGTCGCTGGCACACCGTCTTCAACGGGCGGTACGTGCGCCTGGTGGAGGACTCGCTGAATGAGTGCTTCAGCGTGCACCAGCGCAGCGAGTACGGCACTTTTGGGCGGCGGGCAGAGAAACGCAGCTACCCCAATGTGAAGCACATCTCCACCACCGCCTACCTGCCGCCACACCTCTACGGGCAGCTAGTGCAGACGGAGGAGGGCTGTGCCGTGGTTAGGGAGCAGCAGATTGTCCCTGAACAGGTGCGCCTGCTGGCGGAGCACATTGAGGAGCTGCTGAGGACTGGGACGGAGGAGGAGGAGGAGGAGGTGGTGGAGAACCAGAATGACGAGAACAACAACACTGGCCACGGCTGTCAAGGACATCAAGCGCCGGTGAAGCCGAACGAGGCGACGGTGCTACGCGTGAAGGCCACCCTGTGGGCGCTGGGCCACCTCTGCACCAGCGAAACGGGCCTCGCATTTGTCCTCGACCGGCCGGAGCCGGTGCTGCAGTGGATGGCCGCTCTCAGTCGGCACTGTCCGGTGCTGTCGCTGCGGGGCACCACCTTCTACGTCCTCTGTCTGGTGGCCTCCACTCGGCGAGGCTGTCAGCTGCTGGCCGACTTTGGCTGGACGGCCATTCAGCACTCGCACGACGAGCTCTTTCCCATCAATCAGACCGAGTACGACAACTTCTACTACAATGGGCGGCCGCGTTTCATGTCCGCCGACTCGGAGGGAAAGGCAACCTCTGCTTCACTTCACGATGAAAAGGAGTCCTCTTCAGCTCTGCGCTCTCCACTGCTGCTCAACGCTGATGGCACCGTTCTCACCGCCCCTTCTACGCCCTTCTTTCATGTAGATGATGTTGGAGGTGGTGGTACAGGTGATCCGACAATCAACCCACTGTCGCGGCCTTTCAGTCAGAGCAGCAGTCGAAGCAGCAGCAGTAGTTACCTTTCGATGCACGCACATCAACAACAGCAGCAGAGCGGTAATTCGGCAAAACAAGTGGTGGAGAAGAGTGCTGGTGGTGGTGGTGGCAAGGCAACGGAAGACACTGGGAAAAAGTCGCAGCAGCACCAGCAGCAGCGAACCTTCACCCTTTCCTCCTCGTCCTCCTCAGCGTCCATCTACTCGCACACCTCTTCGGTGGGCAATTTGGTTTCGCATCCGTCGGGGGTGAACGCCTCTTCAGGTAGTGCAGTCAGCTACAATCGCCCACGATCTTCCTCTGACTGCGTGCCGACGGCCGTCTCCTCGGTTGGCAGACTTTCGCAGAAGCCTGACGGCCAGGACAGCGGCATTCTGGAGAATCACCCGAACGGCAACTCAAAGACTAGTCTCTCAAAGGTGGACGAGTGTCCGGAGGACAATAGCACCACCAATAGCAACACCAGCACCACCAACGGCAACAGCAACACCTTCAATCAAAGTCCACTGCCGCCCGTCCCGGCGCCTCGAAGTCGGAAGATCAGCGCGCCCTGTTTGAACGCTCACATTTCGGCTGTGAACTCATCTGTGGTGATGATTGGAGAGACGTCCAACACCACTACTAGTCGTGAAACGAGAAGTGACAGCAACGACAGCTCGCGAACGGCCAACACTGCCCCCAGCTACCACAGCAGCGGCAGCACCAGCACCGGCACGGGCAGTCGCTCGACCAGCTTTGCCGAGTACTCCACCACCACCTCGAGCAGTAGTGGCAGTCACATCTTGGAGGCGGTGCCACTACAGCCGCCGCCGACATCTATGGCAGCTATGGCGACATCAACGCCTCTGGTAAAGGGCGATCGCAATGTTAGCTTCTCGCCTGATTCGGCGGCGGCGGCGACCACTCTGGAGGGAGCACACACCACCGCCGCCACCACTGACCAGACTGTGGCCACCGTCCAGCGACAGGGCAGCAAAAGTCTGGACGGACCGTCTTTTGCCCTGCGTGGAGCCCTCTCGTCGTCGTCGAGCTGTCGTCGAACTGAACCCCGTCAGGTGCCCTCCCGGCAGCTCTCGCTGATGGCCAACGCCTACAACCACTACCACCACCAGCAGCAACACCTCGCCGACGACCCCTATCCGAGTCCGGTGGACGCGCACGGGTACGCCCAGCTGCAGGCCATTCAGCGGCGACGGGTGCAGTCCCTCTCGGGGAACATGTTCTTCAGCGGCCTGGTGGGCGTCGCCGCCGCCGCCAGTGTGTCACCGGTGCAGCCGTCGGCGATGGAGCTGCTGCAGATGACTGGCTCGTCAGCATTTGAGCAGCAGTCTTCTCCGGGTGGTGGTGGTGGTGTGCTGTTGAGGAGGCCGCACTCGGGTAGCGTCAAGAGCGCCGGGGACGCTGTGGCTGGGGAGGCAATGCCCGAGATACTGATCACCGACTCGAACAACAGCAGCAGTGCTGGTGGTGGAGGAGGGGGGCGACAGCGCAAGATCTCCCACGGCTCACTGCCCTCGAACAGCAGTCCGGTCTGTGGGGAGGTGGATCATCTGGTGAAGCGAATGCTCCGAATTCCCAGCTCCAACTCTATTGAACAGGACAATAGCGGCAGTTACCAGACATCGCAGCAGCAGCAGCAGCCATCTCAGCGGCTGTACTACAATCGCACCAACTCTCGCGTCTCCAAAGGCGGCTCCTTCAACTCGGTGGACAGCAGCAGCAATGGCACGCAGTTGGGTGGACTCGATGGACTGTCCCTCGGTGGAGACAGCTTCGCCAGCTTCGGCGGCGGCGGAAGAAGCGAGCGGACGCAGTTTATGTGCCTCTGTCTTCCTGACTGTCTATCGCTGATCTTTCACATTGATGAGGTTTGTCTATCTTTTTTGTCTTTGTCGAAGTTTTACAACTTTGTTTTCTAACTACAATTTTAGGACACTGTCTCTACTCCAAAGCCGAAAAAGGTTCAATTTTCCAGCCAACTCAAGCAAACGAAAATTTCAAACAGTGGTGAATACCGCAAGTCAAAGAGCAAATCTTCAGCTGGACTTCGTTCTTGTATCTCCTCTCAGGTGACACCGAGCACGCCTGAAAAGGCAAAAGAAGATGGTCTTGACTTGCACAGCAGCCTAAAGTGCATTCGCTGCTGCGTGAAGCTGCGAAGTGCGGAACACTTGCGCCGAGAAATGGCCAAATCACCGCAGGTTTTTCTAAAGAGTACTGGTAAGTGTTTTCTGATTTTATGCGTACAATTTGATTTAATCAAACCATCTACTCTCTCTAGAACCTGAAAATGATGCAGCACCAGCATCAGAAGAGAACAGCAACACTCAGAATCACCATCATCATCACCGAAAATTGGAAGGCTCCCCCTCTTCAGGAAATAGAACACCTCGTCACAGTGTGACCTCAACCACAGCTGGCACCAGCAACAGCAGCACCGTTTCTACGGCTACCATTTACCAACGTAAAGAGGTGCTCCGTTTGGTGTTCAACCTCAGCGGGGCCATGTACGCTAGAACGGCCGAACAAGGACTGCTCATGTGAGTTGGGTTTTCAATTTATTTGAAGTTCACTTTTGCTCACTTAATTTTTCTTCTTTTTCTTCAGACTGAAACAGCGATACCCGGCCATCTTTGAGGACTTTTGCCTCTTCAGTGAGGTCTGCCTGATGATGGAGTCCATTGGGTACCGTGCCCCGGCACGTCGCTTTCTCCACGAACTCTTTGACGAGGGCTACCTGATGCCCCAGCTGACACAGGAGACAGCAGCGGTGCTGAAGCACCGACTGGCCATCAACAACAATGCCATATCAGGCAGTGCCGGCGCTGGGAGTAGCGACGCCAGCAGCAGCATCAGCCACAACAGCAATAAACAGCTGGAGGTGCCACCAGTCTCGTCCAGCAGTTGAAGAGAAGACTTATCAAACCACAAAACTGGTTAACCCTTCTTCCCTCAATACACACACATAGTCACCACCTCTTCGCTTCTTTCCATCCCCTTCCCTTTCCTTTAATGTGATGCACCCCATCGAGCTTTAGTGATACTACAACAGCCACACAATTGCTAATTTTTTGCTAATTACTCATCACAACTACTCAACCCCTTTTTTTGCAATCATTCCTCAAGAAATGTTTACATGTTATCCTTTATACGGAAATCCTTTTATCCTCCAAATATACTTTTAGCGAGACTTTTTTTTTGAAAAAAAATCTCGCTTTTAATCTCACTCTGTGTCC